>Ga0214919_10001422_pt1 | contig 39240 bp, 40 predicted proteins | sample LL1503_MetaG_FD_177994 | JGI IMG/M metagenome (GOLD analysis project Ga0214919, IMG submission 177994) | Freshwater microbial communities from Lake Lanier, Atlanta, Georgia, United States - LL-1503 | ecosystem: Environmental > Aquatic > Freshwater > Lake | place: USA: Georgia | collected...
TGCCAGTTTTTCGTGAGGGCAAGGACGAGGCAGAGTTTGCATTGGTCACTGGGCCATTTAGAACCAAAGATCGAGCCCAAAATACGATTGCCAGATTGAAATTGTCGGGCAGTGTGAGCCTAGAGTCTTCAGCAAATCTTTATAAACAATCCATAGCGCCCAAGACTAAGCCTTGAGCTAAATAGGTTCAGCTATCGGGGAGGCTGGCCAAATGGCGAGGCGGGTTGGCCAAAAGGTGAAGCGGGCTGGCCGAAAGGAGAAGCGGGTTGGCCAAATGGAGAGGCCGGTTGACCAAACGGAGAAGGCTGACCGAAAGGCGAGGCGGGTTGGCCAAAAGGAGAGGCGGGTTGACCAAACGGAGAAGGCTGACCGAAAGGAGAAGCCGCTTGGCCAAATGGCGATCCAGCTGCAGCCCCTGGTGCACCCGCACCTGGCGTGGCCCCTTTGCCCTTGGAGGAGACAGTCTCGTCTTTTCTGGGTGTAATGGGGTTGACACCTGAAAAACCAAATAATTCACCCATAGCCGCAGGGTTAGATTTGGCTTGCTCTTCCTGAAGGGCAAATACGATGGCGAAAATGTCAACGTTGTCAGACGTGCCCAACCAGTTGGACCGATTGGCTTTCAAGATTTCAAGTTGTTTAGGATTGCAAAGAGCGCCATTGTTGGATAGCCAAGATTTCACTTGAGTTGTTCTTACAACTGGATCATGGGTACTGAGTGCCAAATTCATGAACTCTGAAATGACGCAGGACCCTCTGCTACCGGCAGGAGAAGCAGCCGATTGAGCGCAAACATTTCCAGCCCAGAAAATCAGGGCCGAAAACAAGAAAGTCTTCGTTCTAAAAGCTTTGATTGCGTTCATAAATTGAAGGTATTTTTGATCAAATCATTCAGAGCTGCAAGCTTAATATGAAATGAGACCATGAATAAGGATTCCTAACACCAAGGGAATCGACAGATCTATTGGATTCTGTAGGGGTGTTGAATAGAAATTCAGGAAGTATGATGAAGCTGTTTTGATCCCCCCCTGTTCTGAAGGTTGACCTGAATGAAATCCCCCATCAGCGTCGTCGACGTCGATCGACCTGAGAGCTGGACTCGCTACAAAGTTGGCATGTGCAACTCATGTGCAGCCAACTGCTGCACCATGCCCGTCGAGGTCAAAATGGGGGACCTTATCCGGCTCAAATTGGTTGACCCCTTTGAAGCTGAACATGAAGAGCCCAAACAAATTGCCAAGCGTTTAAGCAAAGAGGGGCTTATCGATCACTTTAATTTCAAGAACAGTATTTTCACGCTGGCTAGGCGCAGCAGTGGTGACTGTCAGTTTTTAGACGCCAAGGATCGGCATTGCACAGTCTATGAAAACCGGCCCAACACCTGCAGGACGCATCCGCAAATTGGACCCAAGCCTGGGTATTGTCCTTATGGCGCCTTGGAGCAAAGTCAAAACAAATAAACAGGCAGGAAATGCTTCACAAACAGATTGAAGTTTCAACGATCACGCCCGGCCATCTCAAATGTGACTTGGAATGTGCGGCACATGCCGCATGTGCAATGACAAGCCCAAAGCTGCCATGTGGTTGCTGTTACGGCTCAAGATCTTTTCAGCCAATGGCAAAAACACCGACTCCTCCGCGCTAGCGTGTGCCTTGTATCGCTTGATCAAGATCACAAAGTGCACGTGGTCTACGCTAGAGGTTTGCCCTTTCACAATTTCCTTCAGCGCGCGCTCCAGTGTCAGCCACGAACTCTCCAATTCTCTGTGTTCATGAGTTAGTTTTTCAATCATTTCCGCCACCTGAATTCGCTCCTCACCCGGCAGTGCACTGCTCAGGACCGCCGGAAAAAGCTCTAACTCTTCTTCTTGGTGATGCGCCTTCATGCCCAGCTGAAAATAATCCAAGGCTTCCTTGGCAATTTTTTTGGACTCCGCGGCATTGCCCAATTGAAGCAGAAGCTCAGACAAGCGGTCTAAATGGTGCAGGATGCCAATGTGGCAATGGCTGAAGTTGGTCATGGGCAAATCGGTGTCAACCTGGTAATGCTCTGCCGTCATGTTTTCGTATTGAGTCATACAGAATCCGCCTTTTTCGAATACCCTTTCACTTTAGGCAGGGATGGGCAGTCGCTCAAGTCAAAAAAATGGATTCATTGCGCCACATCAAAGCGCTCTCATTTATTGAGAGAGAGTCGTTTGACCAGAGGCGGTGTTAACATTGACGCCAAACTATGCTTGAAAATAGACCTTCTGATCTAGAAATCAGGCCACTTTCAAGTGGCCCCCTGTTTCAATGGCTTGGCGTACAGTGGCAAGGCAAGCATTACGCCATTTCCCTCAACCATATTTCGGCTGTTTTTAAAACCAGCCCCGCTACGCCTTCAGCCTCTTCCAACTTCAATTTGGATGTCACTGTGCACGATGGCGGCGTGGTCTTCATCAAAGCATTCGAAGCGTGTTTTGACATTCCTGCCAACCCAGAACCGCATCAGACCAGCGAAACGCCTCAATGGGCCATCGTTTTGCATTCTGCTTTGACCGCCAACACGGGCTGCCGGGTGCAATCTGTTGTGGGCCCGTTTTGGGCCAAGGCTGGCATGGCATCTTTAGAACACGCAGGCCTGCATTGGGCCGTGGTGCACAGGTCTGGAGATGCACATGCTTGAAGGCCAAAAGCTTAGCCTTGAAATGCAGCGCGACAGCCATGGTCACTTGTGGACCTTGATATCTTTGGTCATCTCCGTGGCTTGCATTCTTTTGCTGGCCAGTGTTTGGGTGGGCATGGCCATTGCGCCACCGCCACCCGACAAATCGCAAGACAACATGGCGCAAGCGCATGCCAAAGTGTTGAACCACCTAGAGCGACTCAAGCGCAATTTGGCTGCCGAACAAGTGCTTAGCTCCGAGCTGTATGCAGAAATGCTAGAGCAAGTTCAAGTGCTGTCCGACTTTTCTCAAGTATCTGCAAAAGCCATTCAGGCCCCCGCAGAGACCCGCGACGCACAAGTTTGGCCCGGTCGAGCCAACCTTATGTTGGAAGACCTCAACACGCTGCTCTTGGCCAAAGAGCCCACCCTCAACTTTCTGAGCACGCAAAGTTCTTTAAGCGCGCTCTACAAACCCAAGGGGTCTCTTTCACCTCAAGCCTCTGCACCCCTGACTGCGTTCCGCGAATTCAGTTCTGCAGTCGCAGAGTGGTCAAAACTCACTGGATCCTCAACTGCCACAGCAAAACCAACACCCAGCAGCGTGCCCTTCACTTGGGCACTGCTCATGGGTTCAAAAATCCCTTGGCGTCAAATCAATGCGCAAATGGACACCTTAGAAGCTGAAGCCAAACTCATCGACAACGCAGCACAGGCCAAGGCCGCCCAAACACTGCTGAGCGCGTTGAACCAAAACAATTTGCTGCAAAGCATTCGATCGACCGATGAGCAAATGAGCAAAGTATGGGTGGCCCATGAGCGCCTGCTGGCCTCGCTTGAAAATCTGCCCCCTGTGCCCCAAGTTGTATTGGCACCCGCCCCTTTTTCTTGGTCTCAATTGGCTTTTCCTGGCAACACTCAAGAAGCTTTGATGGGCTGCATGGCCCTCATGGTGGTTGGCCTCTCGGTCTTGTTGGCTGCACACATTGCGCGCCAGCAGCATTTAAAGCTCATGTCGCAAAAATGGCTTTCACTCACGCAACAATTAGAAACCACATTGCGCGATGTGACGCAGCCCTTGGCCGCCTCTGTGAGCCAACAAGAAGGCCTCATCTTAGAGTTCAACCGCTTGCTAGACCAGTCTAAGCTGCTGCAACAAAGCTTGAACACGCCCCTTGAAACCCCTCAAAAATCTTTAGAAGATCAAGCATGGCGCGCTGCTGCTCGCATGCAGGCAGACTTGGAAAGCGAGTTGCTTCTTTTGAGAGAAAAACTGCTCAACATTCACCTGCAGTTTTGCACCGGTGCCACCCACGAAAACTTGGTCTACGACTTGGCCTTTACGGCCGAAGGCATTCAAACCGTTTTAACCACGGCGTCTGATCTGGGCCGCTCATTTGCCATCGTCAAAGAACATTTGCATCAGGCCGATGTCGCCGTGAGTGACAAAGAACTGGTGGCCATGATGTCGCAAATTTCAAATCTCAGAAATTCGGTCAAGCGCATGGTTCAACAACTTCGTGACCTGTCCCACAAACTGCAAGTGGCCGTAGAAGATGTGCCCGATGGCAAACGGTTTGATTCGGCCCGCGCTCTATCAACTTCGAGGGGGCCACATGGCAACCCATCAGTTTGACCATCTGACTTTGGTCGTGTCCGATGCCGAGCTCAGCTTGGCAGGCTTAAGCCGCAGCATTCAAGTGGGCTCGGTCGACATGCAACAAGGCGCTTTGTATGCGCGTGATCTGTCGGGCGCCTTGTCTGTCTTGGGCCTCGATACTGCTGCCAGCTTGGTTGAAGACATCGCGCGTCAACTCACGCTTGGGCAGCCCAGTGTGTTGGATGTCGCGCAAGGTTTGCTGCCGCACTTGGCCAGTTCGCTCAAAGACATTCAACTGGGTCACATTGCCGAGCCCGATGCACAATTGAAAGTGCTGGGCCCCTGGTCCTCTAGGCTGCAGGTATTGGTGTCGCGCGATACAGCATCGCTTAGCAACTTTGAAGCGGTGGCGCCTAAAGCAGGACATGTGCAAACATTGAGCCTCTCAGACCCGGGCTATCAAGCCATGCGCATGAAAGGCCTGAGCCTGATTCAAAACGCACGCATTGTGAATCAGCGCGACGACGAGCGCACGGTGGTTCAAATGGACGCCCTGCTCAGTGAGTTGCAAGATTGGGCTTTGCGCTTGGGCCAAGTGCCTTTGTCCCAACTCTTTCCCATGTCGGCCCAAGCCATGCAAGACGTGTGGGTCGATAGCCAATTGCTAGATTTGCTAGACCCCCTTCGAGACCTAGGTGCACAAGCCGGCAGTATTCAAGCGCAATCTAGAAGCCTCACCATCTACATGGACTGGCAGGGTTTGAATTTAAGCAACGATGAATTTCAGCAACTGGGCCAATGCATGGCGGGTGTAGCGGGTCATGTGAAGCGCATGGTCGATGGCTATCGCTTGGTTTTCCCGTGCAGCCATTCAAGAATGCGCATGACGCCTTATTTTCTAAATGGCCAGCGATTTGCAGTGGGTGCGGGTCAATTCATTCAGTTTGACCCTCATGCCGAAGGTTTGGGCTACGCAGGCTTGCTCAGCTTGTGCTCTGGCCTTGCCACCCAAACCCTTGAAGTAGAGCGGGTGCTGCCCGCCCAAAACATGAATATTTTTGAAGTGCCCCAAGACATTCCAAAGCCCGAGGGTGTTTCAGGCATTGCCTTGGATGCCTTGGGTGAAATTTATTACTGTCTACAAACAGCATGAATTTCACGGCCGTCCTTCCCTTATTTTGGAAAATTGGCATGGGCTTGATGCTGGCATCGGCGGCCCAGGCGGGGTTAAGCATTCAGTCTGAAGATGCCGTAAAACAGTTTCTGGACAAGCATCCTTCATTGGAAGGCCGCGATTACAGCCTGCAATGGGAGCCGGTTAAGGTCGATTTTCCCAGTTGTGCCAAAGCCCCATCGGTAGAACTCTTAAGAAAAGACAGGGCCTGGGGCAAGCTGCTTTTGAATGTCAGGTGCGATACCGGCAGGGTTTGGTCTAGGCCCGTCGGCCTGTATGTTTTGGTGAAAGGCCGCTATTTGGCAGCGGCCAGGCCCTTAAAGTCTGGCCAAGTCCTGTCGCCAGCCGACTGGAAATGGACAGAAGGCGACCTGTCCAAGATGGGTGACAGCCTGGTTGACGACCCAGAATGGGTCAAAGACATGGAACTGAGCCGCCCTCAGCAGCCGGGTAATCCCTTGCGACTAAACGATTTTCGCGCAATGTCCGTAATCAAATCGGGAGACCAAATTCGCGTGACCATGAGAGGTCGTGGGTTTGCAATCGACGCGTCAGGACAAGCCCTCTCTGACGCAGCCTTGGGCGCATCAGTTAAAGTACGTATTGCTGATGGCAAAATTATCCAAGGCACAGCAGTTTCGCAGGGCCAGGTTGAAGTTGTGATGGAATGAGGTAATCATGGTAATCAAGAATGATGTTCGCGGATTGGGACAACCCAAGGCTCCTGGCCTTCAGGGTGGGCCTACAGCCACGTCTTTGCAGCAACCTACTTCCAGCAAATCAGAGCCAGCGGTGCGCATTGGCATCAGCGATGCAGCTGTCGCTGCTCAAGCCAACGCCAGCACCAGCGCTGCGGTGCAAGCCCATGCAGCTGACAAGTTTGACATTGAGTTGGTCAAAGAAATTCGCCAGCGTTTGGCCGATGGCACCTTTGAAATTGACTACAACAAAGTGGCTGGCAATTTGTTGGGTGATGCAGTGGCTGCGGTTCGCGCTGGTCGCAAGTAATTGTTTGTTCAACACAACTCCCAATTAAGCCCCCAGATCAATGACATTTGAAAGCACGCATGCCTTGGTGGAGCAAGTGGCTCAGGCCGTGCATGAATTGCGCATCACTTTAGAAAACCACGCCTTACCCGGGCTGGAAGCGGCCATCGTGAACAGTCAAATGGCCCTCAAGGGATTAGAGAACCATCCTGGGGGCGTAGACGGTTTAAAGCAACTGATCACCACTTACCCTGCAGAGCAGCAAAAACAATTGAACGAACGCCTAGCGCAGGCCCGTTCAGACCATCACCTTAACGGCGAACTCATTCGCTTGGCCATGCAACGCAATGCAGCGCTGCAGGCTTATGCAGCCCAATCTTCTGCTGGCGCAACTTACTCCAGCGAAGGCGGCGTGTCGTTTATAGGTGGTGGCCAGTTGCTTGGCAAATTCTGAATCACCGCTTAAAGCTCAACCTGCAGCAAGGCCCGAATTGAAATCATGGCCTGCGTGTGCAGTTGGCTAATGCGACCTGGCGTCAGGTCTAACACCGCCGCAATTTCTCGGTACGACAAATCTTCCTGGTAATGCAAAGCCATCATCAAGCGCTGCTTTTCTGGCAAGGTTTTTAAAATTTCTGCCACCTGCCCCAAGAATTGTTGGCCCGACACCTTCTCTAATGGGTCTGCAGAAAAATCGGTGGGCAATAAATTCTCGGGCACATCGTCAATGGGCATCACATTCACGAAGGTGTCAATCACCACAAAATAATCTTCAATCGACACGCCCGCTTCTTTGGCAATTTCTAGCTCCGTGGGCAGCCTGCCCAATGTGTGCTCCAAGCGCCGGGTGACTTTTTCTAGCACGTCGAGTTGGTCGCGCTGGTTGCGCGGCAAGATGTCTTCTTTGCGGCAGGCATCGTAAATGGCGCCTCGAATGCGCATGCTGGCATAGGCTTCAAAACTTTGATTGGGCTGCGGCACATAGCGCTGCAAAGCATCTAGCAAGCCTGTCATGCCTTCTTGAATCAAGTCGTCCAACATCACATTGGCTGGCAACTTAGAACCAATGCGCGAAGCAATGCGCTTCACAAGCGGTTGGTATTGTTTGAGCTGCTCGCCCAGATCTTGTTGATACTTTGGCGGCATGCTAGTGAATCAAAAGGTGGTTGGTGAGCTTGGCAGTCAGTTCAGGCCAGCGGTTCCAGGCACCGTTCAAAGGCAACTTAGGAACAGTTGTGTCAATGTGGCCCAGCACTTTGACATGCGGGCCCAAATTGCTTTGAACCTTTTCTTCAGCCCAAGCCACTTGATTTTCTGAGGTGCCTGCTTCGCCAACCAACACCAAACCCCATGACGCTACCGGTGTTTGATCTTGGGTTTGGGCCAACCACTCAAAGGTTTGGTTCAGTTCGGTCGTTTCACAGCCCGTAACGGCAGTGCAGTGAATGCGCGCGCCATAGTGCTTGAAGCTTTCGGCCTTTGTTGCGGCTGTTGAAACGATGATGGTGTCAAACGCCACACCGCTTCGCATCAGTCGATCGGACAAGGTTTGAACACCCTCTTGAATTCGACCCGTGTGCAAAGACAAGCCATACCAAAGCGTGGGCTTAAGAGGCGATACGCTTTGGTCAAGGTCAACAAAGCCTTGCAAGGTTTTAGACAAGTCAAATTTCACTTTGCAAGGCAAAGGCAAGAGCTCGCGGTGCGCAAAATCTATTTCATCGACCCACATCACGGTACGCTCTAATGCAATGAGGCCTTCGCTGAGCTCGCTGACCAAAGACAAAGCCAGTGAGGGCCGGCTGGGGCAACACACCACATGCACTGGCGGCGGCGATTGACCAAACAACTCTCTCAGACCATCGGCTTGGTCTTTGAGCCCGTTCAGTGTGGCAGGCTCACTCATGAAGCCTTGACCCAATCGTTCAATTGGTCGGCCATGTGCACAGGAATTTGATCGTCGGGAATTTGCAAGCGGCTAGACAGCATGCGCGGGCGCAAAGCGCGGTGGCTCAGGTAAGCTGTGTTGGCTTGGCTCAAGTCTTCGGGTACACGCTGGCCATTGGCCAAGAACATGAGCGGCAGCTGATGGCGAATGAGGCAATCCAGCACGGGGCCAATTTGGGCAGCCTCATCGGTTTTGGTAATGATGGCCGCGGTTACAGCGCGAGACTTTTCATTCTTCTCGGCCATTTGGTACATCAAGATCACATCTTCTTGGGTGCGCAAATCTGTGGTGCTGCTCATCACCAAAATGCGCTTGAGTGCTGGCGCACCTTCTAACAAGAGTTGAGACTGCTCTAGCATTTGTGTGTCGCGTTGGCTCACACCCGCTGTGTCAAGCAAGATCACGCGGCGGTCTTTCATGCTGCTGAGTTTGGAGGCCAAGTCATCGCTGTCGCGCAATGACACCACAGGTACGCCAATGATTTTGGCGTACACCTTCAGTTGCTCTTGCGCGCCAATTCGGAAAGTGTCGGTGGTGAGCAAGGCCAATTGGTCGCGTCCATAGCGGAGTACACAGCGTGCTGCAATTTTGGCAATGGCGGTGGTTTTGCCTACGCCAGTGGGGCCGATGAATGCAAACACGCCGCCTGGGTCAAATACTGACAGCGGGTCTAGTGTTTGAATTTTAGATTCGAGCAAGGCTTGCAAGCGATCCATTAATGGAATGTCTGAAGGGCCGTGTGCGCTGAGTTGATCAGCCGTTTCGCCACACAGTTGCGGAGAAAAGCCGGCATTCAGCAAGATGCGCAGTGCTTCCGCTTTTTCTGTAGACTGCGCCTGCATGTCATCCCAAGCACGGGCAGACAAATGGGTTTGTAGCAACTGTTTCACTTCAGAAAACTCGGCCAACAATTTGTCGACACGTTTGTCTTCATGCATTGAGCTGCTGTATGAAGGTGCAGAAGCGCTGTTGGTGTAGCCTGGGCCTGGTGAGTTAAAAACCTTAGGGGCCGAAGCCAATGAGGGTGTGCTCAGAACTGGCGACGGTTTGGTCTCAGGTCTTTGGGACATTTTGGCCAAAGCTTCAGGCGAAATGGCCACAATTTCAACACCCTCTGCGGTATCTCGGGTGGACAACACCAAAGCATCGCCACCCACTTGCTCGCGAACCAGCTTAAGCGCTTCTGTGGTGGTGGCGGCAATGATTTTGTGTGGGGCCATTTGAAAGAGTGATTCCGCTAAATTAAATTGATGGGTGTTGATGTGTGTTTATATTTGATTTAGCCCGCACTTGCTTGAGAGCACAAGAATTTTTCAAACGTGAGCTGTGTGTCTAGCGGCAATTCTGTCATAGCCAACACATGGGCTTGGCTGCGAATTTTCTTCACAATTCTTGCAAAAGTAAGTCGTGTGCGGGGGTTGCAGACAATCACGGGGGGCAGGTTTTTAGCCTCCATGTCGTCCACATGCGTAGAAATTTCTTGCACCAACAGGCGCATCAGCGAAGGTTCGATCACACCATCGGGCGCCACTGCGGCAGTACCAATGGCTTGCTCAATGAGGCGTTCAAACTCTGGTTGCACGCCCAACACACGGGCTTGCTGGCCACTGCCCAAGGCGTTTTGAACAATGGTTCGTCGCAGCGCTTGGCGCACCATGGGCAGAATGTCCAAAGGATCGGGGGTTTTAGGTGCGTGTTCGGCGGCTACTTCCAAGATGGTCCGAAGGTCCTTCACGTTGATGCCTTCTTCTAGCAGCAACTGAAGCAAACGCTGCAACAAAGCCAAAGGCACCACCTTGGGCACCACATCTTCCACCAGCTTAGGAAAGCTGCCCTTAAAGTGGTCCAACAACTCTTGTGTTTCTTGCCTGCCCAATAGCTCTGAAGCGTGGCGGTGAATCAGCGTGTCTAGGTGCGTGGCCATGACGACTGCAGGCTCTACCACCGTGTGCCCACGACTGATGGCAAATTCTCGGCTGCTGGTCTCAATCCAAGTGGCCGGCATGCCAAATGAAGGATCGCGAATTTGCAGGCCAGGCATAGGATCGACACCCTCGGGGGCAATGGCCAAGAGCCGGTCGGGCAAGCACTGCCCACGGCCTACTTCGCCGCCATAAATTAAGAAACGATAAGTTTCAGGCGGCAGTTGCAAGTTGTCTCGAATGTGCACCGACGGTGTGAGAAAACCCATGTCGGTAATGAACTTGCGGCGAATGGCCCTGATACGCTTAATCAGATCGCTGTCTTCGCCCTTGTCCACCATGGGAATCAGGCGGTAAGGCAACTCAAGGCACAAAGGCTCTACCACTGGTACATCGGTCCAGCCAAGCTCTTGACGGGCTTCGTCGGTTTTATTAAGTGCCGCTGCATCGCTTACCACATTGGCCGCCTTGCGCTTGATCATGTAAGCCAAGCCAGCAAACAGCAGCGCAAACAACACGAAGGTGGTGTGCGGCATGCCGGGCAACACACCCAAAAGCCCCAGTACACCCGCGGCAATGAACAAAGCATTTTGGTTGCTGCTCATCTGCTTGGAAAGCTGCTCCGAGAAATCGTCTTCGGTGGCCACCCGCGTGACCAAAATACCAGCTGCTGTAGAAATAATTAGCGCTGGCACCTGCGCCACCAAGCCATCGCCAATGGTGAGCGTGCCGTAAATGGTTAGCGCCTTGCTGAAGCTCAGGTTGTGCGTAATCATGCCAGTGATCAAACCACCAATGAGGTTGATCACCAATATCAGAATGCCGGCCACCGCATCGCCGCGCACAAACTTAGAAGCACCGTCCATCGAGCCAAAGAAGTCAGCCTCTTGCGCCACTTCTTGGCGACGCTGCTTGGCTTCCTCCTGCTTAATCAGGCCCGCATTCATGTCGGCATCAATGGCCATTTGCTTGCCAGGCATAGAGTCCAGGGCAAAGCGCGCAGACACCTCGGCCACTCGCCCCGAGCCCTTGGTAATGACCACGAAATTGATGATAGTGATGAGGATAAAAATGACCACCCCCACCGTGAAATTGCCCCCAATCAGGAACTGCCCAAACGACTCAATCACCTTGCCCGCAGCATCGGTGCCAGAGTGGCCGTTTAACAACACAATGCGCGTAGAAGCCACATTGAGTGACAAACGCATGAGGGTGGTGATTAGTAGGAGCGTAGGAAAAGAGACAAAGTCCTTGAAGTTTTTGACGTTCAAGGCGGCAATGAGGACCATGATGGCCATGCCAATGTTGAGCGTAAATAGCAGGTCTAAGAGGAGCGCCGGCAATGGCACCAGCATCATGACCAGGATGAGCAGGACCATAACCGGCACGCCGGCTTGAGCCAAGGGCTTGGAAAGCTCAGCAAGTCTTGACGAGATGGTTGCCATTTAATGAATTGGTTTTCAACATGTTACCAAGAGGGTGTTGGAAATCATCCAAAACCGTATTACAGAGTTGTTACTTTTTTTTCAATTTCAGTACCTCGATTGCTGCCGCCACTTCTGGGATGCAACTCGACACATCCCCTTTTGTTTTCGGAAATATACAAGTGACATTCTTGAACCAAGGGTAAAAGTCGGTTCCAAGATTAGGCCATCCTTGCCCACTCATCAAAAATACAGGAATTCCTATTGAAGCCGCTAAGGGATTGACTGCGGTTCCAACAGTCACAACCAGATCAAGATTGGCCATTAATGCGCAGGTTGAATCGAAATCATTTTTCAGATCTAAATCTGGCCAGCGTATGATTTTTACATCAAACAAAGACTCCGCTTCCAGCAGTTCTTGTTCACACTCACTGTATTGCAAATTAATAAAATCTACATTCTTGATTGAAAAAATAGGACCCCAATCAGGCAGTTTAGTGTATTCAATATTACGCTCAGGATTTAAATAACCACTTCTCCAACATATACCAATTCTCAAGCTATTGAAGCTGACATTACTGAGCAACTGTTTATACTTCTCAATTAGCTCTTCATTAGGCAATAAATAAGGATTTTTATCATCAAAAGAATCGATAGTTTTTCTAAATAGACCAGGAAGAGAGCCTACTGGAATTTGAAAATCATAGTCTTCAATATGTGGTTTCTTATCATGAGAATTTAAATCGTATTTTTGTTCTCTAAATAAACAACTCGGAAAGGATCTTGATAATAGTGTAATTAATCTTTCATCAGTCTCGACAATAATTTGCATACCAGTATCAATTAAATCAGGTAAGCAACCTAGATATATTATTTCGTCTCCTACTCCCTGTTCTCTCCAAACTAAAATAGTCTTACCTTTTTCAGCTACACCACCCCATCTTTTTTTATTAAAAGTTCTGCCAGGGTTTCTTCTGTACTCTGGTGGAACCTGAGGATGAAATCCAAATTCTACAAATTCCCATCCAAGTTCAAGTTTGCCTTCAGAAAGGTAAAGGCCAGAAAGGTTGAATTTAATTGCTTCCAAAGATACTGAGTTTATGTCATTCGTCCGCTGATGAATTAGGCTTTCATACAAGCTAATAGCTTTTTCTGTATTTCCATCTTTGACTTCCAAAGAGGCCAAATTAAATTTAGCTTCCAAATAAGTAGGATCAATTGTTAAAGCAATTTCTAATGCATCTCTTGCAGCGGAGTTTTCACCAATTTTAATAAGTGTTATGCCAAATAAACCATAAGTACCTGCATGAAGTGGGTTAATTTTGAGGGCTATTTTAATAGTTTCGAGTGATTTTAGATAGTCTTCTTTAATATTATATATGCCAGCTAAATTCAAATGATAAATAATATTTTCAGGTTGTATTTTTATAGAAAAGTTAATTAAATACTCAGCTTTTTCTATTAAATTAAGACGTAAACAGATAACAGAAAAATTAGAAATAAATTCAGGATCAGAAGTTTTTTTATCTAGAATTTTTTCCATGCATTCATATGCCTTCGTATATTCACCAATTTGTGAATAAACAATTGAAACCTGATTAAGAAGTTCTGTATTTTCAGGATCACTTTTGATTAAAATTTCATATATTGCCAAAGCCTTATGCCACTTAGATTGTTGGACAAAATTTATTGCATTTTTTAGGAGTTTTTGATTCATAGTTTCATTATTAAATAAGAACTTACTAAAAACTTGAATTGGCGACAAGAAACAAAGAGTGGCTCATGATTGACATGAATTGTAGTCATTAGAAAACCTTTAAAAAGGCTGACTTCATATTTCGGATTTGACCGACATTTTTTAAAGTCATCTTATTTGATCACCCGAAATACTAACGAGTCGCCCTTGGGTGAGGGTTTCCCATTCCTCATTCTGCCTGTTGCATCGGAACAATGCACCGGCCAATTTGATTTTCTAGGCCTCATAAAGTTATGAAACGAAGTAAGGGTTTGACTCGCAACCAGTGCCACCAATTGGGCTGTTATTCACAGGAATGACTCGACGCCTGCTTGACTCGATTAATCAATTTCAGCGACTTAGTCGTAAATATAGGATCAAGTTCTAAAAAATGAACTAAAGCGCGGCTAAACACTTTTGATTGAACTTCCGTAAGAATTACTGAAGGATTTCAACTGTGATATCCAGCTTTTAAAACCCCTTCTTCAGGAGTAAAAATGGCAGCGGTCCTCAACACAAATGCAGCATCTTTGTATGCATCTAAAAATCTTCAAAATGCGCAGAGCAGTATGGCTAGTTCCGTCGAGCGACTTTCATCTGGACTGCGCATCAATCGCTCAAAAGATGATGCGGCAGGATTAGGCATTACAAATGCACTGACTTCTCAAATCAACAGCGCTAATCAAGGCATCAAAAACCTTAACGATGGCATCTCAATGGTTCAGACCGCTGAGGGTGCAATTGGTGCGGCCATGGACATGGCTCAGAGAATCGTCACTTTGGCTACGCAAGGCGCTAATGGCACGATGGGTTCGTCTGAAAGAGCTGCACTTAAAAATGAGATGCAGACATTGCTAACAGCCATCGAGTCAATAGGCGCAAGAACTAAATTTGCTGGTGTTACTTTGCTTAACAGCGACGCTAGATCAACTGCTACCGGGAAATTTACTTTACAGGTTACCAACAATTCAACTGACACGGTTAGTTTAGATGCTGCAGCTTTCAAGAATATAGGCGGGGGATATGGAGCAGTAGGGGCCACATCTATTTCGGTTAGTAATTCAGCCACTACATTCTCGCTTGCTACGGGTGGCGTTTACAGCTCTGCAAATGTAGGCACTGAAGTTTATTTAAGAACTATTGCTGGCACTGCCTCAACATATACAAGAGTCGGCACAATCTCTGGGATTTCCTCTAATGTGGTTTCTGTAAATTCCACTGCAATTGCTGTTAGCGCTGGTGCAACTTTGGTGTTCAGTGGCCAACTTACACAAGTGCTGACTAACGATGGCACAACTGCAGATTTTTCACTTGTTGAATCTGTTGATAAATTGGCTGACACAGCTGCTAGTTACCAGATGGTTGCCCGTGTATCTACAGAATATGTGAAATCTTTAGCCACTCAACGAAGTGCCTTAGGTGCATATCAAAATCAAATTGAGTACACAGTTAGCAACGTACAAGAGCTATCAGCCAATCTATCTGCGGCAAGAAGTAACGTGCAAGATACGGATTACGCTACGGAAACAGCAGCTTTGACCAAAGGTCAAATTCTGCAACAAGCCGCAACCGCAATGCTTGCCCAAGCCAATCAAATGCCCAATGTCATTTTGTCTCTCCTTAAATAAGTCAAAGTATTCATCCAATAATTGAAAAGGAATAATCATGTCAGCTGTTCTCAACACAAATGCCGCTTCTCTGTATGCTGCCAAATCTTTGCAAACTGCACAAAGTAAAATGGCCGACTCTGTGGAGCGCCTTTCTTCTGGTCTTAGAATTAACCGAGCTAGCGATGATGCCGCAGGACTTGGCATTTCGAATGGCCTGACAAGTCAAATCAACGGCGCAAACCAAGGCGTCCGCAACTTGAATGATGGAATATCAATGGTGCAAACGGCTGAGGGAGCCATTGGTGCAGCTCAGGAAATGGCGCAACGCATTTTGACACTAGCAACTCAAGGCGCCAACGGTACCATGGGAACTTCAGAGAGAAATGCAATACGTGCCGAAATGCGTCAGTTGATGATCGCAATCGATGGTATTGGATCAAGAACTAAATTTTCCACTATTTCTTTATTGAACGGTGCCGAAGTTACTTTGCAGGCAAGTAACGTGTCAACGGATACAGTTAGTGTTAGCACATCTGCATTAGCAAAAATTGGTTGTGGCGTAACTAGCACCGGAACTGGCTACGCCAATATCAACGCAGTTACTGCATCATATAGTGGTGGAAGCACCACTGGATCGGCTCTTATCGTTGACATTAACAGGCTTGCTGATGACTCCATTACTGCTGCTAACATGCTCAGCATTAGCGCATCTGCCACTTCATACATCGGTGCACTGAGTACTCAAAGAAGTGCCCTAGGTGCGGTTCAAAATCAAATTGAATATACAGTTAACAATGTACAGGAACTGGCTGCCAATGTAACTGCAGCTCGAAGCAACGTGCAAGACACTGACTATGCCAGCGAAACTGCCAGTTTGACTAAAGGTCAAATTTTGCAGCAGGCAGCAACTGCCATGCTAGCTCAGGCAAATCAAATGCCCAATGTCATTTTGAGCCTGCTAAAGTAAAATGTGTGATTTCTTGCTAAGGGCATAACGCTTTTAGCAAGCAGTCTCAAAGGAGTACAACCCATGGATCCGATTTCATCTAATGCAGTCAAGCCAGGGTCTTTTTTGCAAACTGTAAAGACTCCTGAATCTGCGCCCAATAAAGACGCAGAAGCGGTGGCTAAAGTAGCAAATGTTCCCCTGCCTAAATCTGACGTCAAGGCTTCTAGCCAAGATTTGAAAGAGGCAGCAGAAACTGCCATGAAAGATATTCAGCATTTCATATCTTCCCAAGAACGTTCAGTCCGTATTACCAAAGACGAAACATCTGGCCACATGATCGTTAAGTTGGTGGACCCTAGCACGGGAGAAGTCATTCGCACTCTGCCTTCAGAAGAATTGTTGCGACTTGCCCGTACTTTCGAAATGCTCGGCAACAAAATGGTGCACCAGGTGGCCTGATTCTTGCGTTTGCTAAATCATGGCCGTCACTTCCAGTTCCAGTAGTACCACCCAAACAGGCAGCGCACTTGATGTGGCTGGCATTGTAAGTGGACTTATGGAGGCAGAAAATGTGCCTGTAAATAGGCTGGCAACTAAGATCAGCAAGTCGACGATCAAAATTACGGCCTTAGGTCAAATTAAGAGTCAGCTTTCAACTCTTAAGTCTGCATTGATCGATTTGCAAACGCCGGCAAATTTTTCCAAGCAAGCGGCAAAATTTAGCAACACTTCAGTAGCAACTGCAGAATTTACTGCAACTGCCACAGCCGCCAGTTATCAGATGGAGGTGACAAGCCTGGCGCAGCCCACCATTTGGAATGTGTCGGGCTTTACCAGCTCGGACGATGCCTTGGAATGGTACAACGATGATGCCCAGTCTGAGGTTCAAGATAATGCTGACGCTACCGTGTTTCTGAGCAATACGGGGCAGTATGTGCTGTCTCTCAAATCTAAAACTACAGGAGCTGCAGGTGCGTTTTCACTAGATGCCGATGCATTAGCAAGCGGCACTAGCCAACTGGAATACCAGACGGCTCAAGATGCAGTTTTCTTACTCAACGGTGTTACGTTTACCCGGTCTAGCAACACAGTATCAGATGCTTTAACAGGTATCACACTTAATTTGACAACCACAACGGCCGAAGATACCCCCATCACATTGACAGTCTCAAATGATGCAGTGTCTGCACAGCCCAAACTAGATGCATTGGTGAAGGCGTACAACGATTTGTATACCTTGTACAAATCGGAAACAGCTTCCAGCATGGATGTGGCCACACGCGGCATTTTGAACAGCGATTTTGGTGTGTCTAGCATGATGCGCCAGTTAATTTCTGGACTCATGCTGCCCATGACCAACATCACGGGTGATGCGCTGACAGACTCAGCCCCAACAGATTTGTCCGCCATGGGGCTTGAGCTATTAGACAGTGGCTATTTGGCAGTTGACGACACATTGCTTGCGGCAGCCAGCAGCACTTTGCAAACAAGACTGTCTGCAGGCATTCGCATTGGCTATTCAGACGAAAGCGATTCAGACTTGGCCACTCAAATTGCCGACATGATATTCAGCGGCGGCGTCATTCAAGATCGCATTGACAGCGAAACAACAACAAAATCTGACCTTACTAACCGAAAAACCACATTGCAAGAAAAACTGGTTGGCGTTCAAGCGCGCTACACCGCGCAATTCGCCTCTCTTGATGCCTTGTTGTTCCGACTGCAAGGCACTAGCGACTCTCTCAAAAGCGCCCTAGATGGTTTAACCAACTCTCAGAAAAACAACTAAGTTTCATTCGAAGGAAATTTCATGACGACTCGCTCACACCGCGCCTACGCTGCTACACAACGCGAAACTTCAGTGTCTTCTGCCAAGCCAGTCGAACTGGTGGCCATGGTTCACCAACGCCTTCTCGATCATTTGCACACTGGCAAGATTCAAATGGCTGAAGGTGCAGACTCGTCGGAGTCTTTGACCAAAGCCATTGACCTCATTACCACTGGCCTTGAGTCTTGTTTGGACAAAGAACAGGGTGGCGAGATTGCACAAAACTTGGCCTTCATTTATGACTGGGCTGGCAAAGAAATTATTCGCGCCCGTCTGCGCCGCGATCCAGAAATGCTCCAAGGCGTCATCAACGCATTTGTGCCCTTGGCAGAAGCTTGGTTAGAACATGCAGGCCAAAAGGATGAATCTTTTGCGTCTAAATACTTAAAGCCCGTCATAGTTTCTGCGAAGGCATTGTCTGGCAAAGCCATTGGCACTTCGACCAAGACCATGGGCGCCATGGTTGGCTCAACGGCCTAAGAGGCATTTACCAAATGGCCGCTAAGCCATATCATTGCTTGGCACCATGTTCATTCCTATCCCTGCTCAAGACCTGCACCTGCCGCTCACGCAGAAGTTAGAGGCCAGCCCCGTTGTGCCTGTCTCGGCTGTGCCGGGTGTGGCTGAAGAAGCGCAAAGTCTAGACAGCCGAGTTGCTTTGCAGTGGACGCAGCCCGTGTTTGCAGGCGCCGAGGGGCAAGCTGGGCGTTCGGCATTGGCTTCACCACTGCCCGAAGCTTTAATTAAATCACCTAAACCCGTTGTACCTGGCTTCGAGCCGCAAGGCCCAGACCCTGATGCATCGCAATCGGGGGATGTTCACCCTTTGCTGTCAAAAGGCTTGGCCAATTGGCTGAGTGGTGTGTTGGCCAAACAGAGTGGCTTTGCCAATGCGCCTGCCACTGCCACTTCTGCTGAGGTGATGAGCAATCTTAAAAACATGTACCAAGCCATTGCCAAAAGCGATGTGTTTGCAGCACAAAAGCTAAACGAAGCATGGATGTCAAAGCGCGAAGGGGCTTACCAAGAACCCAGCGCTGCACAGTTAATGCAATGGGTATCGGCCCTCGAGCCCGACAGTGATGATGCGCAGCAAGCTGCACGCATGCTGACGCAAGGCAACATGGTTTGGCAAGCCGAATTGGTTCCGGGCTTGCCCATGCGCATCATTCGGGAAGATGCTTGGCGCAACAACCCGCAGCAATCTGGCCAGCTAGAAAAAGGCGCCATGTTGAAGGTGGAGATAAGGCTGCCTCATTTGGGAGAACTTCGCATACTGGGATCGCAATGGGGGAAAGACATTAGTTTGCAAATTTTGCATGGCAAGTCTGAAAGCAATGGCAAGGTCAATTGGACGGCGCTTGCGCCCGAGCTCTTGCAAGAATTAAAAGCGCAGGGCTTGACGGATGTCAGGGTTGAGTCTTTACCAGATGCGATGGCAAATTCCACGCCACAGGAAAGTCCGAATGTCTAACCTTGGCCACGAAGAAATACTGCAAGCAGTGGCCGTTGGCTATAAGCCCAATACGCCAGCACCTCGCTTACTCAGCAAAGGCAAAGGCGAAATTGCTCAGGCCATTTTGGATCGCGCTAAAGAGCTAGGCATTCCTACACGCAGTGAACCTAGCTTGGTGGCTTTTTTAATGGAGCTAGACCTTAACGCTTGGGTGCCACCAGAGCTTTATGCGGCCATCGCCCAAGTATTGGCTTGGGCGCATGAAGAAGATAAGAAGTTAGAAGAGCTGAAGTATTAGCATCATTCTCTTAACTTCCTAGATGATTGAACCTGTTCAGTTGCCAAACGGATTGTTTCTTACACCAAACAAGGGTGCTTGAGCTGGGCCTTGCGGTTGGGCTTGTGCATCACTTAAGGTTTTAAGAAACGCCACCACGTCGTCAATTTCTTTCACGGTTAGTGTTGGTCCAGCCGATGCAGGGCGGTTAAATGGCACACGGTCGTTGATGATGTTGCCAACATACGCAGCAGGCAAGTCGTTAGCGACACCTTTGGGCCCATACCAACGCTTTGGATCGCTGTTGCGTGTGGCGTAAAAACTCACCACGTCTCGCAGGTCTTTGAAGAAGCCATTGTGCATCCACGCTTTTCTTTCGGCGGTGTTGCGTAATGATGTCATGCGGAAGGTGCCACAAAACTTTTCTATGCTGATGTTGGCAGGCACGTTGCTGGTAAGAGATGGCTTGGTGCGATCGGGGCCGCACAAGCCCAGGTCAAAAAAGGAGGGGTTGGCGTTTCTAGGAATGGCCATGTTGCGGGGAATGCCCGTGGCGTAAAACGCAAAGTCGGTAAACAGTGAATCGCTTGGCTTAGATGAGTTGGGGTTCATAAGGTGGCAAGAGGCACAGTTGCCTTTGTTGACATCCATGAACACTTTCATGCCATTGGATTCTTGGGGGGTGAGCTTTGCTTTGCCTTGAATGAACTGGTCGTATTTGCTGCTGAAGGGTTGAAGCGCAGAGGTTCTTTCAAATGCGGCAATGGCGACGCCTATTTTTTGAAAGGCCAAGCTGGGGTTGTTGAAGATTTGGCTGCCAAACTCGTCTTTGAACATTTGAGCGTATGGCGCTGCTGCAATTTTGCGAACCACGCTGGCTGCATCTTTGTTGTTCATTTCCAATGCATTTAACAATGGGCCAAGAGCTTGCAGTTCTGCGGTGTCGGCACGGCCGTCCCAAAAGAAGCCGCCCACTGGGTCAACGTCTTCGCCTGTCACTCTAAATTGAAATTTAGGAATAAAGGATGTGTAGGCATTGGACATGGCGTTTCGGCCGCCAATTGATTGAGGTGTGCTGCCTTGAGCCACGCCGATTCGGGAACCGTTGTTGCCGGCAAAACCCGAGCTGAACAGGTGGCAGTCGTTGCATGAAGTGCCTCTGGGCTCAGACAGGGCTTGGTCTTTGAAAATTTGGCTGCCTAAGTTTTCTAGGCGTGTGAAACTTGTTGGGGTTGTAGCAGGTGCGGGAGGCGCAATAGCAGCTTGAATTTGCGACTGTGGCTGTTGCCTGGGCTGGCCTTGGTTTTGTGCCTGCGAAACACTGATGCCACCAAGCAAAGAAATACTGAAACAAAAAACTCGAAGTGCTGAAGATGAATGCGCTCTAGAGAATTTTGTGAAGGTCATTTCATGCTTTCAAGATGAAGTTTGTTGAACCATTTGTCGGCAAACCAACAGGGTGGCAAGCCCAACCAGGTTGAAGCAAAAGTCGTACCTGAAAAGATGATATTTTTTTGACGCAGAGCGCGTTAATGAAGCATTCAAAGCAAGTGAAGTTGCTTGCTTATAAGAAGCACCGAGAAGAACTCAAACCTGCAGGTTAGTCACTTCTTTGTACGCATCAACCAAACGGTTTCGCACAGCAATCATGGTTTGGAAAGAGAGGTTGGCTTTTTGCAAGTCGACCATCACTTCTTCCAAGGTCATGTTGCTTTGACCGGTGGAGAAACTTTGCACTTTGGCTTGCGCCACGTTTTGTGTTTCGTTGACTGCCAACACGGCTTTTTTCAAAGCCGATTCAAAATCGGGCTCGCCCGCTGCGGGCAATGAGGCCGTTGAATTTAACTGACCCGATGCCATATCGGCCATGACTTTCATCTGGCTGGTGAGGGACTCGAGGTTAATGTTTGACATGCTATTTATCTTAATTCAATTCAATCAAAAAGAAAACCGGCTTCTTTGTAGGCCTTGAGCTTGTAGCGCAGGGCCCTTTCGGACAGTCCCAAAATGTTGACGGCTTCTTTTCGGTTGCCACCCACTTGCTTCAGAACTTTCAAAATGTGCTCACGTTCAATGGAATCCATGTCCTGTGCGCCCGAAGTTGTGCTTTCAGTGTCTGAACTGTATGCAAGAGGTGTGCCACCGGCGCTCAAATTAGCGATGGGTGAGCTAGATGCCATGCTTGGCTCGCTGCCATGCAGTTCAATGTCGTTGGGTTCGATCAAATCGCCATCGCTCAAAAGCAGCGCACGCTGCATGGCGTTTTCCAATTCGCGCACGTTGCCCGGCCAGGGGTAACTTTGCAAGGCTTGCTTGCTTTGGGCGGAGAGTTTCAAGCCCTGACGGCCCATGGTGCGGCCATAGCGGGCCAAGAAGTGTTCGGCCAAGGGCAGGATGTCTTGTTGGCGCTCGCGCAATGGCGGAATGCGAATGGGAAACACGGCCAGGCGGAAGTACAAATCTTCTCTGAATTTGCCGTCTTTCACTCTCTGCTGCAGGTCTTGGTTGGTGGCTGCCACAATACGCACATCGCAATTCACCGAGCGCATAGAACCCAAGCGTTCTACCACTTGGTCTTGCAAAACTCGCAGCAGTTTGGCCTGCAGTTCAAGGGGCATTTCGCCAATTTCATCCAAGAAAAGGGTGCCACCATTGGCTTGTTCAAACTTGCCGGGCTGGGCTTTGGTAGCCCCTGTGAAAGCGCCTTTTTCATAGCCAAACAGGGTGGACTCTAGCAAGTTGTCGGGAATGGCAGCGCAGTTGATGGCCACATAGGGCTTGCTGTTGCGGCCCGAAAGTTGGTGAATTTGCTTGGCAAAAACATCTTTACCGACGCCAGATTCGCCCGTTAAAAGCACGGTAGCACCAGTGTCCGCCACACGCTCGCAGCGGTTTTTAACGGCAAGAATTGCCGGATCGGAGGCAATTATTTCCCCGTCAGCGCTGGTTTTTGCCGCAGGCGGGCTGGGGTGATGGCGGGCAATGACCTCCAACAATTGCTGGGGCATGAAGGGTTTGATCAGGAAGTCTCGGGCGCCACCTTTTAAAGCTTGCACAGCCAATTGGGTGTCGGCATAGGCGGTCATGACCACCACGGGAAGCTGGGGGTGCTTTTCTCGGGCTTGGGCCAAGAGTTGCAATCCGTTCATGCCGGGCAAACGGAAATCAGTCACCAGCATTTGCTCTACTTCGGGGTCAATGGCAGGCAGCGCGTCTTCGGCGCACTCAAAGGCCACGTGGTCTACGCCACCCAAGCGCAGCGTGACGCTGATGGCTTCCCGCAGGTCGGTGTCGTCTTCAACAAGGAGAATTTGAAACGGGTTCATGAGTGAGCAGTTGTTGAACTTGTAGGCAAATGTATTTTTTAAAAGTTGGCCATGCTGGGCAAAGCCACCACAAAAAGCGCCCCGCCTTCGGGTTTGTTTTGCGCGGTAATTTCACCGCGGTGACTGCGAATAGCATTCTGTGCAATTGCAAGTCCTAGGCCAGTTCCCGTGACACGGTTGGTGGCAAAGGGCTCAAACAATCTTGGAAGCATGTCTTCGGCGATGCCGGGGCCATTGTCTTCGATGCTGAGTTGGCCGCGCAAATGGTCGGCTTGGGTTTGAACCACAATGGTTTGGCCCGGGCTAGAACACTGAATGGCGTTTTCTAAGATGGCAATGAAGGCGGACACCACAGAGGGGCGCTCTACGCTGACCATGCAGTTGTCTGCCTTCAAACTTACCGTCAGCTCAATGTGTTTTTCTTGCGACAAGCCTTCAAGCGTTTGCAAGGCCTCGTTGACCAAATCGTCTAGCGCAATGATTTGGGTTTTGTGGGGGCGGGCCCGCACAAACTGCAGCATTTCTCCGGCCATTTTTTCGAGGTGGATGAGCTGATTTTGTAGTTTTTTTGCAAAATTCACGCGATCTTGCAACTCAAGCTCTTCAGTGCAAAGGTGCGAGGCATACAGCAGCGCTGTGGACAAAGGGGTTCTAAGTTGGTGCGCAATGCCGGCCGACATTTTGCCCATGGCGGCCAAGCGGTCTACCCGCTCGTTGTCTTCTAAGGTGCGCAAGTTGGCGGTAATGTCTTGAATTTGAATGACACTGCGCAAGCCTTCTTGCACGCGCTGGGCTTGCAGGGTGCGCAGGCCTTCAGGTGAGCTCACATGAAATTCGTCGGGCCCATGGCCAGGCTTCCACGCGGCAGGGGTGGTCCATGCTTCGCCAGTTTGAAGTCCGGGTACGAGTTGTTCAGCCGCTTGGTTGAAATGGCTGATTCTGTCGTTTTCAATGAGTACCACGGCGGCGGGCAATGCGTTGAGCAGCACGTTGAGGCGCTCGTTGGCTTGAAACAGATCGGCACTGAGGTCTTCGACTTTGCGGCTTAAGGCAGCGTACTGTTGCTCTAGGGCTTGAGAGGCTTCGACAAAAAGCTCAAACGCCCCTGCCAGATCGCTGGCTTGTGCGGGTGGCGTTGATTTTTCCGAATTTGCCATCTTTGAATCTTTTGCCAATTTATCTGTTCAGAATTGATAATAAAAGTAAGATTGCGATCCATTGACCTGCTTTGATGCTTTCAACAGGGCTGAAAACCAATATACCTTAATTTATGTGAAGGCTAGGCCACCGTTTTGGGGCTGTTCAAGCAAATGATGAAGATCCTCCTGATTGAAGACGATGCGCAAATTGCAGACTTGGTGGTATCGGCCTTTGAGGCTTCAGGCATTGAAGCGCAGCATGAAAAAGACGGCTTCAGGGGTTTGCGCACGGCCTTGCAACTGAACTTTGATGCCATTTTGCTAGATGTTGCATTGCCATTGATGGATGGCTTTCAAGTGCTGGAAGAAATAAGGCGCAACAGTTTAAGCACCCCCGTCATCATGCTGACGGCTTATGTTGATTTGCCAGAGCGTTTGAAGAGCTTCGAGAAAGGCGCAGACGATTATTTGTCCAAACCTTTTTACATGGAAGAGCTTCTGGTTCGTGTGAAGGCCTTGATCAATAACAAGCGTGGCAAATTAGAAATGATGTTGGTGCAAGGCGATTTGTCCTTGGACCGTTTTACACGCGTGGCCACTTGGCAAGGCGAAAAAGCCACCCTCACACAACGTGAATATGTCTTGTTAGAGTGTTTGATGATGGCGCCTGGGCAGATTTTTTCTCGCGAGCAAATATTGAAGCAAGTTTGGAACGTGGCCTTTGATCCTGGCACCAACGTGGTCGATGTGTCTGTGCAAAGACTGCGCAAAAAACTGACCAATCCCAAGCCAGACTCTGCAGTGGCCTTTCCCATTGAAACCATTCGAGGTGTGGGCTATCGGTTCAAGGCACAGGCCTAAATCAAATGGAATACCTGCTGCGGTCTTTTAGGCTGAAGTTTTTCATCATTGTTTCGCTGCTGATTGTTCTGTTTGCAGTCATCACCCGCGTCAATGTCAGAGCCTCTTCTGCTACACCCATTCACGAATTGATTTATTCGAATTTTGCAAGCTATTTGGTCAACACCGTCAAGGAACAAGAAGCACTGGCCAACGAGCCCCAAATGGCAAGAAAAGATCTTGCAAGTTCACTGACTCAAGACATTCATTTGGATGTTGAAAAATACTTCTCAGATTTAAGCGAATTTAAGTCTTTGGTTTGGTTAAGCGCTTCGTCTACTTCACAACAATTGGACATGCTGAAAGATGTGCAATGGCGCCAATTGAACTTGCCGTCTGTCAAAGACACTGTCGAACTGAGCAGCACACGAGCGAGCGGTTTCAAATGGGTCTTGTTTCGAACTCGTTTTCAAGATCAGTATGTTGTGACAGCGGTGAACGATGCCGCATTCGAAATACGCTTCAATGCCATCATGGATGCCAGAGACAGCATCTTGAATTCGATGTGGCCTCTTTTGCTTTTGTACATTGCTTTGTGCACCTGGGTTTTGACGGCATGGGTCACGCGTTCTTTGAAGAACTTGCGGTTTAGGTTCAGTGAAATCGAATTGAAGCGCGGTGGCGTTTTACTTTCTGAAAAAGAGTTCGACATGGAGTTTGCAAGCTTCGTGCGATATTTCAACGATTTGATTGAAGGCATTCGATTTAATTTTGAGCAAGCCTCCCGTTTTTCAAGCGATGCTGCACATGAACTGAGAACACCCTTGACGGTGATTCACGGCAATTTAAAGAGACTGATCAACAGCGCGACAGACAACAGCCCCGAGCAAATGCAATTGTCATTATTGCTTGATGAAGTGGAGCGCTTGATCTCCATCACCAACAAGCTGGTGCTGCTTTCTCAGGCCGACGGACACAACTTCAAATTAGATCTGCAAGCCATAAAGCTGAATGATTTGGTGGGTGTGATTGGCGAAGACATTCAAAGTCTGATGCCCTACATCAAGTTTGAATTCAAGGTGTCACACACAATCATGGTTTTGGCAGACCCCAACCTATTTCAACAACTGTTGAATAACTTAATCAGCAATGCGGTTAAATACTCTCCGCCAAATGGCACGATTTTCTTCAAAGCCGACGTTTCTGGCGAAAATGTTGAATTCTCTTTGGCAAACCACACCTACTTGTCTTTGGAAGATTTGGACGAGCGCGTTTTCCAGCGTTTTTACCGGCACACCAGCATCGCCAATTCGGACATTGAATTACCCAAAGGCGATGGCCTGGGGCTCAGTTTGTGCCAAGAAATTACCAAAGCCCATGGCGGCAGCTTGAAGCTTGAAAAAGGGCCCGGCAAATGGGTCAAGTTCACAGTGTTATGGAAAAGTGCTTGATTAAAAACTTGTATTTTGACATTACAGCTGTGTAATGCTTGGTTTATGTCAATGAAAATTTGAAACAATGTGCTTACATATGGAGGCACTGACCTAATTGGATGCTCCCAAAACTCTCTCTCCAGATCGCGACGCTGTCGTTCTCTCGATGGGTGGTTCCGGCGCGGCAAATTCAAACACTCCTACAGGCGTGTTAGATTCCCTGCGCGAACGGTTTCAGGCCCTCAATTCCAATCAACGTTTGTTCATGGGCCTAGGCTTTGCCGGCTTGGTTTTGGCTTTGGGTGTTGTTTTTTCAGCAGGAAAAAGCAGCCAAGACTACCGAGTGTTGTTTGCAAACGTCAACGAAGGCGATGGCGCTGCCATCATTACAGCCCTGCAGCAGATGAATGTCCCTTACCAGTTTACCGAGGGCGGTGGCGCTATCACGGTGCCTCAAGCTTTGGTATATGAAACCCGTTTGAAGTTGGCAGGGCAAGGATTGCCCAAGGCTGGCAACGTCGGTTTTGAGTTGCTGGAAAACCAGAAATTTGGCACCAGCCAATTTGTAGAGCGCGTCAATTATTTGCGTGGGCTTGAAGGCGAATTGGCGCGAAGTGTCAGCTCTCTGGGGCAAGTCAAGTCGGCTCGCGTTCATTTGGCGGTGCCCAAGCCTTCTGCCTTTGTGCGTGAACAAGAACGCCCCACAGCTTCCGTCATTGTTACCTTGCACCCTGGCCGCGTTTTAGATGGCGCTCAAATTGCTGCCATTGCCAGACTGGTCAGCTCAGCTGTGCCGGGCATGCGGGCTCAAGAAGTGTCCATCATGGACACTGAAGGCGGCATTGTCAGCTCAAGTGCCTTGCGCCAAGACGGGTTAGACCCCTCCCAACTCAAGTACACGGCCGAGCTTGAAGCGGCTTTAAACAGACGCGTAGCCGCCATTTTGGAACCCTTGGCCGGCAAAGATGGTTTCCGCGCTCAGGTTTCGGTTGACTTAGATTTTGATGAGCGCGAGCGCACCTCTGAAACTTTTGGAAAAAATGCACCGCCCAATCAGGCTATTCGCAGCCAACTTTCCATTGAGTCAAGTGGCGGTAAATCGGGTTCGGGCGGCGTGCCTGGTTCCCTCACAAACCAGCCTCAAGACTCGGCGAAAGCGCCTATAACGACTGAAGCCAAAGGCGAGAATCTGCGCGCACCGGGAAGTGTGGAGACGGGTGCCACCAGCGCAGATGAAGCCAGCTCCAGAAATGAAAAGACGGTGAACTTCGAGGTTGACCGCGCCATTGAAAGAATCAAATCAAGCAAAGGCCAGTTGCGCCGTGTCTCTGCCGCAGTGGTTCTTGATTACAAATATGAAAAGGGCGCCAAGGCCAATGCAACGCGCAGCACGCCCTACACCCCGCAAGAGATTCAACAAATCAATGGCCTTGTGAAAGACGCCATTGGCTTTGTTCAAAGACGCGGCGACACGGTCAGTGTGGCCAATCTGCCTTTCTCTTCAGAGCCCCTGCCTGTGCCTGAAGAAACCAGCCAGTTTTCGCCTGATTTAATTTCCCAACTTGTGCGTTATCTCGCCATCGCATTGGGCTTGCTGTTTGCTTATTTCGCCATTGCAAGACCGCTGTTGCGACCAGCGCCTTTGCCACCATTAGACCCCGATTTGCCAGACTCGCCACAGGGACGAGCCGCCCAACGCATGCGCGAAGAAATCAAGGACATGGATTTGTCTTGGGCGATGGACCAGGAAGTGAAGCGCGCGCAAGAGTTGCGGGTTGAAAAAGAAATTGAAGCCCAGATGGAGCGTATGCGCGAAAAAGAAGTGGCCAGCAAAGCCAAGTTTGAAGAGATGGTGTCTTATGCCACCCAGTATGCCTCCGAACAACCAGACGATACCGCTTTGCTTTTAAGAGCCTGGGTAGCGGAAACTGGCGGTGCCAGTAAACAGGGCCAAGAAGCATCATGAATACGGCCGTCGAAAAATTCAAACCCGGCGTGCTAGGTGGCGCACTCCGAAAGGGTTTGCAAACACCTGAGCTTCAAAAGTCTAGCGGATCCAACTTAGATGGACCGTCTCGCGCAGCCATTGTGCTGATGTCCTTAGGACCTGATGTGGCTGGCGAAGTACTGAAAAGCTTTTCGCCAGCAGAGGCGCAAAAAGTCTCTTCACTCATGGCCAACTTTAGAAGCATTGATCGCGAGATCATGATCAAAGTGTTGGAAGATTTTAAAAACATCACAGCACATCGCAAACAAGTTCCATTTGACCCGCAACGCTTTGTCACGGCATTGATGGACAAATTTTCGGGTGACTCAGGTGCCTCTACGGCCAGCCAATTGGCCAGCAGTGTGCCCGCTCTTGACTTGATCACCAGCATGAGCAATGAGCAACTGCAACGTCATTTGCAAGCTGAGCATCCTCAAGTTGTGGCCACTTTGTTGTCTTTACTTCCAGCCGAAAGATCGGCTGCAGTTCTTGAAATATTTGAGGAAGAAATTCGCGACGAGTTGGTTTTGCGTGTGGCTTTGCTGGATCAAATCAATCCTTCTGCATTGGTTGAACTCAACGACATGCTAGAGAAAACTTTGGGCACTGGCTCTACAGCTGACATCAGTGGTATCGGCGGCACACGTCCAGCTGCTGAAATCTTGCGACTGTTTACGGGTGGCCTAGAAAAAAATACCTTAGCAACTATTCGCAAACATTCTGAAAAATTGGCAGAGCAAATTTTTGAACGAATGTTCACGTTTGAAGACTTGATGAAAATTTCACCGCAAGCTGTGCAGTCCTTATTGGCCAGCACTGATTTGCCGGATGAAGTGATTCTCACGGTGCTGAAAGGTTCCACCCCGAATTTGCAGAACTTCTTTTTCTCGAATATGACCAAAAGCAAAGCCGAACGTTTCCGCGTTGAAATGGAAGGCATGCCGCCTGTGCGTGTTCAAGAAGTTCAGGCCAAACAATTGGAAATTGTGCAAACCGCACGCCGTATGCAAGAAGAGGGCGTGCTCTCTTTGGCCATTGTGAAATGAACCTCAATCACATTCAGAAAGCCTAGTGTTGAATCCTTGGAGCCCACCTTCTTTTGACGGTGATCATGCCCGCCCAGAGTTAAACACAGGGCGAGAGTTCACACGCCTTGCAAATGATGGCGTGATGGTATTACCCAGCGTCAATGAAGTGGACGCCATTCGCGGCAAAGCCTACCAAGACGCCTACGCCCGAGGTCTTCAAGAAGGCATGCTAGAAGGAAAAGCCCAAGGCTCAGCCAAGGGCCGTGAAGAAGGCATCGAGCAAGGCCGCACCGAAGGTTTTCAATTGGGCTACCAACAAGGCTATCAAAGCGGCATCAAAGACATCGAGCACATGTCCAAAGAAATGCAGCGGGTCATGGCAGAGTTGCAATCTTTGCCACAAGCCTTTCAAACTGCATTGCCCGAATGGGTGTACGAAACGGCATTGCGCTTGGCAGGCAAAGAGCAAATGGACCGCTCGGTGTTTGTGGCCGCCGTGCAAGAAGCCCTCATGCGCTTGCCCCGACCTGGTGAAAATTTAATTGTGGGCGTACCCCCAGCAGAGCTTGAAGCTTGGCAGTCTTTGCTCAGCCACCCCGACATGCCCTTTCAGTCTTTGATACGGCCTGATGCCGATTTAAGCAAAGGCTTCGCCTATGTGTTGGTCGATGGCACTCGGCTTGATGTGGGCATCAGTGCCCGCGATGCCTTGGTGCGCAGTGCTCTGGGTTTACTACCGCAACACGCGTCGGATTCAGTTTGAGGGAGTCTGCCTTGAGCCAGGCCGATCTTCAACAATTTGTCAATTCACAACGCGCCAAGTTGGCCAAGTTGCCCTTGTCTGTTCGGGAAGGCCGCGTCAAAAGAGTATCGGGTCTCTTGGTTGAAGTGGAGGGCTTGCCTTTGTCAATTGGCGCGCAAGCTTGTGTCGAAAATTCTCGCCAAGGCAATTGGGTAGATGCAGAGTGCATCGGATTTGAGCGCGATACCACTTACCTCATGGCCTTTGATCAAATGGCAGGCCTGTCACCGGGTGCCGTGGTCTATCCTTTGCTCACGCCTCAAAGACGCGCACAGGGCTATCAAATGCGCCAAGGTATTGCATCTGTACCCATTGGGCCTGCATTGTTAGGACGCGTGGTGGACGGCTTGGGCCGCCCGCTCGATGGTTTAGGCGGCGCGAGTTGGAGCGACAACTTTTCTCGCTTGGCTTCACCCAATCCGCTCAAGCGCAAACCCATTCATGAGCCGCTTGACACGGGCGTACGAGCCATCAATGCCATGCTTTCTGTGGGGCGTGGCCAGCGCATGGGATTGTTTGCCGGATCTGGCGTGGGCAAGAGCGTGCTGCTGTCCATGCTCACACGCAATTGTGTGGCCGATGTCATTGTGATTGCGCTGGTGGGTGAACGCAGCCGCGAAGTGCGCGAATTTTGCGATGACCAATTGGACGATGCATCCAGAGCCCGCGCCGTGGTGGTGGCGTCGCCAGCCGATACATCACCGCTTGCACGTGCCAAAGGTGCTGAATACGCCACCGATGTGGCCACTTGGTTCAGAGACCAGGGCAAACATGTGGTGCTCATTGTTGATTCCCTGACGCGCTACGCCATGGCGCAACGTGAAATTGGTTTGAGCTTGGGCGAAGCGCCGGTGGCCCGTGGCTACCCAGCCAGCGTGTTTGGCAAACTGCCAGCCTTGGTCGAAAAGGTAGGCAATGGCGAACACCCCGAAGGCTCTTTGACGGCTTTTTACACTGTGCTTTTAGAGGGCGACGATGTTCATGATCCCGTGGCCGATGCCGCGCGGGGTGTGCTGGATGGGCATATTTTCCTGTCGCGCGAATTGGCAGACGCAGGCCACTATCCTGCGATTGACATAGAAAAATCCATTTCCAGAGTGATGCCCAAAGTAGCTTCCCAAGATCAGGTTATGGCGGCCAGGCGCATCAAGCAACTCATCAGCCGGCATGAGCGCAGCCGCGACATGGTGGCCATGGGCGCCTACATGCAAGGCAGCGACCCCGATTTGGATGCTGCTCTGAGGTTGTGGCCTCACATTCAGACGTTTTTGCAACAAGAGTCTCACCAGGTGGCTGACTTAGAAGGCAGCGTAACAGCCTTGAGCAGCATTGCGAGGGCCTCCAAAATATGAGCAGCCGGGTGTTTGAAATACTGCAGCAAATGTTGAAGTTGCGCAAAGACCGGTCTGTGGCTCAGTCCAAACGTGTGCAGGCTGAGTATGAGCGGGTGCGCGATTTCAATTTGCAAGTGGAGTCTTATGCCAAAGAATACGAGACTCAATGGGTGAAGGCCGCGCAACAAGGCGATACTGTTTTGCATCTGCAAACCCAAGCCAACTTTGGCTTGAATTTAAGAGCCACTGCTGCATCCCAAGAACCTGAAGTGCGCGCCTTAAAGTCCCAAAGCCAAGAGGCGCTGGACAAAGCCTTGCAAGATGCACAAAGGCTCAAGACCCTGCAAAAATACTTGGCCAAAATCAAACAAAAGCGCCAACGACAATTGAATGAGCAAGAGGAAAAGGCCCTAGAAGACGTTTTACAGGCCCGAACACTGAGCAAATAAAAGGATGGCATTGAAGTTGCATGACATGGTTGAAATTTGGGAAATTAAATCATGGCCATCTTTGTATCCAATCCAACTTCTAATGCAGTTTCATCCGTTCCAACGGACGGGTTAGAACCCGTCACCATGGGGCCAGAAACAGGCTTTACAGAGGAGCTTGCTGCCGCAATGCACCCGCCTGCAGACTTGGTTGAAGCAGCTGTCTCTGCCACTTCAGACAAGTTGGATGCGTCTGACAAGAAGTTGGCAGACCTGCAAATTTTGCCGGCAGAAGTACTCTTAAATGCCGTTGGAGATGCAAATTTTGCCTTGTCAGCTCAGTCAGCACTCAAGCTTGAAGCTGCCAAGGCGGCATTGAATCAATCGGTTCAAGATGAGGCGCAGGCTCTCAATGAAGAAAATAGCGCTGCGCTAGATTTGGCAAATCATTTACAAGACGCTGAGTTGGCTGCAGCCAATTTAGCGGCGCAACAGGCTGCACAACTGGCAGCTCAACAGCCTTCGGTTTCCATCAGTGCCTCTAGCGGCAGTTTAGATGCCACCTCATTGGGTACACAGGGTATCAGCCCTATCACTGACTCAAGCTTGCAAGCGTCACAGGCTGTGCCCTTAGACGCTCTGGCATCTCGTCAAGAAGCGTCGTCAAGCACAGGCGTTGCCACAGCCTCTTTGCAAACCTCAATGGCCAAGTTGCAAGATACGGCCAGCTCTTTTTCAGAGAGCACAAAGCTTGATGCATCCAATGCTGCGCAGGCGTCGCTAGACCCTAGCACCAACCCATCGGCAGAAAGCCAAACTGCCAATTTGGCGATTGGCTCAGCCCAGTCTCAACAAATCAGCCCTGAGCAAGCGAACAATTTGGAGAACTTGGCCAGTGCCAGCGCCGCCTCTCTATCTCTAGAGTCCAAAACGTCCAAACTTCAGAAAACCCAGCAGACATTGAAAAATGATTCAGCGAATGAGCTAACAACAAGCGCGCTCAATCCTGATTTGGAGAACCATCAAACCAGCGGCGTCATGCAGACCGCTGCTGACAGCGCCTTAGAAAAGACAGATCAATTTGCCAACAGTTTGGCAAATCCAGCTGCAGCTTCAAACCCTGCAAACGCTGCTGCAATTTCTAAGAGCCTTGCCAATTCAAGCAATGCCACTCGCAACGCTGTCAGCGCCTCAGCAGACGCGCTGAGTTCGACCCAAAACACCACTGAGGTGGTTATCAAAGCAGCATCAGACCATGTTGACTTGAACACAAATGCAGCCAGCAACGCCCATGTCAATGAGGAATCTGCATTCAATTTTGATGCAAAACTGGCCAGCACTGTAAGTGATCCTCAAGCCAAGGCGCTAAACACCAAAGCCATGTCTTTGGGCACTGCGACCCAATCCAGCTTAGCAGCACAAGCCTCTACAGCTCAAAATAACTTGCAAGCAACAGGTTCGAATGCGTCAAACCTTGATGGTTTGGCATCACGCCTAGAATCAGTTGCACAGCAAACCAGCCTGAGTGCCAATGCAACTTTCAGTGTCCAAGAAGAGGCCAGTCCTGCCGCCGTTAAAAGTTTGGAGGAGTTGTCATCTACTTTTGTGAGCAGCTTGGTGGGCGGCCCTCAAAGGCCCGTCACCACGGTCATGGATTGGGTGTCATTGCAGTCTCAAGAGCGGCCGTCTCCCGTTTTACCTCACGAAGTACGCTTAGATTCCGGTGCCGTTCAAATGGAAATTCAAAAAATGGTGAGGCAAGGTGGCGGCCACGTAGTGATGGAATTGACGCCGCCTGATCAAAGCAAATTCACCATTGAGCTCAAGCTCGATGAACGCGGTAACGCTTTGCTGATTGTGGAAGGTGTGAGCGACTCCACCAAAACTCGGTTGGAACAAAGTGCCCCGCAATTGCGTGAGCAGTTTCAACAAATGGGTTTGGAGTTGCAACTCGACATGCGTCAGCAAGGTCAATCTGCCTCCTCCAATGCTGCAAATTTTGCGGATGCCCAAGAGCGTGGTTCTGGCAACAACAATTTGGCCAGCAATGGCGCAGGCGACATGCCCAAGGTTTTGACGCAGCGTGAAGCAGGCGTCAATCGCGCCCGCGAAACAGGTTCTAACCAGGTATATCTCTACGCGTAATGCATTGAGCCTAGAAGAAACTTATGAACACCAACCCAGACAACATGCAATTTCCATTTGCCAAAGAAGCCCTTGAAGGCTTGGACACCCAAGTCTCGCAGGACTGGAATCGCGAGCAGCTGGATGCCATGCACATGCAATTTGTGGCGCAGTGGCGTCAGTCGATGTCCACTTTGGTTCCCGCTGAAATCAAGATTTTGGCGGGCAATATGGAGATGAAAACTTACGAAGCCTTTGTGCTAGAAGCCCCTTCTTTTGCAGACATTCAAGTCTTTGAAATCGATGCGCTCCAAACACTTTGCGCCTGGAACTTTGATGCGCGCTGGGTGGCTGCGGCCGTCGATTGTTTGTTTGGCGGCGCCGGCATCATTCCCATCAAAGAAAGAACGGGCAAGCTCACGCACATTGAGTTGGGCATCAGGCAACGTTTGCTTGAAACACTGGCTACGGCCTATGAAGCAGCTTGGCAAACGGCCTATCCCATACGTCTTCAACCCTTAAGGCAAGAGCAGCAACTCTCTTCCCTTCGATTGACCTCTCACAAAGATGTGGTGCTACACGCCCAATTTGCCATCCATTTCAACTTGCTCGAATTGAGGGTGGACCTGTGTTTGCCCAAACGCGCACTAGATTGGCAAACGCCAAGCGCCTTAGCCAAGGCGTCCGAAACCTCTGGCCAAGCTGCTGGCTGGGGTCGCAGCCTGCAGCATCAGCTGTATGCCAAGCCTGTGGAATCTGTGGCCGTGTTGTGCGAAAAAGAACTTTCGGTGGCGCAGTTGCTGTCTTTGTCTTTGGGTCAGGTTCTGCCCATTGATTTGTCGGCTCCTGTTCACCTCATGGTGGATGGCGTCAACATGCTCAGCGGGCGTTATGGCGTGCGCAATGGTCACTATGCCCTGAAGGTAGAGCACATGAACCAGCCGCCAATAGCGCAGACAGAAGACTTTGAAGGCGCCACCTCGGGCCAGTACCTAGGTAGCCTTGACATGCCAGCCCAGGCGCAATCCGATTTGGCCAATGCCGCCAAGGCCCTGAGCCAGTTAGACCAACAAATTCAGAAAAGCGAAGGTGACGTGTGACGGATCAGATTGAAAAAGAGTCGCCTGATGACCTCACCCAATGGGGCAAGGCGCCAGCCCTTGAGGCAGACACTGCCAAACCGGCCATTCACGACATGGACATGGTCATGAACCTGCCAGTGAAGGTGATGATTGAGCTGGGCAGAACCAAAATGCCTTTGGGGGAACTCATGTCGATTCAAAACGGCGGCGTGATCGAGCTAGACGTGGAAGCTGGCGAGCCCTTGAATTTGGTGGTTAACGGTTGTTTAATTGCACAAGGCGAAGTTGTCATCGTGGACGACCGCTACGGCATCCGCTTGACTGATATCATTTCACCATCGGAGCGTTTACGGAAATCTAAAAATTGACCCCACTTTCCTCCTTGTCGCGTCTTTCAGCATTTGTCTACTTCGGCATTTTCTCCATAGCCGCTCAAGCGCAAGCCTTGTCAGCGCCAGTTTCTAGTGGCGCTTCTGGCTCATCGTCGTCTGTTTGGGGAGGTGCTTGGCTGGGATTGGTCACACTCAGCTTGCTGGTGGTGTTGGCAGCCGTGGTGGTCTGGCTTTTCCGCCGTGGCGCACAAAGCACCACCGTGGGTGGACAAATTCAATTGTTAGCCGCCTTTCCAGTAGGCCCCCGCGAACGCTTGTTGGTGGTTCGCATGCAAGATCGAATTTTGGCTTTGGGCCATACGCCTACGCACATCAGTTTGTTGGCAGAGTTAGATGATTTTGAACCCATGGCCAATTCGGGTTCTTTGCCATCGGGTTTTGCAGGGCAACTCATGACCCTGCTTTCAGGAAAGAACGGTACATGAGGTTCTTTAACCTCAAATGGCTGATAGCCATTGCCCTTCTGATGTGTTGCGGTTGGGCAGCAGCCCAAAACTTACCGCTGGTGACCTCAAACACTTCCAAAGCCGGCACCGTGTATGCCGTGCCTGTGCAAACTTTACTGGCCTTAACGGCCCTTTCTTTTTTACCAGCTGCGCTCATGCTCATGACCAGCTTCATTCGCATTCTCATTGTGTTTTCTATGCTGCGGCAAGCCTTGGGGCTGCAAAGCATGCCGCCCAATTTGGTCTTGATTGGCCTGTCGGTGTTCCTCACATTTTTTGTCATGAACCCTGTGCTAGAGCCCATGTACCGAGATGCTTATTTGCCTCTGGCCAGCGGCAAAATTGGATTTGAAGAGGCGGTGAACATCGGCACCGAGCCTTTGAAACAATTCATGCTGAGTCAAACCAACAAAGATGACCTGAGCCTGTTTGCCAAGCTCTGGGGCAAGCCCATTGAAACTCGGGCCGATGTGCCTATGACGGTGCTCATTCCCGCCTTTGCTGTGTCTGAAATCAAAACAGGTTTCTTGTTTGGCTTCCTCATTTACTTGCCCTTCTTGGCCATTGATTTTGCAGTGGCCAGCATCCTGACATCCCTCGGCATGGTCATGGTCTCGCCTATGATGTTCTCGCTGCCTCTCAAGTTGGTGGTCTTTGCACTCGCAGATGGTTGGTCGCTCTTGGCCGCTTCATTGGTTAACAGTTTCAAGGTCACCTAAGATGGATTCAGGCTTTGTCATTGAAGTCGCTTTCAAAGCACTTTGGATGGCCTTTGTTCTAAGTGGGCCCGTGCTGATTTCTTTGCTCATTGTGGGACTGGTCATTGGCATTATTCAAGCGGCCACTTCGGTCAACGAAAGCTCGGTGGCCTTCATTCCTAAATTGGTCGTGATCGCTGTGGTGTTGCTCATTGCGGGCCCAGTGAGTTTGGCAATTTTTGTGGATTACCTGCGCGAGGTCATTCAAGAGTTGCCCGAAATTTTGCGGTAACCCTCATGCTGCCGATCAGTCCAGATTGGATGACGCAAACAGCCACCCTCTGGATGCTGATTTCTGTAAGGCTTTTAGGTTGCTTCATGACCATGCCCTTGTTTGCCTTTCGGTCGGCCCCCATGCGATTGCGGGTTTTGCTGGCCTTGGTCATTGCATTTGCACTCGTTCCTTTTGTTCAAAACAATCTCCCTCCGCTTGACAGCATGCCGCCAGGCTATGCCATGGTGTTTGTTGAATTGGCTGTGGGTCTCACATCTGGCTGGATGGTCAGAATTGGCTTGACGGCCGTCGACATGCTGGCCGATGTGCTGTCGCAACAATCCGGTTTGAGTTTTGCGGCCACACTGCAACACGATGCCAATTTGGCTTCAGGTTTGGTGGGCGAGTTTTTGGGCTTGTTGGCCATTGCACTGGCCTTCACCATGAACATTCATTTGGTCATGCTCGAGTTGCTGGTGAACAGCTTCAAAGTATTGCCCTTGGGAACTTGGCCGGCTGCTTGGAATTGGAATTCTGTGCTGGGCTTGGTTCAAGATGCCTTCGCTTTAGGCTTGGTCTTGTCACTGCCTGCCATCGTCATCTATTTCTTATTCAATATGACGCAAGCCATCTTGGCGCGGGTCAGCCCGCAAATGAACCTTTTCTCGGTGGGCTTTGCCATCATGATTCCTGTGGCCTTCGTGGTGGTGGTTTTGTTGCTGCCCTCTTTCACAGACTTGGTTCAATCCGCCTTTGAGTCACCCTTCGAATTAATTCGAGCTGGCTTTAGTCCCAGGCTCTAGGTCTGGCAAAGCGCCAATCTCTGGCAGAGGCAACTCGTCTGTCGCTGTCGCCTGCTTAATTTCATAAGCCCAGGCCAGCACCTTGGCCACCACCTCAAACAAGGGCGCAGGGATGGGTTCTCCCACTTTCAGGTGCTTGTGCAGCAGCCGGGCGAGGGGTGGAATGCGCGCCACTGGCACTTGGTTTTCATTGGCTACGCGCTGAATCATCAAAGCTATTTCGTCCATGCCTTTGGCCACCACAATAGGGGCCCGCATTTTTTCGGCGTCGTACCTGAGCGCGACAGAGTAGTGGTCTGGGTTGGCCAGCACCACGTCCGCTTTTTCCATGGCCGACATCATGCGCGACGTGGCAATTTGTCGCTGGCGTTGCCTAAGGCGATTTTTCAGCTCAGGTGAGCCTTCGCTCTCCTTCATCTCTTGCTTCATCTCTTCTTGGCTCATTTTCATGCGCTTAGAAAAGCTGAACCATTGAATGACCACATCGACAGCCGCCACCACCACAATGGGCAGCAGCAAAAGCAGTAGGCCGGTTTCAATGAGCCCCAGACTGTTGGCCAGCGCTTGGTTTAAATCCTGCCGGGAAAGTACGCTGAGGTTGCCCATGAGGCTCATGACGTAGGCCACGCCCACGCCAAACACCACAATGACTTTCAAGATGTTCTTGGCTACCTCGGTCAGGGTGTCGGTCGAAAAAATTCGGCCTAAGCCCGCAAAGGGGTCAAGTCGGCCTGGATTGAGCTTGAATGCCCAAACCGGCTGAAACTTCACCATGGCCAAAGGAGCCAAGGCTGAAACCACCCACAAGGGCAGAACGATGGCCAAAATCCACAGCATGGCGCCGATCAAGGGGCCACTGGCCCAATCGGTCAAATGGTTTTGCCAATCATCGCTGGCGCCAAAGGTCAGACCTTGTTTGACCAACTCCACCAAGCCCTTCATCAAAGAGCCGCCAATGCCTACAAAAAAAGCTGCAAACAGCAAGAGCACCAAGAACGTGGTCAGGTCTCTAGATTGAGCGAACTGCCCCTCTTCGCGCGCGCGTTCAAGCCGCCGCTCGGTCGGGTCTAGTTGCCGTTCTTCACTGGTGTCTGAGGACTCAGCCAATTCAGCTTTCTGCGTTTGCGTTTTCGCGGCATAAATTGCCAAGGACCAACAAGGCAGGCCTGCAATTTTTGCCGTGAAAACCAGTTAAGGATTGGTTTTGGGCCATTTGTACCACTTAAAGCGCCTAACTTTGGTGTTTTTGGATGTTTTAGTGGGTTGGCACGCTGTTTGCGAAGTATCTGAGAAATTTGATTAATTTATTGGATCTAAAGTGAACACCGTCCCTCAATTTGACCCGCTGAAATTTGGAGAAGCTGCACTCAAGCTGCGCAGCCTTCGCCATGAATTGCTCAGCTCAAATTTGGTGAACGCAGACACGCCCAACTACAAGGCGCGTGACATTGATTTTCAATCGGTGTTGATGCAGCGCTTGTCTGGCCAGTCCAGCCCTTCTTCTGTGAGCCTTGATCGCACACATCAAGGTCACATTCAAATGACTT
>Ga0214919_10001423_pt1 | contig 39239 bp, 33 predicted proteins | sample LL1503_MetaG_FD_177994 | JGI IMG/M metagenome (GOLD analysis project Ga0214919, IMG submission 177994) | Freshwater microbial communities from Lake Lanier, Atlanta, Georgia, United States - LL-1503 | ecosystem: Environmental > Aquatic > Freshwater > Lake | place: USA: Georgia | collected...
TTAAATAAGAAATGAATAGTAATGGCTATTATTTAGTGTAAATTGTAAGTATGAAAACAATTCGTTGGGGTATGATAGGTTGCGGTTCAGTCACAGAAGTGAAAAGCGGACCTGCTTTTAACAAAGCACCTCATTCGAAATTAATAGCTGTGATGCGCAGAAATGCAGAAAAAGTAAAACAGTATGCCGAAAGACATCAAGTGCCGAATTTTTTTACAGACGCCAGTGAACTCATTCATCACCCTGAAGTAGATGCAGTTTATATTGCCACACCTCCTAAATTTCATGAAGCTTATGCCATAGCGGCTATGCAAGCAGGCAAACCTGTTTATGTTGAAAAGCCCATGGGGCTTGATGTTGCAGCTTGTGAGCGGATGGAGGCTTATTCAAAACAAACAGGCGTTCCTCTAGTAATTGCACATTATAGAAGAGCGCTTCCCTTATTTCTAGAAGTAAAACGTTTAGTAGAAAGTAAAACAATTGGAGAAATTAGTAGCGTTCGTATTGAAATGTTAAAATATGATAGCGGCCTTTTAGACCCTGTTGAAAATTGGAGAATAGATCCTAGTGTAGCAGGGGGTGGCTATTTTTATGATTTAGCACCACATCAATTAGACCTTGTATTTTATTTTTTCGGAAAAGCAAAATCCTATAAAGGAAGGGCATTTAATAAAGCCAATTTATATAAAGCTGAAGACACAGTAACTGGCGAAATAGAATTAGAAAATGGTATTCTATTTAAAGGCAATTGGTGTTTCTGTGTAGATAAAGGAGAGGAGATGGATATTTTTGAAATAACAGGGACGAAAGGAAAAATTTCTTTCCCTGTTTTTGGACATACCATTACCATAACAAAAGGTGAAAAGATAGAACAAATACAATTCGACCCCCCTATGCATAATCAACAAAATTTTATAGAAAAAATAGTTCGCTATTTAAATGGAGAAGATGAAAACCCCTGCAGTGCGGAAGATGCCCTTCAGTCGATGCGTGTGATGGAAGCTTTTGTATTTGGGAATAAAAAATAAGTCTTTTAAAAATTAATTTATAATTTATGATACGATACTGTTTAGCCCTAGATTTAAAAGATGACCCCCAATTAATTGCAGCTTATGAAGAGTACCATGCTTCTGTATGGCCAGAAATAATTGCATCTATAAAAGAAGCTGGCATAAATGCATTAGAAATTTATAGAATAGCTAATCGATTATTTATGATTATTGAAGCTGATGATGCATTTAGTTTTGAAAAAAAAGCAGCCATGGATGCTGAAAATGAAATTGTGATGCAATGGGAAAAATTAATGTGGAAATACCAGCAGGCCTTACCTAATGCTGGGCCCGGAGAGAAATGGGTACTTATGAAAAAAATATTTACTTTATCAAATTAGAAAAGAAAAACTGTTCTACGATAATAATCAAAGACATGACCAGAACAAAATAGCCAAATCCTTTTTTTAGCTTAGTGCCCTCTATTTTTTTATTTAAGTAATTGCCCGTTACAATTCCAATAGTAGCTAGTAAAATTATTTTAGATAAAAAGCTCCAATCAATAAAAGTATGCATTAAGTCTCCTGAAAAACCTACCAAGGATTTTATACTTATAATAACTAAGGAAGTTGCAATGGCTCTTTTCATTGGAAGCTTTGCTATTATTACCAAAGCTGGTATAATTAAAAATCCTCCACCTGCCCCTACAATACCGGTTAATGAGCCTTCGCAAAACCCCAAAAGCATTAAACTAAAACCATAAAAGGGTAAAACATTCTCTTGCTTTTTTTTATTTTTCCCAAGTATCATAGACAAGGCTGATGCCAACATAAGCGTTGCAAAAAACAACATAATAAAATGGCTTTTGGTAAGCAAAATATTTGGGCCATTATAAATTTGTTCTGGTATAGCAGGTAATAAAAATTTTCTAGAACTGAAAACACCTATAATAGAAGGGATACCAAAAATGAAAATGGTTTTAAAGTCAACCAGTTTTTGTTTTAATTTAGAAATAACACCTGCAATACTACTTAAGCCCACAATGGCTAAAGAATAAGTAGTGGCAAGTAAAGGAGATACATGGAAAAAATACACTAACAAGGGTACAGTTAAAATAGAGCCTCCACTTCCAATAAGACCTAATGAAATCCCAATAAGTATTGATATCAAATATCCAATAAGCTCCATGTATTTAATTTTTAGGTTAAACTCTTTAAAAAGGATTTACAATTTAAGTACCTTTTGTCACTTAGCCTGAATTAATATTTTCCTCACTAAAAGTGATTTTTATCACTGTAATATCTAATTTTATGTTAGAACTTTGAGCTTGAATTCAAAATCATTATTTATGAAAATAGAACAAATATATACAGGCTGTTTAGCACAAGGGGCATATTATATTATGAGTGAAGGTGAAGTAGCCATTATTGATCCACTAAGAGAAGTAGAGCCCTATATTCAAAAAGCTGCTTTAGACAAAGCCAAAATTAAATATGTTTTAGAGACCCACTTTCATGCCGATTTTGTTTCGGGACATTTAGACCTCGCTAAAAAAACCGGCGCTACTATTGTGTATGGTCCCAACGCTGCACCTTCATTTGATTTTTATAGCGCTAAGGATGGTGAAGAAATTAAAGTAGGAAATATTACGATTAAAGTTATACATACACCTGGTCATACTATGGAAAGCACTTGTTATTTATTAATCAATGAAGCTGGTAAGCAGGTAGCTTTATTTAGCGGAGACACTTTGTTTATTGGAGACGTGGGCAGACCTGATTTAGCACAAAAAATAAAATCTGATTTAACTCAAGAAATTTTAGCGGGCTATTTATATGATTCTTTAAGAAATAAAATAATGACTTTATCTGATGATATTGTCATTTATCCTGCACATGGTGCGGGTAGTGCTTGTGGTAAAAAAATGAGTAAAGAAACACAGGACACCTTGGGTAATCAAAAACAATCAAATTATGCTTTAGCTGCTAACATGACTAAAGAAGAATTTGTAACTGCAGTATTAGATGGTTTAGTCGCTCCTCCAGGCTATTTCCCATTAAATGTAATGATGAATATTCAAGGCTATGACAGCATTGATAAGGTTTTGGAGAGAGGACAACATGCAATGAGTCCTGCTGCTTTTGAAACGGCTGCTAATGAAACGGGCGCCCTTATATTAGATACAAGAGACCCTCAAATATTTGCAAAAGGTTTTATTCCTAATTCAATTAATATTGGCATTGATGGAAGCTTTGCCCCATGGGTAGGTGCCATGATACCCGATATCAAACAAGAAATTTTATTAGTGGCAGAAAAAGGGAGAGAAGCAGAAGTAATTACAAGACTGGCTCGAGTGGGCTATGATTATACCATTGGATTTTTGGAAAATGGATTTGAAGCTTGGGAAAAATCAGGTAAAGAAATTGACCATATAATTTCTTTAGATGCAAATGCAATCGCTGCCTTAAAATCCAAGGATAGTAAATTAAAAATTTTAGATGTGCGTAAAGCCTCTGAATACAGTAGTGAACATATTGAAGGTGTACAAAATGCACCCTTAGATTTTATCAATGATAGTATGGCGGCTATTGATAAAAATCAAACTTATTATGTGCATTGCGCTGGCGGGTATAGGTCTATGATTTTTATCTCTATTTTAAAAGCCCGTGGCTTTGATCATTTAATTGATATTAAAGGAGGCTTTAAGGAGTTAAAAGAGTCAGGTCATTTTAAAACTACTAACTACTACACACCCAAGACCCTTCTTTTATAAGATCACACTGAATTTTACTAGGGTTTTTTCTTAATTTAAAGGATCATTCAGTCCTTTAAATTTACTTCTATGCAGCACCCATACCAAAAAACTTCTTTACTTATTTCATTTGTTTTAATTACTTGCTTCATGTTTTGTAATTGCATCAGGATTCAAGCGCAAGAAAAAAATACTTTGCAATTAAAAGGTTTAAAAGAAAAAGTAGAAGTACTAAGAGATCAGTGGGGAGTGAATCATATTTATGCAAGTAATGAACATGATTTATTTTTCACACAAGGGTACTGTGCTGCAAAAGATAGATTATTTCAATTTGAAGTTTGGCGCAGACAAGCCACAGGCACAGTAGCTGAAATTTTAGGCGCAAAAGAATTGAAAAGAGATATAGGTACACGCCTATTTAAATTTAGAGGAAACTTAGAAAAAGAATTACAACATTATCATCCTCATGGAAAAGCTATTATTAAAGCCTATGTGGATGGCGTGAACGCTTATATAACAGAGGTGAATGCTAAGCCAGTGCTGCTTCCTATTGAATTTAAAATTTTAAAAATTCGACCAGAAAAATGGACAACTGAAGTGGTTATATCAAGACATCAGGGTTTACTTGGTAACATAACACAGGAATTAAATATTGGGAGAGCAGTCGCAACAGTAGGCGATAAAAAAGTAAAAGAATTAATTTGGTTTCATCCTAAAGACCCTAAACTACAATTAGACACTGCCATTAAAGGTGATTTATTAAAAGCCGATATTTTAGCTTTATACAATGCTTATAGATCAGAAGTAGAATTTACTAAATCGGATATTAGTGAACATGACGAAGACGACGTGTCGGCTTTAGATATTTTAAACAAAAGAAAAGAGCTTGCCGATTTTTTACCTGAACAAGAAATGGAAGGCAGTAATAATTGGATTATTAGTGGTCGCAAAACTGCAAGTGGTTTTCCTATGCTTGCCAACGACCCGCACCGAAAAATTGCAGTGCCTTCCCTTCGCTATATAGTACATTTGGTAGCACCCGGTTGGAATGTGGTAGGTGGTGGAGAGCCAGAAATACCGGGGGTTTCCATAGGGCATAATGAATTTGGTGCCTGGGGTTTAACTATTTATGAAACCGATGGAGAAGACCTATATGTTTACAATATTAACCCTTTACATAAAGATGAATATTGGTATAAAGGACAGTGGGTAAAAATGAAAACGATTACAGAAAATATAAAAATAAAAAATACCCCTACACAATCTATTCAATTACATTATACCGTTCATGGCCCAGTTACTTTTATTGATTCAATAAACAATAAAGCCTATGCTGTAAAATGTGCATGGATGGAAACAGGTGGTGCACCTTATTTAGCTTCCTTAAGAATTGATCAAGCAAATAGCTGGGAAAGTTTTAGAGAAGCTTGTGCATATAGTCATATACCTGGAGAGAATATGATATGGGCAGATAAAAAAGGTAATATAGGTTGGCAAGCAGTAGGCATAATTCCAATTCGAAAAAATTTCAGTGGCTATGTTCCTATACCTGGTGATGGTAGGTATGAATGGGCAGGATATTTACCTATTAAAGAGCGACCCCATTTACTGAATCCAAGCAAAGATTTTTTTGCCACTGCGAATCAGCATGTGACTCCAGATACCTATGAACATTGGGATGCAGTAGGTTATACCTGGGCCGATCCTTATAGAGGAGATAGAATAAATAAAGTATTAACGGAGAAAAATAATATTAGTTTAGAAGATATGGGAAAATTACAAACCGATTATTTTTCTATTCCTGCAAGTACCATTGTGTCTCTACTTGAAAAAATAAAATTTGAAGATTATTTTACTAATACAGCAAAAGAATATTTAATGAATTGGAATTTTGTATTAGATAAAAATAGTATTGCTGCAGGAATTTATGTGGGCTGGGAAAAACAATTATCGATAGATGCACAAAAATATTTTGTACCTGATGTAATTAAACCTTGGGTTAATTTGCAATTAAAAAAAGTAATTGAGCGTTTAGAAAATCCTTTAAAATATTTTGGAGTGGATGAAGAGGTTGCAAAAAAAAATAGAGACATCTTTGTGAAAAAAGCATTTGAAACTGCTATTCAAAATTTAAAAAATAAATTAGGTAGTGAAATAACTGCTTGGAAGTACGGTCAAGAAAAGTACAAGCATATTTATTTCGAACACCCATTAGCCAATTTGGTAAGTCCTACTTTAAAAGCCAAATTAAATATTGGACCGCTTCCAAGAGGGGGGTATAGTCAGACACCAGGTTCAACTGGTGCTGCTGATAACCAAGTAAGTGGGGCTAGTTTTAGAATTTTGATGGATACCCATGACTGGGATAAAACATTGATAATCAATACTCCTGGCCAATCTGGGGATAGTAATAGCCCTTTTTACCGCAATCTTTTCACTACCTGGGCCAATGACAGTTACTTTCCATCCTATTATTCAAGGGATTTAATAGAGAAAACTACAGTAGAAAAATGGATAATTAAGCCTTAGAAAACAGCTCAAAAATAGTCTAAAAAATCATTTCACATATTTTCACCTATATAATTGATAATCAATAATATATACATATTTTATTTATTGAATATTGCCTAAATGTTAATTTTTTATAGAATAAACTTTAACACTTTGTTAATATATCCCAATATTCATTAAATTCGCATTCTAAATTTGATATATGAAAAAACTTATGTTGATGTTGACTCTAGGTTTATTGACGATGACTAGTGCTTTTGCACAAACCCGTCAGTTAACTGGTAGAGTAACTGACCTAAAGGGCGTCGCTGTTGCGAATGCATCAGTGGTTGTAAAAGGCACAAAAATAGGTGCTAATACAAGTGATGACGGTTCTTTTAAAATAACAGTTCCTGCTACAGCTAAAACGCTTGTAGTAAAATCAATTAACTACAGCGATGCTGAAGTTTCAATTGGAACAAAAACAAACTTTACGATTCAATTAGAATCTAGCTCTCAGCAATTAGAGGAAGTTATAGTGGTAGGTTATGGTACACAAAAAAGATCAAATGTAACTGCCTCTATCTCTAAAGTGGATATGACAAAAATTGAAAACAAACCATTTGCATCTTTAGATCAAATGTTGCAAGGAGCTGCTCCTGGTTTACAGGCAACTTCTTCAACTGGTCAACCAGGTGCGGTGACGCCTATTCGTATTAGAGGTATTGGTTCATTCTCATACGGTGGTGCGCGTCCATTGTACATTGTGGATGGTGCTCAAATTAACGACGGTGACGTTTCTAACGGAAACAGTGGTGGTTTCAACATCAACCCAAGTACAAACGTTTTAGCTACTATTAACTCAGATGATATTGAAAGCGTTAACATCTTAAAAGATGCGGCTGCTACTTCTATCTATGGTTCAAGAGGTGCTAATGGTGTTATCGTAATTACTACAAAAAGTGGTAGAGCAGGTAAGACTCAATTCAGATTTGATTCTGAAGTAGGTCAAAACACTCCAATTTTACCACCTACTCAAGGTTACCCAACAGATGTAAACGATTACTTCCAATTATTTAAAGAAGGTTTAGCGAATGCGGGTGTATCAGCTGCTTCAGCTGCTGCTACTTTAGCAAGTTATGGTTATGGTAATGGTGTAGGTATCGATTGGTTCCATTTAATTACTAAGCCAGGTGCGCAAAAACAATACAATATTTCTGCAAGCGGTGGTGATGCAAAAACTAAGTTCTTCGCATCAGCTGGTTACTTCTTCCAAGATGGTACTTCTTTGAAAGCCGATTTCTCAAGAGTAACTGGAAGTCTTAAAGTAACTCATAATGTAAATGATAAATTATCTTTTGCGACAAAGGTATCAGCAGGTAGTACTTTACAAAATTCAGTATTAGCTTCTGACGGTCCGGGTGGATCAGGTTTATATTTTGGTAATCCTGCTTACGTATCATACGTATTAAGACCAACTCAAAATCCGTTTAATCCAGATGGTTCTTTAAACATTAGCCCAGACAACTTAGGTTTCCCTGGTCACTATAACCCATTATACATTGCAGCCAATGATAAAAGATGGTTAAAAGGTTTGAATGCTATTGCGAATCAAAATGTAGAATATAAAATCTTACCAGGTTTAAAATATTCTACTACTATTAATATGCAGTATACTTTGAACGAAGAGTATCAATTTAATAACCCATTCCATGGTGATAACTCAGGTGCATCTGGAGAGGGTGTTTCAATTGTTACAAGAGCTTTCTTAACAGATTTGATTAATCAATTAGATTATCACTATGATATTAATAAAGCAAAACGTTTTTATGCCGACTTTAAATTAGGTCAAGAGGCTATTAAGAGTGCTACTTACAGACAAATTGGTGATGTTACTGGTTTCCCTCCAAGAACAGATTTATACTATTCTACGAACGCTGCTACTTCTACAAACGGTAAGTCAGTAGGTTCTGATTATACATTCCAAGGTTATTTCTCTAATGCTACTTTTAGCTTATTAGATAAGTATACTTTATACGGAAGTTTCCGTCGTGATGGATCTTCAAGATTTGGTGTAAATAATCCTTGGGGTAATTTCTGGTCAGTGGGTACTTCTTGGAATGTATTAGCTGAACCATTTATGCAAGGCAATACAGTTATTTCTGCTTTCAAAATTCACGCGAGTTATGGTACGAATGGTAACGCAGAAATTGGTAACTATACATGGAGACCTTCTTATGCATTTGGATATAACTACAATGGTGTAGCAGGTGGTACTTTCAATAATATTGGAAACGAGAGTTTAACTTGGGAGAAAAACAATCAAGCCGATTTAGGAACGAATATCAGTTTTTACGATAATAGAATTAACTTAAACTTTGATATTTATAAGCGTAATACAGATGGCGCTTTATTAAACCAAAACTTATCTCGTACAACTGGTTTCTCTGGTTATATTAATAACGTAGGTAGTATGCAAAACTCTGGTATAGAGATTAGCGTAAATTTAGTACCAATTAAAGTAAAAGATTTCTCTTGGGAAATCAATGCTAGCTATACAGCTAACAAAAACAAAGTTACTAGCTTGCCTTCAGGTGATCAGTTAAACGGTGCTTATTTATTAAGAGTAGGTCAACCATTCTATAGCTTCTATAACAGAGGCTACGCTGGTGTTAATATTAATACAGGAGATCCAATGTGGTATTTAGATAGCACTCAAATTGGTTCTACAAGTATTAAAACAAAAGCGAATTTATATTTATTAGGTAAACAAGCCGATCCTAAATACTATGGTGGATTAGGAAATACTTTTAATTACAAGTCCTTGTCTTTCTCATTTGATTTCTATTATAACTTTGGAAACTACATCAGTGAGTCTGCACAAGCTTATGCAATGGATGGTGCTTATTCAACTAGAAATAAATATGCTATCAACTTAACTCGTTGGCAAAAACCAGGGGACGTTACAACAGTTCCTAAATTTGTATATAACGACGCAAGAGGTGGTGCAACAGGATCTGATCGTACCTTATATAAAGGCGATTATGTTCGTTTAAGAAATATACAGTTGTCTTATAAGTATAACAATAAAGCAGTGCTTGATAAGTTTCATGTTAATGGAATAAACATTTATGCACGTGGTACGAATATATTTACTAAAACATTTGCAGATATTATCTTAAGTGATCCAGAGCAAGGTATTACTGGTACAAACGGACAACAAGTATTACCTTCTAAGTCTGTCACTTTTGGATTAAGTGTAAACTTTTAATTAACAACAACTATTTAATATTTTTTATATGAAAAATAATTTCAACAAAATCACTAAAATGTTCTTAGCAATTGGAACCATAGCCATGCTATTCGGTTGCTCTAAAACATTTTTAGATCAAAAGCCTTTCAACTCTGTAGTATTATCAGATGCGATTAAAACAGAAGACGATATGAGTACAGCATTGACTGGCTTATATGCTTCTTTAAGAGCTACCGATTTTTACGGTAGAACTTTCGCTATCAAAGGCGATTTAATGGCAGACAAATGTTTCCTATCATCCGCTAACTCTGGAAGATACGTTTCATTCAATTTATACAATTTTACTAAAACAGATGGTTATGCCTCTGCTATTTGGTCAAATGGTTATAATGCAATTAAAAATGCCAACTTTATTATCAATGCTGGTTTAGATCCTGCAGCTAATCCTAATGTAAGTCAACTAATGTCTGAAGCTTATGCAATCAGAGGTTTAGTTTATTTCGATTTAGTAAGAAACTTTGGTTTGCCATATACTACTGCACCATCTAGTCCAGGTGTGCCTATTGTAACAAAGTTTGATGTGAATTCTAAGCCTGCAAGAAATACAGTAGCTGAAGTTTATTCACAAGTCATTGCCGATTTAACAAAGGCGATTTCTTTAGCAAAATACAACCAAGGTCAAACAATGAACTTTACAAAGACTGCAAAAACAAGAGCGTTAAACTCTTCATTTATGACTAAGTACGCTGCTGAAACGCTTTTAGCTAGAGTATACCAACATAAAGGAGATTGGGCGAATGCAAAAGCAGCAGCGCTTGATGTTATCGCGAATAGTGGTTTCACTTTAACTACTAGCTCTAATGTAATCTCTTATTGGAAAGGAGCAGCTCCTTTAACTGGTAAAGTAGAAACAATGTTTGAAGTTACTAGTGATGCCAACAACCAAGTTGGTGATGGTACATTAGCAGTATTTTTAATTGGTAAGCCAGGTGGCGGAGCTTATGGAGATATGTTAGCTACTAAAGCTTTCTATGATACTTATACTACTACAGATACAAGAAGAGGTTTAATTAGTCCTGAAGTAAGATCTGGTCAATTAGGTACTGCACATTATGTGGCTAAATACCCAATTGATAACGTAAACTTAGATGACGTTAAAATAGTTCGTTTTTCTGAAGCCTATTTAATTTTAGCGGAAGCTTATTATAACTTAGGTGATATTGATAATGCGAATGCTACTTTAAATAAATTTGTAGTAAACAGAGATCCTAAAGCGGTTTATGCTAGTTCTGGTTCTCAAGTATTAACTGATATCTTAGATGAGCGAGCTAAAGAATTTGCTTTTGAAGGTTACAGATTCTGGGATTTAACAAGATTAGGTTACACTTTCGTGAAGCCTCAAGGTCAAGATGCTACGAATGCAGTATCTACTAAAATCACTGTTGCTCCAGGAAATACTAACTTAATTTTCCCAATTCCTAACGATGAAATTTTAGTAAACCCTAACGTTACTCAAAACGCTGGTTATTAATATTTCCTAGTAGAATATTTAAAAAACCTCCATCGTTCATTCGGTGGAGGTTTTTTATGTTTATTTCTTGAACCGAATGGCGTATTCAGAAATATATACTGCTGTATCTGTTTGGTCTTTATAAAAAAGCCTTGCCTGCTCACCCATTTGAAGTGATGTATATTTTAATCTATTAGCATTGGTATCGCCAATGGGCTGTAAAGATGGATACCAAATTACATGACCAGGCTTACTTAGAATTAATTTAGGGCTAGACCAATCTTGGGAATTAGAATCGTCTAAAACAAAATTTTTATTAAAAGAAATATAAATACTATTTCCTTTCCAAGAAGGTCCTTCCGATTTAGCCATGAGCATAACCCAAGCTTGTAAATAATGATTCCAACTTACAGAAGGTCCCCAATAATATTTACTACTACTATCAGAACTAGGGCCACCTCCATTTTCTTTGGAAATTTGTATATTCTTAATGGGGCTCCCTACTCCATCATAATTTGCTTGAAAGCCTTTGCCGTCATATCTTTTGGCCTTTCCTATAGGATTATCTAAATCACTTAATTTAATTCTGGCCATACTAATACACTGGCCTGCTTGTTCTTTTTGGGCATTATATGCATTACGCACATAAGTACCAGGGTAGCCATACTCTCCATAAAATATATATAAATAATCTCCACTCGCTATTGCCGAGGGATCGCCCACACCGCCTGCAAATGTCACTGAATTATTATGCGGTTTCAAAACCATTCTTTCTTGATTGTCTTCTAACACAATACCTTTATTTTCCCAACTATAACCTCCATTAATTGATTTCATAATACCAATCCTACAAACGGCTGCTGGTGTTTTAGCGCCTGTTAACCCTTGGGGCCAATTAGCATTAATATAACCTTTGCCTGTTTGAGCATTAAAAGGAAAAGTGTTTGGATAATTTTCATTATGATAAAGTGCATATAAAGTTTTTCCGCTACTATCTTTTTTATCTTGATATACTGTTTCAAACCAAACGGCTCCATGTAAACCTTCTGCAGTTGGCGCTACATTTAATGGCATAAATGGCTCTTTAAAATCCTCATATTTTTTATTAAATACTTCTTCTGCATTTTTACCAGATGCATATTTTAATTCATGGGAATAACCCCATAGAGGATCTTCTCCAAATTTGCCCGGAAAGATGCGAAAAGTGTCGCCCACCCAAACTTCTGCCATATTACAATCTACAAAAGACTTAAAAAAAATAGTGGGTGCCTTAGTGAGTTCGAAATCCAAATTCTTTTTGTTTGACTGCTGTATGCACATGGTGAAAAAGGGTATTAGTAACCCTATGAATTTGAAGTATTTACTCATAGCTATTCATTTAACAAGGTAATTTACCAAATATGTTTTAATTCGGTCCTGACCTAAGCCTTTTTTTAAAAAAATAAGATTAAATTAGTATTTACTTAAAAGCATTTATTGTTTAAAAATTATTCCCTATGAAAAAAATATTTTTCTTTTTCTTATTGTGTCAGTTCATTTTGTCTAATGAAGTGCAAGCTCAAAGTATAGCCGACTATCTTGCCCCAGCTTTTCCATCTGATTTAGTAGCTAATCATAAAGGCGATGCTGTTGCCTGGGTCTTTAATAATAAAGGCAGTAGAAATATATATTATGGAAATCCTGCTTCCAATAATTTTAAAGCAGTCACAGAATATAAAGGGGACGATGGTATTGAAATAGGAAGTATTGTATTTTCACCTAACGACGATAAAATATATTTCGTAAGAGGTAATGGCAATAATTCAAAAGGAGAGCCTGCCAATCCTGCACAATTACAATATACCACCGAGCAAAATATTTATAGTTTAGAAATAGCTACTGGTGCTATTAAAAAACTTGCTAAGGGAACTGGGCCTGTAATTAGCCCCGATGGAAAATTATTGATATTTACGCAAGGAGGCAAGGCTTGGAAAATAAACTTAACAGAAGAGTCTCCAACTGTTAAACCACTATTTTTGAGTAGAGGAAGCATAAGTAGTTTAGCATTTAATACAAGCGGAAAACAAGTTTTATTTGTTTCAAATAGAGAAGAACATTCTTTTATTGGTGTATACGATTTTGCAAATAATCAAGTTTCTTTTATAGACGCCTCTACTTATAATGATTCTGATCCCGTATGGAATAAAGAAGGCACCCATATAGCTTTTATAAGAACCGTAAATATTAAATATGAAATTGGCTTTACGCCTAGGCCTACTGCTGAACAGCCCTGGGAGATACGACTAGCTGAAGTGGCTACTAATAAAGCTTATACCTTATTTAAAGCCGACGAAGGTGCAGGCTCTAAATTTGTGGGAGATTTACCTGCAGTGGCTACTCAATTAATTTGGACTGACGATAATTATGTTGTTTTCCCATGGGAAAAAACTGGATGGATGCATTTATATAGTATTGAACCTAATTCAAAAAAAATTAATCATTTAACACCGGGTATAGGAGAAGTAGAAAGCATGCGTTTAGGTGCCGATGGCAAAACTATTTTTTATGTAACTAATATTAGCGATAGCAATAGAAGACATATTTGGTCTGTGGACCCTTCTAAAGTAAATGCTACTATTTTAACCAAAGGAAATAAAATTGAATATAATCCAGTAATGGTAAAAAATGGTTTAGTGTATTTACAAGCAAGTGCTACCAAACCTTCTTGGCCTGTATTTCAAACGAATGGCAATGAACAAGCCTTAGCAGCTAATTTATTTCCTAGTAATTTTCCTACAAACTTAGTAACGCCTAAAACCATTTTAGTTAAAGCTATAGATGGCTTTAATGCGCCTGCACAAATATTTTTGCCTGCAAATTATGATGCGAGTAAAAAATATCCTGCCATGATTTTTTTACATGGAGGAAGCCGTAGACAAATGCTAGAAGGTTTTAATTATAGTTCTTATTATTCCAATGCTTATGCAGTAAATCAATATTTTGCAAGTCAGGGCTATATAGTAATGGCTTTGAATTATAGATCTGGTATTGGATATGGATTAAAATTTAGAGAGGCTGCTAATTATGGTATGGCAGGTGGTTCTGAAGTAAATGATTTAATTGGTGCAGGTGAATATTTAAAAGCTAGACCCGATGTTGATGCTAAGAAAATTGGACTATGGGGCGGAAGTTATGGAGGTTATTTAACAGCACATGGTTTATCCAAAAGAAGTGATTTATTCTCAGCCGGAGTAGACATTCATGGGGTGCATAATTGGAATGACGAAGAGCCTAATTTTGCTCCTTGGTATGATAGCTTACGTTTTCCTGCTGCAGGGCAAGTAGCCTATAAAGCCTCTCCCGTATTTACTGCTAAAGGCTGGAAAAGCCCGGTATTATTTATTCATGGAGATGATGATAGAAATGTACCCTTTGCTGAAACCATTCATATGATTCAACAATTAAGAAGACAGAAAGTAGATGTGGAAGAAATAATTTTTCCAGATGAAATTCATGGCTTCTTATTATATAAAAGCTGGCTTAGAGTAGATGAAGCTGCCTTTGAATTTATAAACAGAAAATTTAAATAATGAGAAATAAAATTATCTTACTGATTTTTGTATTAAGTGTACAATTAATTACTTTAACTGCTCCAGCACAAACACCTGCTAATTTTTCACCTGCCACATACCAGGACGCTGATAGAAATAATCGCATTGCTACCACTTTTCCAGTTGCAGAACAGATGATCAAAAAATATGCAGAAGAACATCATTTTCCTGGTTATTCTTTTGGTATTGTAGTAGATGGCCAATTAGTTTTTAAAAGTAGCGGAGGCTATGCAAATTTGGAACAAAAAATTCCAGCCAGTTCTTCTTCTATGTTTAGAATAGCATCCATGTCTAAAAGCTTTACAGCTCTAGCTATATTACAATTAAGAGACCAGGGGAAATTACATTTAGATGATCCTGTTGAAATGTATATTCCTGCCATGAAAGGACAGGGCCTAACCAAGGACGCACCTGTTATAACTATCAGACATTTAATGAGTCATAGTGCAGGTTTTCCTGAAGATAACCCTTGGGGCGACAGACAATTAGCCGATACGGAAGAGGAATTATTAAAACTCATTAAAGCAGGTATTTCTTTCTCCAATGCAGCTGGTTTAGAATATGAGTATTCTAATTTAGGTTTTACAATGTTGGGTTATATTATTCATAAAGTATCTGGCTTAACCTATGATGCCTATATTAAAAAAAATATTTTAATGCCTATTGGCATGAAAGAAACTACTTACGAATTTGCGAATGTACCAGAGAAAACTTTAGCAAATGGGTATAGATATATTAATAATAATTGGAGAAAAGAAACTTTATTGCATGATGGTATTTATGGTTCTATGGGCGGTATGATTACCTCTATTGATATGTTTAGTAAATATGTTGCACTTCATGAAATGGCTTGGCCAGAAAGAAATGACGCAGAAACTTTTCCCATTAAAAGAAGTAGCCTTAGAGAAATGCATCAGGCTTCTAAATTTATTTCTTTAATGCCTAATTATACATATCCAAGCGGACGTGTGCTAGCAGCAACCAATAGTTATACCTATGGTTTAAACTGGATGCGCGATGCTTTAGGTAGAAATAGTGTAGGCCATAGTGGTGGCCTGCCTGGCTTTGGAAGCAACTGGCGTTTTATGCCTGAATATGGTATTGGGGTTATTTTATTTGCAAATGTTACTTACGCACCTACTTCAGTTATTAATATTGCAGTCTTAGATACTATTGTGCAATTGGCAAAATTAAAGCCAAGGATTATTAGTGTTTCTCCCATTTTACAAAAAAGAAAATTACAATTAGTTTCAATGTTACCTAATTTTACTACTAGTGCAGCAATTTTTGCAGAGAACTTTTTTGAAGACTATCCTATTGAAACTTTAAAGAAGGAGGCAGCTACCATTTTAAAAGAAGCAGGTGAAATTGTATCGGTGGGTGAAATGGTAGTAGAAAATCAAATGCGTGGCTATTGTATTATTCAATGTCAACAAAAGAAAATAAAATTAGCATTTACTTTAACACCAGAAAATCCAGGTTTAATACAGGAGTATCATTTAAATATTGTACCCAATAGTAATTAGTTTCCAATTTTAAGAGAAGTCATACTTAAAGACCCAGCCATTAATTTGTCGTTAAATAAATGAATGGATTCTCCTTTTTTTTGTAAGCCTAAAGTATAAATGAGTGGCAAATAATGATCAGGCGAAGGGATGGCTAATTTAAAGGCAGCACCCTGGTCTTGATAATTTATTAAAGGGGTATAATTTTCCTCCATTAATAATTTATTTATTGTAGCTCTAGCTTCAATGGCCCAGTCATAACCATAATCGTCTTTATCAAAATTGGCCCAATCTACCATTCTTAAATTGTGAACGATATTACCACTACCTATTATAAGCACGCCTTTTTCTCTTAATTTTTGTAGTTTTTGGGCCAGCTCAAAATGATGAATAGGGGGCTTAGAATAGTCTATACTTATTTGAATGACTGGTACATTGGCATTAGGATATAAATGCTTAATTACGCTCCATGCACCATGGTCAAGACCCCATTTTTCATCTAATTCAGTCATTGCTGGGGCTAAATAGGGGTCTAATAAAATTTTGGCATATTTGGCTAATTGAGGGTCTCCCTTTGCAGGATATTCCACCTCATATAATGCAGAAGGAAACCCAGTAAAATCATGTATAGTTGGAGGTTTTTCCATGGCGGTTATTTGGGTGCCTTGGGTGAACCAATGTGCTGAAATACATATAATAGCGCGTGGTGTGGCTAATGTAGTGGCCAGGTTTCTAAATCCTTTGACAAATTCATTCTCTTCTATGGCATTCATAGGGCTACCATGTCCTAAAAATAGGACCGGCATTTTGGGGCTTGCCTTCAAATCGCTAGACCAATTATATAAATCATTTAAATTTTGCATATGTATAAATATCTAAGCTATTTAAGACAGCTACGCCTAACAAAGGTATAACAAATGGATATTTATTATTTGTTAACATAAGCAATATATATTTCTAAAATCATCTACCATATTTACATTAATTTGCAGCTTCATTTAGCACTTTAATTTTTATTCTATTATGGAGGAACAAAAAAAGAAAAAACAAGCCAATATTCGTAAAGTTGTTATTAGTACTTTATTAGTCGTAGCCCTTTACTTTGGCGGCAAAAAAGTTATATTCTCACTTACACACGAGACTACTGATAATGCACAAATAGAAACTTCTATTGTGCCCGTTTTAACTAGGATTTCGGGATATGTGAAAACCATTTCTATTAAAGACTATGATTCTGTTGGGCAAAATCAGTTAGTAGCTGAGATTGATGATGCTGAATTGCAAATGCAATTAGAAGAACAAAAAGCCGACTTACAACAATCTTTGGCAGATGTTTCTAATGCACAAGCACAATTGGAAAATGGTATTTTAGCTTTAAAAAATAATAAAGGCATAATTGATTTAAAAATAATTAAGCAAAAAAAATCCAATAACGATTTAACAAGAGATCAAAATTTATTTAAAGAGCAAGCTATTACAAGAAAGCAATTAGAAGAAACAGAATTTCAATTATCTTCTTCTACACAAGAATTAAGCAATGCACAAACTGAATTAGCTACTGCTAATAATAGAATTGCCGTTTTAAGACAAAACGTGAATAGAGCGATGGCTTTGATTGATATGAAGAAAACTAAAATCAAAGAAACAGAATTAAAATTATCTTATACAAAAATTATTACACCTAGTGCGGGTAAAATTGGTAAGAAGAGTATTAATATTGGGCAGTTTGTACAAGCAGGTACACCATTATTTTCTATTGTAAATGATAGTACTTATTGGATTGTAGCTAATTTTAAAGAAAGCCAATTAGAGAGTTTACAAGAAGGTAAAAAAGTAAATATTCGTTTAGATGCCTTTGCAGATTTAGCAATAGAGGGTACTATAGTAAGCTTAAGCGATGCAACAGGTGCAAAATTTTCTTTACTTCCTCCAGATAATTCAAGTGGAAACTTTATTAAAGTAACACAGCGTATTCCTGTAAAAATTGCTATTAACAATCAAGCTGCTTTTAAAAATAAATTAAGAGCAGGTATGAGCGTATTTATCACCGTTGACAAATAGTTCATATGCCAGCGCTTAAGGGTTTCGCAAGAGCCATCATTGTTATTACTACTGTATCAGCTGCCATAATGGAGTTGATAGATACTTCTATAGTAAATGTTGCCTTAAATGATATTTCAGGAAGCTTAGGCGTTAGTATTGAAGATGTTAGCTGGGTGATTACCGCCTATGCTATTGCAAATGTTATTATTATACCCCTTACAGGTTTTTTAGCAGAATATTTTGGACGTAAAAATTATTACATCGTATCGATGATTATTTTTACAGCCGCATCCTATTTATGTGGTCAATCTGATAGTTTAATTGAATTAATTATTTGGAGATTTGTACAAGGTATTGGTGGTGGTGCATTACTATCTACCTCACAAGCTATTTTATTTGATGCCTTTGAACCTAAGGACCGACCTATGGCTGCAGGTTTATTTGGTATGGGTATTGTACTTGGTCCCACTTTAGGTCCTACTTTAGGTGGTTGGATTATTGAGCATAATAGCTGGCCTTTAATTTTCATGATTAATATTCCTATTGGTATTGTTGCTACCTTTTTATCTTTCACATTTATTGATAAAAAAGAAGGAGAAGGCAAAGGGAAGGATGCCATTAAGATTGATTATACAGGAATAATGCTACTCATGGCAGGTATTGGATGCCTGCAATATGTTTTAGAAAGAGGAGAATCGGAAGAATGGTTTAATAGTGAAACCATTCGCTATTGTTCTGGGATTGCTGTTATTGGGCTTGTCTCTTTTATATTATATGAATTAAATATCAAACAACCCGCAGTGAATTTAAGGGTGCTTAAAAATAGAAATCTAGCATTTACCACCATTTTTACTTTTGTTGCAGGGTTTGGTTTATTTACTTCTGTGTTTGTGTATCCAGTACTCGCACAAAGAATTATGGGCTATACTGCTTTTGAAACAGGTATCTCCCTATTACCTCCCACATTAGCAGGTGTGATTATGATGCCTATTATTGGAAAATTAATGAGTAAAGGGGTTACCCCTATTCCATTTGTGATAGTAGGATTTAGTTTGTTTTCAGTGTATGCTTTTTATAGTGCCAATATGCCTTTAGATGCAAGCAAATGGGATTTTTTCTGGCCTTTATTAGTAAGAGCCTTTGGTATTTCAATGAGTCAACTACCTTTAATTAATCAAGCCGTAGTAGGACTAGCACCTAAGGATTACGCAGCAGGTATTTCTTTAAATAATATGATTCGTCAATTAGGAGGTGCCTTTGGTATTGCCATGGCCAATAACTATGTGGCAAGACAATACTTTCTACACCGAACTAATCTAATTGCAAATATGCCATCGGATGGTGCACAGTGGCAGGAAAGAGTAACAGCCGTTACACAAGGTATTGCAGCTAGGTCGGGAGACTTACATGGAGCTACACAAAGAGCTTATAAAATGATTGATATGTCGGTAGATAGACAAGCTTATTATTTATCTTATTTAGATACTTTCAGATTAGTGGGAATTTTCTTCATTGTAGTTATTCCTTTGGTATTCTTTTTAAGAACGAATAAAAAAACAGATCAGGCTGCGGCAAAAGCTGCTGCTGAAGCACATTAAAATAATTGTATTTATACTTATAAAGTAAAGAGATATGAAAAAAATAGTTCTATGTATGGTTTTGGTAACGAGTGCTTATAGTATTTCGATAGCACAAAGCTTAATTAATGGGGAGCTTAAAAATTTATTAAATCAATCCTTACAATATTTTCCAAAAGTAAAGGAAGTGCAACAGTCTGTGCAATTAGCAGAAGATAAATTAATGCTTACAGAGTTGAATAAATATCCTGATATTACCATGGATGCGAGTTATGCTTATGTCCAACCTAAAATTGAAGTGGCCTTTGGTGAAAAAACTTTTCAATTTGCGCCAGTGCATAATGTTTCAGGGGCTTTAAACGGTAGCTATACTTTATTTGATTTTGGAAGGTTAGCATCTAATATTCAAAAGGCTAAATTAGAATTACAAACTTCTAAACATGTAGCAGAACAATTAAAGCATAGTTTATTTTTTCAAATAAGTCAGCTCTACTATCAAATAATATATGCTAAAAAAGCCATTGAAATACAAAATCAAGTTGTACAATTATTGGCAGAAAATAAAAATATTATTGAAACTCAACTAAAAAATGGTAATGCCATTCAATTAGATTTATTAACTATCCAGTCTAAAATTGATAATGAGTTAAATAGAAAAATTGACCTCGAAACCAATTTAAAAAAATTATTGAATTTATTAAATTATGCAACAGGGGTATCCACTATTAATGAAAGTCAATTAAGCATAAGTTTGAAAAATTATACATCTGATGAAGCCATGCAAATGGCCTTGATACATAATCCCAGCATAGCTATTGCAAAAGATAAGGTGAATGTTACAAAGGCAGAGGTAGCTATTACTAAATTAAATGAGCGCCCTTATGTAGGCATGAAGGCAAGTGTAGGGTCTAGAAATGGCTACCTGCCTCAAATTAACGACCCTCGTTTTAATTATAATGCAGGCATTGGATTTTCGGTACCGCTATTTAATGGCGGTAAGATCAAACAACAAATCAAGATTCAAGAACGTAGCTTGGCTTTAAGTGAAACCAATGTGCAATCTCAAATTCATGACTTTGAAAAAGATATTCAAGCAGCCTTAATAGATATTCAAAGCAATCAGGCTAGAATTAAAAATGCAGCTACTCAAATTGAGCAAGCAGCACTAGCGCAAAAATTAAGCGTGAGTAAATTAAAAAATGGTACAGCTACTCCTATTGAAATAACTTCTACCAATGCAGACTACCAAAGAGCATTATTGAATCAATTACAATACCAATATCAGCTTTGTAATGCTCAATTAGAACTCATTAAATTAATGGGAGTGGAATTAATCGACTAAAAGTCGGCGTAATCACGTGCGCTCATAAGTACAGTCTCATTTCTGTTTACAGAATTTTTATATTCAGGAGCCACTGAAATCTTTTTCCATAAGGGGGCTTCTCCAAAGGATTTCCAGTGCGCATTGCGGTCTTCCATATTGTTAAAGCTAGTCATGTAAATTAAATTAGGCATTCTGCTTCCTGCAATTACTTTTGAATAAAAAATTGCATTAAAATTAAGGCTTTCAAAAAGTGTTACTTCACCGCCTTCATTAAACATATGCACTTTTCTCAAATGTAAATTTTCTGTAGCACTTTCATAACTTCTATATTCATAAATGCGGCTATTCGATTTTGTTAAATTAGATGTAGTTACATACTGAGGCTGAAACTTAAAGGCTTTAGTAATAATTTTTTCTATTCTTGTATAAGGTAGGCTACTATCTGCATTTTCTAAATGAATAATAGCGTCATTAGCCATAGGATCTAACGCTTCTATTTTTTGATCTAGTTTATCTAGTTTTTGAATATTTTTAAAGGGAACCCATACATATAATCTTTTATCAGTAGCTGTATCGTTATCTAAAGGCGCAAAAACACCTACTTTTTTTATGTCATTGTTATGTAAAAAAGGTAGAAAGGTATTTTTCAAATACATGTCAATAAGCTCAACTTGTTTTGCTGTACTACAGTGATATATTTGAATTAAATAATAATCGCGTGCTGGTTCTTTTGCAACTTTTGAATTTTGTGCAGTAGCTACAATAGAGAAAATGATAAGACTTGCAAGCAAGCAACTTATATTAAATAATAATTTTTTCATAATTTGTTAATTTGAAAGGCCATTTGTTTAAAAGCCTTTGAAGCTGTTTGAATACTCTTCAAAAGTAGGCCTTTAGCTTCTTTTAATACCATTCTCTAAGCATATTTTTTGCTTAAATGTTTTGGATAGATTATATTTAAATATAATTTATGATCTATGCAAAAAACCAAATCAGACCTAATTCCTTTTATATTAATTACTTGCTTGTTTTTTTTATGGGGCTTTGCACATAATTTAGATCCCATTTTAATTCCTCATTTAAAAAAGTCATTTACGCTTACCACCACTCAGTCTACCTTGGTAGACTCTTCGGTTTTTGTAGCCTACTTTTTTATGGCCTTGCCTGCTGGTTATATCATGAAAAGATGGGGGTATAAAACAGGCATCATTGCAGGCCTGTTATTATTTGCGCTAGGTTCATTTTTATTTGTACCGGCTGCGAATAATCAATCTTATAATTATTTTTTATTTGCCTTATTTGTGATTGCCTGTGGCTTAACTATTTTAGAAACTGCCGCAAACCCCTATGCTTCTTCTTTAGGCGACCCAAGTACATCTACCCAAAGACTTAATCTAGCACAATCCTTCAATGGCTTAGCTGCGGCCTTGGCCCCTGCTATAGGTGCTAGAATAATTTTAACCAAGGGATATACCGGGGAGCAATTAGGTACAATGACTGCTGCTGCTCAAAAAGCAGCATTAGCAGCTGAAGCCTATACAGTTAAAACACCTTACACTATTTTAGGTATTATACTTTTATGTATAGCTTTTTTGTTTTTTAAAATTAAGCTACCCGATATTAGAGATAACAATACGGCCAATCAAAATTCAACTATTTTAAAAACCTTTAGACATTCTCATTTAAGTTGGGCTGTGGTTGCACAATTTTTTTATGTTGGTGCACAGGTATGCGTACTTAGTTTATTTATTTTATACGCCACTCAGTCGGCGCAAATTTCTGAAATACAAGCTGCCGATTATTTAAGTATGGGGGGCCTTGCTTTTTTAGTAGGTCGTTTTTTAGGCACTGCATTAATGAAATATTTTACTCCTCGTCATTTATTAAGTTCTTTTGCTACCGTTTGTGTACTATTATGTTTAGTAGCCATTTTTGGTAAAGGAATGATAACTATTTATGCATTAATAGGCATTTGTTTTTTTATGTCTATTATGTTTCCTACTATTTTTTCATTAGGTATTCAGCAATTAGGTCCAGATACTGAAATGGCTAGTAGTTTAATAGTGATGTCCATAGTAGGGGGTGCTATTTTGCCTCGCATTTTTGGATTAATTAGCGATGCCACAGGTAATATACAAATGGGCTATATAGTGCCACTAGTGGCTTTCGCCGTAGTAGCCTACTTTGGATGGAAGGGCAGTGTAGTTAAAAAAGTATAATATAGAAGTACTATAAAATAGTATAGAATAAGAGCTTACTAAAGTAAGTTAACTTTATCTATACTATTTTTTAATTTGTATTAATGCTTGTATACTTTTCCGTCTTTCATTACAAAGTCAACATTTTGTAAAGCACTAATGTCTTTAGTGGGGTCTTTTTTTAAGGCAATGATATCTGCAAAACTACCTTCCTTAATTTCACCAATTTTTCCTTGCATACCTAATAATTCTGCAGCAGTGGTAGTAGCCGTTTGAATGGCTTGTACAGGACTTAATCCCCATTCAACAAAATAGGTAAAGTCTTTAGCTTGCGCCAAGTTCCAATCATAACCACCGATATCGGTACCATAGGCTAATTTAACACCCATCTTCATTGCTTTTTTAAAAGTAGCTTGAATAGATTGTTGAAAATATAAATTAATGGGACTTCCTAATTTGGCTCTTCCTTCGGCAACAAATTCATTAACAAATAAAGTAGGACACCAATAAATTCCTTTCTCTGCCATCACACGCATACATTCTTCATCCATACCACTTCCGTGTTCTATAGTTGAGGCACCAGCATTAATGGCAGCAAGAATACCATCTCTAGTCATAGCATGTGCTGCTAATTTTTTTCTACTTACGATAGTTTCATCTCCAATAGCTTTTATCTCATCTGTTGTAAAATTGGGTATAGACCTAAAGGATCCATCTGCTAAGCGGTAATAACCGCGGTCTGCATAAATTTTAATCCAATCGGCGCCTTGTTCTATTTGTTGTCTTACTGCTCTTCTGGCTTCATCTGCACCAGTAATTTCTATCACTCCCTTTGGAAAATGTAATTCCCATGCATAATCGGATGCTTTTAAAGGGTAATGGCCAGTGGTATTCATAGCTAAAGTAGAAACAATCATTCTTGGTCCATTAGTCACTCCTTTATTGATAGCTTTTTTTACATCCACATCTGCGAAGCCAGCACCTTCTGTACCCAAATCACGAATAGTGGTAAAACCGTTCATTAATGATTTTTCTGCACTTTTAGTAGCCCTGATGGTTCTATAGGGGATAGATTCTTTTAATACTTGTACATCATAATCCTCAGATGTGATATCGCCTTGTAAAAGCACATGTGTATGACAATCAATCATACCGGGCATTACAAAGTAATTACTTAAATCGATAATAGAGTCGGCCGTACTAGCAGTACTACCAATAGAAACTACTTGATTACCTTTAATGAGAATATTTTGTTTTTCAGTAACTAAACCAGTTTTAGCATCCAATAATTTTCCGCACTTTATTAATATAGTTTTTTGTGCGCTCATTGTTGTAGAAAAAAATAGGCTAAGCCCAAGAATTATTTTTCGCATGTTATATATTTTTAATGTTTGTTATTTTAATTCATTTATTTGTTACTCTCAATCTATAAAATTTACACAATACGTACTAAAATATTTTTATTGAATAATTTTATTTTTCTGCATCCAAGTTTTCATAATACCTGTCCACAGAATTTCACTGCTTGGATTTTTCATACCATATCCATGACCCCCTTTTTCATATAAATATAATTCAGCGGATACTTTATGAGCTATTAAATTATCATAATAATGTATAGCATTAGCAACTGGTACCACATCATCGTCTTTTGAGTGTACTAAAAAAGCTGGAGGGGTGTCCTTGTTAATTTGCTCTTCATTACTAAAATAATTAATGGCTTTTTGTGTTTTTTCATCCTTGGCATTGCCAATTAAATTAATTCTTGAACCCTCATGTCCTTCTGGTCCAAAACTAATAACGGGATAAATAAGTAATTGAAAATTGGGTCTTAATGAAATTTTAGTAGGGTTCTCAATTTTAATATCATTGTAATGCGTTGCTAAGCTTGCCGCTAAATGACCGCCTGCAGAAAAGCCCATGATACCAATTTTATTTTTATCAATGCCCCATTTTTCTGCATGGGTTCTTGCTAAAAGTATTGCCTGTTGTGCATCTTGTAAAGGCGCAATAGATTTATCTTTTTGATTGGCATCATTCGGGATTCTATATTTTAATACCATGGCGTTCACTCCAATACTATTAAAATATTTTGCTACATCGGTGCCTTCGTGCCCTGCTGCAAGAATGGTATAACCACCACCGGGGCAAATAATAACACAAGGTCTTTTTATATTGTCATTCGCCACTCTAAAATATTGGTAAGTAGGAATAGATACTTTTTCAACAATTAATATACCTACAGTGTCAGACTCAGATTCTTGATTTTGAGAAGGAATATGATTGGGTATAGTCTTATATAAAGGCTGGTACTGCGCTAGGGAAGTAGACATATTAAAAAATATTAAACAAAAAAATACACTAATTGTAGTAAAAATTTTATTTCTCATTATAGGGCTTCATTTTAATAATTTTAAAAAATAGAAATAAATTTATTTCGAACCTTGAATTAATAGCGTGTAAAAATTTATACATTTTTGAAAATCAGACACTAATAATCTTTCATCAATACCATGATAACCTTTGGCATTGGTGATGGGCGTAAAGTTAATAACACCATCACTGAGGTCTCTGTAATTTCTAGAATCGGTAGCACCTACCATTAACATTGGAGCTACAATAACATCATCAACTATTGCATTAATTGCTTGCTCTACTCTTTTAAAAGCCTTACTATTGATATCGGTAGTAGGCGAAGGTAAAGTGCTATAATTATGGTAGTAGGTAATTTTTATATTTGTATCATTGATTGCTTTTTCTACATAATTGTATACGTCTTGTTGAGTTTCCCCTGGTAAAATTCTACTATTAATATAGGCTGTAGCGAAAGTAGGAATGACATTGTCTCTCACGCCACTATTAAAAATAGTAGGCACAATGGTGGTTCTCACTAAAGCATTAGAACTAGGTGATTCTGATAAATTATTAATGACTTGTTTTTCAAATAACCACATATTAGAAAGCATCATTTTTTTCCAAAAATTATCGGTGTAACCGCTTACTCTTTCTAAATATGCTTTAATAGGAGGAATTATTTTAGCAGGCATTTGATTTTCTCTCAATTTATAAAGACTCTTACTCAAAATATCAATAGCGGTAGTTTGCCCTGGAATAGAAGAATGACCCCCTGCTTTTTGTGCAGTTAAAATTAAAGTGACATAACCTTTTTCGCCCACTCCAATAGATGCAATAGGTCTTTTAACATCTTTCATATCTTCTGTGGAAATTTCACCTCCTTCATCTACCACCATATCAAATCTTTTATGAATGGACTTAAAATATTTTACCATTGCAGTGGCACCCTTCCCACTCGATTCCTCATCGGCCCCGAAGCACAATAATATGGTTTGCTTAGGTTGAAATCCTTTAGCTAATTGTGCTTCAGTAGCTTCTAAAATACTAATCATACTTGATTTATCATCTAGTACCCCTCTTCCCCATATGTAACCTTCTTTTACTTCACCTCCATAAGGAACTGCATGCCACAATTTAACAGCTGAAGCTTCTACTGGTACTACATCGTAATGTGCCATTAATATTATGGGAAGTAAACTTGTATCCGTTCCTCTCCATTCATATATATAATTAAAACTATCTACAATAGTTCTTGGTAAATTTTTATGAATTAATGGGTATGATTTTTCTAAAAATTTACGATAAGCAAAAAAGGTAGCTGTATCAAATTCATATGCATCATTTGGTGTTTCGGTTTGAAGCTGAATGGCTTCAGACATATGTGCAATGGCATTTGTAGGTAAAGCCTCTAAGGGAGTACTTTTTTGATGTGCACCTGGTGTATTAGTGAAAGTTTTTACAAAAACTATTATAATTATTACAAGCAGACCCATAGCTAAGATACCTAAAAGCTTTTTCATATAAATACGGTTTAGTTATATTCTGTAATATACGAAAACTAGGTTATAAAATAAAAGCACCCCTTATTTTGTAAGGGGTGCTTTAGACGTATAATTTTAATTATATAAATAAGAAAAATGCTTACTCCTGTTCCCAGCCTCTTCTTCTACTTACTTCGTGGCGCATTTTATATAGAAAGTCTCTTTCAATACGCAAGGCATTATTTACTCTTTCTTCCGTTTTTAATACAGGTAGTAAATCAGCTTTATATTTTTTTCTAGCATTCAGCATGGCTTCTTGCATTAAAATTTCATCATTCATTTTAGTTTTAATAATTTCTTGAATGGCTTTTTTATGCGCTTCATACACTGGCCAAAAGCCTTCTGCTTCGTTTGAACTAAGTTCTAAATTCTTGGTAATAAATTGAATTTTAAACATTTCAATTTTTTCTCTTTGCTCTGGTCTCATTCTTTCGCCTCTTCTTGGACCAGGGCCACGATCTTCTCTTCTATCTGGATTAGGCTGTGCTATTACAGATGAATGAATCATCACGCCTATCAAAAGAAAGTAAATTAACTTTTTCATTTGTTTATTGTTTTTTCAATTTCTTCAATTTGTTTTTCATCTAAACTAGAAAGTCTTGAATTTTCTTTTTTCATTTGTGTGTGAACATCTATTTCTGCTATCCATTCATTAGCATCCACATAAGATTCTATTTCCTCGCTACTAAGCTCCTCTAATGAAATATATTTAGCTACAATGGGGGCATGCGTTTTTTTCCAAACCGAATTATTTAAAAATATAAATGAGCCGCCCACTACAATAATAAATGCTGCTGCGATGGCTACCCTGTTTAATGGTTGCATAAAAGAAGGCAAGAAAAATATTTTCGGACTTTTCTTATTTATTTTTTGCTTTTTTTCTGATTCAATCCTTTTCATTAATTGATCAGGGAAAGATTCAAAATAATTAAAAGGTGCATCCGTTTTAGACAAGTTAAATTGGCTTAAGTTTTGTTTATTCAATAAGCTTTCTGCCCAGGCCCTGTCTTGTTCTAAGCTATTTCCTATATTATCCAGCTCATTTAATTTCATATCCTTTTCCATATCCATATTTTGACTATTATTTATACTATAAGTTTAAAGCTGCTTAATAAAACTCTCTACTTTTTTTACTGCCTGGTGGTAATTGGCCTTCGCACCTCCAATAGTTGTCCCAACAATAGAGGCTATTTTTTCATAATCAAAGCCATCGTAATAACGTAACATAAACACAACCTTTTGTTTTTCAGGCAGTTGACTAATGGCACGTTCTAGGCCTATTTGAATTTCAGTGCTCTTGGGACTGTCCGAGCCGGCAGTCGTATTCTCATAGTCTAATAAATCACTATTGGAGGGAATGGTACGCTGCTTTTTTTGCTTTTGTAAATAATTAAGTGTCTCATTGTAGGCAATTCTGAATAGCCAGGTACTGAATTCACTTTCCATTTTAAAGCCGTCTAATTTATCCCAAATTTTTATCCATACTAGCTGCGCTATATCATCTGCGTCTGCATGGTCGGTGACCATTCTCTTTATTTGGTAGTATACTTTTTGTTGATGTTTTTTTAGAAGGGCAGTAAAATTAGCTTCTCTATTAATAGATTCTTGAAACTGAATAATAAGCTCTTGATCACTTGCCATAATATGCTAATGTAACAATTTTTTTAGGAATTAGCCTATTTTGACTATTTTGTCTTGCTTTAATTGAATACCTTTTAAAGTGAAAATTAATTTTAAAAATTATAATATGAAGCGTATAAAAATTTGTTTATTATTAGTGGTAGGTCTTGCAAGTAAGTCTTGGAGTCAAGATTTATTAAATACGATTTCAAAAGCAGAAACAGAACGTATTGAAAAATATTTATCTTCAGATGAATTAGAAGGCCGTAAAACATTTAGTAAGGGTATTGACAAGGCGTCTGCTTTTATTGCTAATGAATTTGCGCAGGCAGGATTAGCTACTTTTAAAAATAGTGCTAGTTATTTACAATCATTTTCAAGAATGTCTGCTAAGTTTATTAGTGCTTCAGGTAATTTTGATGGTAATACTTTGGATCAAAAAAATATTATTGTGGTAACACCACAAGCCAATTTTTCTATTTCAGAAGCAAGTGGATATGAGGTAGTAAAAATTAATAAAGAAGATAATTTTGGGATAGCCATTAGAAAATATATGGTTGCTAACAAAAATTATTTAATACTAGTAGATGAATCTTTTGCACAGAATTTTGTTCGATTAACTAATTTAAAATCAAATTTAACAGAGAATCAAAAATCCTTGGTTTTTGTTTTGACCTCGGCATCACCTACAAAGTTTACTATTGAGGCTACTCATAAAATTGAAAATTTAACACTTTCCAATGTGGTAGCGGTTATACCAGGCAAGTCTCTTACTAATGAATATGTAATTTTTTCTGGACATTATGATCATTTAGGCATTAATAGTGCAAGAGCGGTAAATGGTGATAGTATTTATAATGGCGCCAACGATGATGCAGCGGGAACTACGGCTATGATTATGCTTTCGAAGTATTTTAAAAAATTAAATAACAATGAACGCACTTTAATTTTTGCTGCTTTTACCGCAGAAGAGGTAGGTGGTTTTGGCGCACAATATTTTTCAAAACAGTTTGATCCAATGTCTGTGAAAGCTATGTTTAATTTAGAAATGATTGGTACAGAAAGTAAGTGGGGTAGAAACAGCGCTTATATTACTGGTTATGAAAAAACAGATATGGGTGCGATTTTACAAAAGAATTTAGCCGGTAGCGCTTTTACATTTTATCCAGACCCTTACACGGATCAAAACTTATTTTATAGGTCAGACAATGCCACACTAGCTCGTTTAGGTGTGCCTGCTCATACAATCTCTACTTCTAAAATGGATAACGAACCTAATTATCATAAACCAAGTGATGAATTTCAAACTTTGGATATTGATAACATGAATGAAATTATCAAGGCTATTGCCAAAAGCGCACAATCTATAATTGCTGGGAAAGATACACCTTCAAGAGTGGATACTACTCAGTTAAAATAAAGCTTCAGTTATTTAAATAGTTTCAAACTCGCCTTTGTCGGTATTCTTTTTAACTTTATCCGCTTCAAATATTTTTCCATTGATAGCAATATATACGCCAGGGCTCAGTACTTGTACAAAAGCCAAGGCACTTCCTAAATTAAATAACCCATCTGAACTACCAAATTTATAAGGCACCATAGCACCTGTAAGTACAATAGTTTTGCCTTTGCAATGTTTTGCTAAATAAGAGGCAGTGAGGGTCATGGTATCAGTGCCATGGGTAATTAAAATTTTATCTTCTTTAATTTCATTGCAAGCTTTAGCAATCATTTGTCTGTCGGCATCAATAAAGTCTAGGCTATCTTTCATCATAAGGGTAGTAATGGATAGATCTAATTTACTTCTACCTAATTGTAACATTTCATGTAAATGTGTTTCTTTAAAAAACAAACTTCCATTTAATTCATTGTACTCTTTATCGAAAGTACCCCCTGTAACAAAAACTTTAATGGTTATTGGCATAGAATTATTTTTGATGAAAGCTATCGCCAATAAAAGCCAAAGCGTCAATAATACCTGTTCTCCAATAGGTCCAATTATGAGCGCCGTCCCTCATTCTAAATTCATGAGGTACATTTTTATTGGTTAGTGCTATATGTAATTGGGCATTACCAATTGTTAAAAAATCGTCATCACCACAATCAATCCAATACTTTACTGCCGATAATTCTTCCTTTGTCTTTTTTTCAATGATTGCTAAGGGACTATTCGTTAACCAAGCAGGTGTTAAGCGGTCTTTTCCTTTTAAATTTTTACCCATTGAATTGCCGAATAAGCCATTGAACATATTTTCATTAAGATTAATAATATCATTGTCTGTCCATACTGCAGCGCTTAGTGGAGCAGCAGCTGCAAATAAATCAGGGTATTTAAGGGCGTATAATAAAGAACCATAGCCTCCCATGGAAAGCCCTGCTATACCTCTAAATCTTTTCTCTGCTTTTACTTTATAGGTTTTTTCAATATGGGGAATGAGTTCTTTGATAAAAAAGTCCTCGTAATTTAAATTGCCATTTGCGGCATTTATATAAAAACTTGTAAAGCCATCAGGCGTTACTATAATCATTGGAGGAATTTTACCTGTTTTAATAGCATCGTCTGCTAAGCGGTTTACTTCACCAAATTGAATCCAACCATCATCTGCATCGCCATAACCATGTAATAAATAAGTAACAGGATAAGCCCGCTCGCTTGTATAATAATCGCTAGGTAAGAAAATTGAATAATGTACTTCTTTATTTAGGATGGCACTTTTTATAACTTGTTTTTCTTTCACAAAACCCTGTGCGAAACTACCTATTACAAAGGTGAAAACGAATAGCAGTAGTAATTGTATTTTTTTCATAACTCTTTTATTTAAATTTTTATTTTGTAGTGGTATAATTATTTCTATTGAACATTAGTAGCTGTCATCATTTATTTCTAACCAATAGCCATCTGGGTCTTGAAGCCAAATTTGATGCACGCCGTCTACACGCGTAGTAATAGTATTTTTATTACCACTCACATCTTCAAATGGCCATTGTGCAGCTTTTAATTTTTCAATAAAGCCTTTAAAGTCAGGCTCTGTAAAACAAGTATGCTGATTTTTGTAATAGTCTTTTTTTTCAGTGGCCCCATGTATGACATGTAACATACTATGCTCACTTGTCTTATACCAAATGTGATGTCCATCATGAAAAGGTTCAGCAACAGAGTCTAATCCAATAATTTTACTATAGAAATTACCCGTTTTCCCTATATCCATTACAAAAATGGCTGTATGGTTTATATGCACTTTAGTATTTTTTTCTTGTGCAATTAATTGCATGGAAATCAAAGATCCAATTAATAGTAATATTTTTTTCATAAGGCCTTATTTATATGCCTAAGATACAAAAAACAAAGTGCTGATAAAAGATTGTTTTATGAACTAGTTTTTACGCTTTAGGGGCTTGTCAAACATATCAAATTTATCTTGAATTGGGTTGTCAGAAATAGAATTGCTTTGTACTTTATTAGCTCTTGAAACCGACGTAAAACCACTTATTGCGTTAACTTTATAGGCAGATGGACCAATGATACTGAGTGCTTTATTTAAATAAGTTTCAGTAGGGTCACCTAATAATTTATAAGGAAGTATATCGTCTGTAAGTGCATAGTCTGGTAAAAATCCATTCACTGTGCCATAATCAGATTGGTCTAGTGAATTTAATATCTTAAAGGTGATAGGTTGTAAACCATAGTTCCATCTTTTGGCGTTATCGGTAATGGTAAAGGAGCCTACATTTTTTCCATAGGTATGTTCGCCAATTAAAATGACATTCATAAATGGCTTTAAATTATTAATGATAAGTTCACTAGCCGATGCGGTACCGGTAGAAGTTAATATAAAGACTCTATCTAAGGTGCCAATATTATTGGCTTCATTTTTAAAATTAGTAACAAGAGCAGCCGATCCATATTGTTTAATTACTTCTTTGGTATAAGCATCGTTATACATTTTTTTATTCATCACCTTATCTACTTTACTTGCTAAGTCTTTCACTATTAGAGTAGTTAGTAAATCTGAATTGCTTACATATCCACCTCCATTATAACGAAGGTCAACTACAAGTTCATTGATTCCTTTTGCTTTAAATCTTCCAAATGCAGCCCTTAAACTATCGTCAAAACTTGTAAGAAATTGTAAGTAGGCAAAATAACCCACTTTCTTTCCTGACCAATTAATAACCGTGTCCTGCAAAATAGGGTTAGTTTGTAATTCAACCTTAGTAACTGTTACGCTTTTACCTGTACTGCTAAATACTTTATTATTGTATGTGCCTAAACCTAATTTTAAAGTTTGATTTTGTAAAACTGAATTATAATTTGAGGATGTAATAGTTTGGTCATCCACGGATAATATAATATCACCTCTTTTTAATCCATTTTTTTCAGCAGGACTTCCTTTTAGTACATAAGAAATAACCAAGGCAACATTTACTTTTGTATCGTCTGTATAAAAAGCAGTTACTCTAATACCTAAAACTGTATTAATTCCATTCAATTGGTTTATTAAATTAGTAGAACTGCTATCAATCCATGAAAAGCGATCGGTGGTATGATAATCATATAAAATACTGTAAAAATAATCCATAGGATTACTATTGGTATTAGTTTTAGCTATAGCAGGCATTTTATCGGTCCATAAATAATAGGCTGTCATATTCTCGTGAATCCAGGTATTTATGTCCGTATTCGTATTTTTTTGTGTAGTTGTATTATTTGTGAAAGGATTATCAGGCAAGTTGGTAACAGATTTATTGCAAGCTATTCCCCCCATTATTAAAATACCTATAAGTAATTTTCTCAATCGCATGCTATTAAATTTAACTTTTTAAAATTAAGAAATTTATATGGTTCTAGGTTTTAATTAACTTAATTTTGTGATATATAGAAGTGTTTCTATTTAAATAACAAATACAAAAATAGGATGAAAAAAATAATATACATTTTAGTTTTTTTAAATTTATTTTTTTTAGCAAACGCTCAAAAAATAAATGCTTATACAAAGTCTATCAATGATTGGCATAAAGCGCGTATCTCAGAATTAAAAACACCCTTGGGTTGGTTAAATTTAGAAGGCCTTTTTTGGTTACATAAGGGATCAAATAGTTTCGGGAAAAAAGAAGGGAGTGATTGTAAATATGCTAATGCTTTATTTCCAGACGAGCTAGGATCTTTTATTTACGAAGGTGATTCTGTACTATGGATAAATAGTGCAAACAATAGTATTAAAGTGAACGGAGTATTAGTAAAAGGAAAAAAGCCCGTAAAAGTATTTTCTAAAGAAGAACAAGCTATTACTATGTCATGGTCACATTATACTTGGACAATTATAAAAAGAGAAGAAAAAATAGGTGTGAGATTTAGAAATTTAGAAGCGAAGACCTTAGTTCATTTTAAAGGCATAGAGCGATTCCCTGTTGATTCGAACTGGCGTATAAAGGCCACCATGGTAGCACCTTCGCAAAACTTATTAATGATTACCAATGTGCTTGGTCAAACAACTGCCACTAAAACAGCTGGTAAATTATTGTTTACAATTAATAATAAAGAATACGCATTAGATGTTATTGATGAAGGTGGTCCGAAATATTTCATAGTTTTTGCCGACGAAACTTCTGGTAAAACTACTTATGGAGCAGGTCGTTTTATTGAAATTAATAAACCAGATGCATTAGGAAATACCGAAATCGATTTTAATATTGCTTATAATCCGCCTTGTGCCTTTACAGCATTTGCTACCTGCCCATTACCTCCTGCTCAGAATAGATTAAAACTAGCCATTACCGCAGGTGAAAAAAATTATGGTAATCACTAGTGGGTCCGTTACCTTTGAAAATAGATGACTCAAAATCAAACCATATCACCCACCATTGCTATAGTAGGCTTGGGTTATGTAGGCTTACCATTAGCTATTGCTTTTTCTAAGCGGTACACAGTTATTGGATTTGATATTAATGAGGAAAGAGTAAGGGATTTAGAAAATGGCAAGGACTATACTTTAGAATGTACAGAAGCTGCTATTAATAATGCTAAAAATTTACAATTTACAAGTTCGATTACTTCTATTAAAGAGGCAGGTATATATATTGTAACGGTGCCTACTCCGGTAGATGTTGATAAACGTCCCAACTTAAAACCATTATTAGAGGCAAGTGCAATGATAGGTTCGGTTTTAAAAAAAGGAGATATAGTTATTTATGAAAGCACGGTTTATCCTGGTTGCACCGAAGAAGACTGTGTTCCAATTCTAGAAAAACAAAGTGGCTTAGTATTTAATAAAGATTTTTATGTTGGGTATTCTCCAGAAAGAATAAACCCGGGGGATAAAGTCAATACACTTACAACGATTAAGAAATTAACAGCAGGCTCTACACCAGAGATAGCCAGTAAGGTAGATGCACTTTATGCAAGTATTATTACAGCAGGTACATTTAAAGTGTCTAGTATAAAAGTGGCAGAGGCTGCGAAGTCTATTGAAAATGCACAACGCGACATAAATATTTCTTTTGTCAATGAGCTTGCACTCATATTTGATAGAATAGGTATTGATACCCATGAGGTATTAGAAGCTGCTGCTACTAAATGGAATTTTCTTCCTTTTAAGCCAGGCTTAGTGGGTGGGCATTGTATTGGAGTAGATCCCTATTATTTAGCACATAAGGCTACAAGTTTGGGCTATCATCCGCAGGTTATTTTATCGGGAAGAAATGTGAATGATCAAATGGGCACATTTGTAACTGAAAAATTAATTCAATTATTAAATACGAATGGCTTTGCTGTTAAAGGAGCGAAAGCCTTATTATTAGGAGTGAGTTTTAAAGAAAATTGTCCGGATATTAGAAATTCAAAAGCTTTTGAAATATTTAAACAGCTTAGAACAGCGGGTTTGGAGGTAGATGCTTTTGACCCTTATGCCAATGCTATAGAAGTGAAACAAAAACATGCAATTGATTTAGTGAATGCCCTTGGAAAATATGATGTGATTATACTTGTGGTAGCCCACGATTTTTTCAAGTCATTAGATTATGCAAGCCTAAAGCGTTCAGATAAGACTATCATTTACGATACCAAGGCCTTCTTAGATAGATCTATTGTAACAGCAAGATTATAATATCTGCTCTTGTTTATTTAAAAATAAATACTACTTACTAAAGAGTTGATATTAACCTACTGAGGATGATAAGTTCGCTCAGCATTTTTTAGTACTTCGTTTTTATCCAAGGTCATTTTTTTTACTTGCTGCGCTTGATACATTGCACGCTGGTCGGCATAATGTGCCTCTCCTTTATTAGCACTTGCTCCAAAAGTATTTATGGTTTCAATTAAAGGTAAACCTCCGTTTTTAGGAAAGCGAATAAATCCAATATAGGCATCACCACTATTCATTTTTCTTTGAGCTACACCATAGGGTTCTGTTTGAACTGCTGCGAGTACATCTGGCATTCCTCCTTGTGGCCAATTTTCATCACCTCTAACAAGTCTTTGCATTTCACCTAGGCTTACATCGAGTCTATTATAATTTTTCATTAAAAAATCATAAATATATTGGTAGGTAGCAATCGCTTCATTTGTAGTTAGTTTATCATTTTTTCTTCCCTCCATTATTTTGGGAATTTCATAATATGCTAAATTATAAATAAGTGCTCCATTGCTTTCGGGATTGGTATTGTGGTCCCAAGTCTTTAAAGATTTAATAAGTGGCGATAGTGTTGGATATTTATTTTCATCAATTAAAAACATGGTATCGGCTCTAAAGCCATAAGGGAATAAAATAGTCGAAGGTAATTGTCGATCAAATTTGATTCGTTTTAAATCGGCGTATGAAATTTTATCTAACGCGTCTATTAAATCTTTGGCACGTCGGCTTCTATTATCGTGGTATAATTCATAACCATCTTTAGGGTCAAAATTTTTTGGATCTAAGTTTTCACTTTCTGCTGTAGCTAAAAAGGGGGAATGATTCATGTTTATTAAGTACCCACTTTTAGGATTAGTATATTGAGGAAACTCGTTTAAAGGTTTAAACTTTGTCCATAGTGTTGCTCTTGTATTGCCCGGTAGGGTTGAATTCCAGTGATAGTTGGTATCTGCATTTCGATAAGGCATTTTTCCACTAGAGATATAAAATATAGTATCATATTTGTCGGCATACATTATATTAAACATGGCTAAATGGTTTTGTGCCACCGCCTTTTTGAATTCAGAAAAATTTGTTGACCTATTCATTGCATACCATTGTTGCAAAGCGCCCGCATCCATTAATGCTGGCAAACGCATCGAAAAATATTTACCTTCAGGAGTAACAGCAGTAGGTCCGTAAATAGAAGTATAAGCCATTTTATAAACAGGGAAAGGAATGCCTTTAATACTTAATTTAATTTTTCTTTTTTCAAGTGGAAGCCAATCGCCATCTACTTTATATTGTCCTTTATGAGCTTTATCGGTTTCTAATTGGTAGATATCTATTTTATCTTGAAAGTTAACGGTATGTGCCCAAGCTAAATTAGGTGTTGTGCCATGAAAAATTAACGGAGCACCAGGAAACAAACCTCCTAAAATATTCCAGCCTTCCTCGCTTTGTAAATGTGCTTCATAAAAAGCAGTAGCGCCTTCAATAGGTTGATGCGCATTTATTACTAACATATTTTCTCCAGCTGTAGATTTACTTGAATGCACTGCAATAGTATTAGAGCCTTCTCCAGTCAACCCGGCTATATGGGCAACAGAACCATTAAGTATTTTAGGTAAAGATTTGTCTACTCCACAAAAAACAGCTACAGAAAAAACAGTAGTGGCTAAATAATCTTCAATGCTTATGGGAAATACATTTTTATTTAAAACTTTATCGGGGTGTGCTTTGGCAAAAGCTTCTAAGCCTGCTAAATATCCTTTTACCAATAAAATAAATTTAGGGTCTAAACTATTTATTTGCTCAAGTACAATAGATTTAGTATTTAATAAGCCAAATACATAATCAACTGGTGCACCTTTTGCACCTAAATAAGTAGCTAATTTTCCTTTACCTGTTAAAATAAGGGTTTGAATGGTAGTAAAATCGTCTTCAGCATGTGCCCAAGCTAAGCCATAGGCTACTTCTGGATCGGTGGGAGCAAAAATATGCGGTACTCCATAAATATCTCTAGCAATAGTAATTTTATCAACACGAATGATGGGCTCATTACTTGACTGAGCATGAACGAATTGTTGTAACAAAATAAAAAGAGAGAATAAGAGAATTCGCATGTTAAAGATATTTAAGCTTTATTATAATTTGACTGGTGTAATTTATAGAAACTATCTAAATTTGCAATAGTTAATAATCAAAATAGATAACAATGATAGAGTCTAAAAGGTTCGGTTCTAAAAAAGCATTAATAGATATTGATGAAACGATCTGCTTTTATACAGATAAAAGAATATATGAGTTAGCAGAGCCTAATTTTGAAAATGTAGCTAAAATTAATAAACTATATGATGACGGCTGGCATATTACTTATTGGACTGGCAGGGGTGAAAGTTCAAAGCGAGATTTAAGAGGTCTTACATTAGAACAATTAAATAAATGGGGTTGTAAGTTTCATGATTTAATTACAGGTTATGATCCGAATGGTGGGCCTACTAAACCCAATTTTGATTTAGTGATAGACGATAAGGCTAAGAGGATAGAGGAGCTTTAATAGCTTGCTTATTTTTTTTAGCGAAGGGAAGGTATAAAATCCAAAAATGAATTAAGGCTACAATTTCTAACACTAAAATATAATAAGGCCATTCTCCAATTACAAGAGGATTGCTTACTTCTGGTTTTGCCGATAGATACATATAATTAGCGCCCACGACATAATTTATAATACCTACTCCTATGGCTACTAATTGCGTATAGCCTAATACCCATAACCAAGATTTTGGTCGGGGTACAAATTTCAAATGAACAATCATATAAATAATGACAAGTAGCATACCACCATGGTCTATAAAATAAGCATAAAAATTATAACCTTCCATACCCACTGTAAATTCAGGTGTTAGTAAAGATTGTATACCTCCTGCTAAACCCCAATAGTAAAGGCATTCAGCCAACCATTGTCTGTAATTAATAAGAGTAGCTATGCATAAAAAATAACTAATACTACATAAATGAAAAGGTAAGTTTTGAGTAATGTTCCAGTAACCTGTTGAATAAACGTAATAATTTTCTACTAAATAATTTATACCAAAAAATAAGGCAATAAAATTAGCATAAGTTTTAGGTTCAATTTTTTTAAAATGTAAGGGGGCTCTTACTACAATAGTAATTATGAGTATGACCATTATAATACATTGCCACCAAAAAATGGAGAAAGGTTCAATAAAAGCTGCTGGATGAATTTTTCCCATAACAATAACAGAATTATAAGTTTCGAATCCAAATATTTCTATAGCTTATAGGATTGCCATCATCGCCATGGTCTTGTAACATCAATGGTAATTTAGCAGCATGTTTTTCATACTTAGGTTTGATTA
>Ga0214919_10001424_pt1 | contig 39218 bp, 44 predicted proteins | sample LL1503_MetaG_FD_177994 | JGI IMG/M metagenome (GOLD analysis project Ga0214919, IMG submission 177994) | Freshwater microbial communities from Lake Lanier, Atlanta, Georgia, United States - LL-1503 | ecosystem: Environmental > Aquatic > Freshwater > Lake | place: USA: Georgia | collected...
GTCGTGCGGTGTACCCCACGTTTAATGCACTTCGAGAAGGAGACTTGCGTGATGCGTACTATGAAACAAAACTGCAAGAGTTTCGCGAAACTCGCCACACTGCCAATACGGTGCAAGTTTCACTTATTAATGATTTTCAGGGCAGGCCAGTCGAATGAAGCAATTTTCTTCTGTCGCTGAAGTCATTGACATTTACACAAACTTCGGCAACGAATTCTATAGCGAAGACGTCACCCAAATTTCGCACGCGCTTCAGTGTGCAACATTGGCACAAGACTCTGGTGCATCTGATGAGTTGATAGTTGCAGCATTGCTCCACGACATCGGACATCTGATTGATCTTGCTGAGAACGGATCTGCCACCACGGCCTTTGAGATTGACGCAAAGCATGAAGCAATTGGTGCTCAATCTCTCTCAAAATTATTTCGGCCTGACGTCACTGCTCCCATTGCATTACATGTCGAAGCCAAGCGCTGGCGCTGCGCTACAGATTCCACATATCACGCCACATTGAGTCAAGCATCTGTCGCAAGCCTTGTCTTGCAGGGTGGTCCGATGCATGCTGATGAGCAACAACGATTTGAATCACACCCGCAATCTGGAGCTGCAATACAACTACGAACGTGGGACGATGCAGGAAAATCTCTTGAGCCATTAGCCCCCCACTTTGGCCAATTTATTCCGCTGCTTCAGCGCATTGCACTGACATAAGCAAGCGTTTTTAGTATCAACCCACAGATCTTGGGAGCCCGACACGCACCGGAACACCCTGCGAAAACATGACGTGTGGTTCGCCAACTGGTGCCGGAAGCCCGGCAGCCTCAATGAGTGAGTCGTCGAGTGAGATCAGTTGTGCATGTTGTAATGGCCATCGTGGGTGTTGCACGGGTGCATAACGCAATCGTCCAGAGCGCGTGAGGGAGTACAAACCCCAACGGGCACTTAAAAAAACTTCAAGCGATGAAGGCTTTTGTATCGCGTCACCAATTCGAATCCGGATATCAGTGTGTGCTTCGCCACGAGGCCAACGCCGCTTCACGCTCGTGTGCAATTCATCACCGATGCGCTCATTGTTGGCACGCCCAAAGCAATACGGCAATTGATAGGTGGTGCGAGCGGCAATTGTTGGCAGAAGACGATTGATGTCAAGCGAACAAAACCACACACCGGGTACACCATCTCGCACCACGTAGGTGCGTACATTCACTTCTGGAAACGAACCAAGATACGGAATAGACGGGAGATGTGGAATCCCAATACCTCGCATCGAAAATGGAATCAAACCCACCCATGCCGATCCGTCGTGCATGTCAACATCGATCCCATCTGGCAAAATTTTTGCAACAGCTTCTGGGTCATAGCGAAAATGGATATACGCCAGGTCATACCAACCCTGCTTCATCACTGCACGTCGAATCGGAGTCGGACAGTCCTCTCGCGGTGCAGACTCACGCTGAACAAACGCCATCAGAAACTATTCGACATCTGAAGCAGCATCGCAACACACACTCCAGCTCGCAGTGTCCACGCGACTGTTCGTGGCCAGTTAGTTCGTACTAGTCGTGCACCAGTATCGATGGACGGAGTTGTGGCCATCCGACTGTGCAGGGGCACCGACAATGCGACAGTGCATCCAAGTGCAACCGCCAAAAGCACTGCTCTAATCCAGGGGAGAATCATGCTCACACCGTCCGGTTGATTGAGTAGAAGCAACAGCGTCGTCACTCCCTCTGCCGCCATTGGTAGCGCCACAACTTGACCTGTTCGACGTTGGTGTTGCTGGGCCACAATAATTGCTCGCTCTGTTCCGACAATGGCAAGTAAGGGATAGTGCACGCGTTGCACAAACCAAATAACACCTGTCATCACGCAAGTCGCTGCTGTATTTACGATGAGCACTGTCCCCATTACAAACGCACGGTACCCCAGGTTTGCGTGTTGTATGCGATGCAGCACACAGGTTGTGTGACGTCATCCCAGAAATACAAAAGAGCCGCCCGACCAATGTCGGACGACTCTTTTGAAAGAATCTGGTGCAGGGGAACTAGGCGCGCAGACCCTTATTGACCATTGACACCACCGCATCTTTCAGCGGCCCCATGCCATAAATGATTGCTCCGTTGGCCACGATGACCATCCATCTTTCGTTGAAGTCAACACCCCATCCGCTGATCGAATTTACGTCGGTCAACCAGCACATCAGAACTGCAACTAGTAGTCCCCAATGTGCTCCAATGACAGGAATTTGCTTGATCAATTTGTCTGCCCCAACAAGACCCAGTACCGAATCAATAACTCCGGTTGCCGCGCCGAGTAAAACCGACAATAGTAAAAGTGCTCCAAGTGTGTACATAACATTTCTCCTTCTCTGGACACGTGTGCCCGTGAATTACCGCCTGTTGTATTTGTAGCAAAGGATTGTCCACAGGGTGTGGATACTGTCACACCTCCTTTTCTAAGCCTTATTTCATATGGCTTTTCACGGGTCCCCTCAGAATACGGCAGACTCAGGAGATGACCGAACAGACTCCAGATCACGTCCATGCCCCGTCCCCCGCTAGTCCTGGTCGAGGGGTTCTCGCCGAACTCGCCCCGATGGGTCGCGAACTCCGCGCGCTGATACCCACCGTCTACGACGGTTTTGGTGGCTTGCACACGGCAGCGCTCGCTGAGGGGGCATTGTCTAAAAAAACAAAAGAGTTGATTGCATTGGCAATCGGCATCAGTAGCCACTGCGATGGATGCATCGCCTCGCACGCACGCGGTGCAGCAATCGCTGGCGCTACCGAACAAGAAGTTGCAGAAGTAATTGGCGTCACAATTTTGATGAATGGTGGCCCCGCCACCGTTTACGGACCCCGTGCCTTTGCTGCATTTAAAGAATTTGCCAAATGAGTACACCAGCGATCTATGCAAAGCCATCAGAAATTGGCCTCGATGCATCTCGGCTTCACAGAATCGATGACCACTTTCGCCACTATGTCGATAACGGACAACTTGCGGGCTGGCTCATCGCCGTCATGCGACACGGCGAACTCGCCCATTTTCTACCTACGGTCACCGCGATAAAGAAGCAAACGAGCCAGTCACAGCCGACACTATTTGGCGCATCTACTCGATGACAAAACCCATTACTGCAGTTGCAGCCATGATGCTATGGGAAGAAGGAAAGTTTGAGTTGAAAGATCCTGTCAGCAAATTCATTCCATCTTTTGCCGACCAGAAGGTATGGAAGAACGGTTCAACAGCAAAATACTTCCTTGATCCCGTTGTGCAACAAATGGAAATCTGGCATCTACTGACTCATACAAGTGGCTTGACGTATGGCTTCATGATGGCTCATCCAGTTGATGCCTTATATCGTGAAGCCGGCTTTGCATGGGGTGTTCCGATGGATCTTAATCTTGAAGAAACGTGTGACCGCATTGCATCCTTGCCACTACTTTTTCAACCCGGAACAGAGTGGAACTATTCAATGGCAACTGATGTTCTTGGTCGAGTTGTCGAAGTTGCTTCTGGAATGTCGCTTGACGAATTTTTTCGCACACGTATATTTGAACCACTCGGCATGACCGACACGGCCTTCTCTGTCTCGGCAGATAACGCGCACCGCTTGGCTGCGTTATACGGAGCTGAGCCATCCACACTCAAAGCAATACGTCTTAGAAGTGCCGGCAAAGCTGCTCTGCGACCACCAGCGGCTTGGTTAGGCGGCGGCGGTCTGATGTCAACTGCACCTGACTATTTGCGCTTTGCTGAAATGCTGCGTCGCAATGGAGAGCTTGACGGCGCCCGACTCTTGGCACCAAGCACGGTTCGCTACATGGCGTCAAATCACTTGCCGGGCAATGTCGACCTCAGCGAATTCGGGCGTCCGATAATTTCTGAGACAACACAGGATGGTGTGGGGTTCGGGCTTGGCATGAGCGTCACCATTGATCCGATCAAAGCAAAGATTCCTGGATCAATCGGCGAATTCGGTTGGGGTGGAGCTGCAAGCACAACATTTAGTGTTGATCCAGTTCAAGACACCAGCGTGTTATTGATGACGCAACTACTTCCATCGAGTACGCATCCTTTGCGTAGTGAACTCAAGCAGTTGGTGCAGCAGGCAATTGTCGACTAGGGCGGTTGCGGGCATACACGCCTACGGCTGCCAAAGTGATGGCCCCCGTCACCAGCATCAGCACACCTTGAATCATTTCATTATGTACAACGTGGCCGATGAGAAACGAGAGTCCAAAAAATATAGTCGCGACACTGCTCGCCACGAGCACAAACCAACGAGTGCGTATTGCCCATGCAAAATACGCGCCAGCAATTACAAGCGTCAGAAGTGTTACGAGAACGCCATCAAATTCTTGATACCAACCGATAGCGCAGCCAACAATCGTGAAGGCTCCAACAATTCGCGGAATCGCTGCCAAGTTGATCGGTCGCGTTCCGATGGCAATCAAACCTGCTGCAGCAACTCCAATAATCAAACTATTTTTTGTACCGGGCAAATCAATGACTGTGCAAAGAGCAATGGAAGAGATCAGTACCGCGGGTGAAAGCAAAATTGCAGACGAAAAAACAGCACGCTGCCGGCGCATCATCGCCCACGAAGCAACACCGCCCGCAGTCAGAAATACGGCGAGTTCAGATGCCGCACCCACTTCTGTGAGGGCAATTCCGACTGCGATTGCTTCGCATATGACGGCAACAATTTCTAATACTTCAGCAAGGCGACTTTTCCATGTTGGCGAACTCAGTAACTTAAATGACCCTATGCCGATAACCAAACCTAAGATGCCGAAAACCACGCCCACGGCTATCGCAGAAGCGTGCGAGAGTGGACCAGCGAAGATTCGCGCCAAACCGATCAACGCAACAAGACCTCCGAGATACGACAAGACCTCGCGTGATTCAAGTCCAAAGCGTGGCGCAATTTCTAGCGACTTGGCTTCGTCTGCCGTCAGTTTTCCAGAGGCAACATGCTTGGCGAGAAGTTTCTCGAAGTTTGATTTAGAAGCCATACCGTATTGTCACACACGACCGACGTGCGACTCTGCCACAAGCAAATCTCTATGATAAAGCAATGGGCAGCAGGCGACAAGAGAGGGCTGGGCGGAAGAAGCAGTCGCCGCATTTCTCGAAAAGCGACCGGCTGTCTTTCGGCCATAAAGTGATTAGCCGGCACGCATGACAAATCGCGGAGACACCATTCGTGCTCTTCTTGCACGCGCTAATCACATCACCACCCCCCAGCCAGAAGCCGAAACAGCTTTAGCATTGGCATCAAAGTTGATGCAGAAATATGGTTTTACTGAGCACGACTTCGACAGTGAACCTTCACAGCAAGATAACTCAGTTGTCGTACAAGAAGTTCGTGTGTTCGGCAAATACCGGGTGCAACGACAGAGCCTTCTGTATGCCATTGCACTCAAACACTCCTGCACGGGTTACCGAAGCGAGGACGAAATAGATACATGCATTCTCGTCTTGTATGGACGCGAAGCAGACATCTTTGCGGCACGCACGCTTTTTGCCGCAGCCGACATCTTGGGGACGCGACTATTACCGCGGGGTGATCGCTCATGGCGTATCTCATGGTGGAAAGGTTTTCGTGTTGGTGTTGAAGATGCACTCGCGACAATGCGCACAGAGTTCATCTCTGAGACTGCTGGTGCTGGTCTCGTGCTAGCAGACCGCATGACCCGCGCTAACAATGAGATGCGAGCACAAGTACCACGTCTTGTCACGCGATATCACTCTGCAGGCAAAGGAAAGGCGTACTCTTCCGGACAACGTGCCGGACGAGGATTTGGATCCCCCGGACGATCATTTGACACTGGTATTCGAGGTGAGATCGGATGACCGAGATTGAGCAATACATTCAAGATGTCCGTAATAATGTTGACAACTTTGGCGGCTGTTCCCCTGAGCAAGCTCTGGTCTATTCCTGCGAAGCCGTAACAGAAACTGTGCTCGGCGTACGCAAGATCGCTCGTTGCGAAACTGATGAGTTCATCAATTCAATCTGTATGAACGAAAACATCGAAACACCCACAGTCAATATCACGCCATCTCAAAGCCCAAATGTTGCAATTGCCAATATTCAAGAACACTCGGTCTGCTTACACCGTGCACGCTCCTCGGTACCAACTATTTTACATGAGATTGCTCATCTCATTGTTGGCCTCGAACATCATGGCGTGTTATTTCGAGATGAATTAATTCGACTGACACGCAAATATATTGGCGTTGAGTATTCGTCCTTGCTTTTTCATCTCATGTCAGGAACTGGTCTTGAGATGTCTCCGTGGCAAGCAAGTTCACGACAGATCTACTAGCGAGTGCCCTACGTTGCTGCGCCTGGTTCAAGACGCGACTCATCAATTGCCATAGAGCAGAGTGTCTCCACGTGCTCGATGTCAAGCCCGACCTGCTGTCCTATGTGCACAGACCAGATTAACGACTGAATATTTGCTTCAAAGTCCGCTCTAGAGCGCGAGTCTGCGCGTGCCGCCTGTCGATTCTGACTCACCATCACAAAAGTTGAGAGAAAGATTGCTTCAAGACTGACCAGCATCGTCAGTAGACCAAACGGATACTTGTCAAACTTTAACGATGCACCGACTGCTCCGACATTAAGAGACACCCAGATTGCAAACCACACCGCATGGATGTACACAAAGTTCAGCGAGCCCGCAAAACTTGTTATTTTGTCTGCAGCCTTATCTTGTGCCTTGCGGGTGGATTGCCATCTCTTATGCTCAGGAACTATTTTCCAGTGGGCGAGATTAGATAGTTTCCCATCAATTTTTCCGTCAAGTTTGTCAATAATTGCGCACGCTGCACAACCATTGTTCAACATCTCACCAGAACTCCTGTCTGTGCTCATTGCTAGAGACTATGACAACCTTTTCCTTACGAGTGGTATCTCTGCTCGGCGACAACGACCGACTGCACGAGTGCTTGGGGATCACCCGAAAACTGGGCAATTTCTATGTTCCAGCTCCCGCTTTCAAGTAACCAATCATGCGAGTTCACATCACGGATAGCCAAACTGCGCAGCGGCACTTGCACCACAACCGCTTGCGTCTGTCCGGCGGTCAGATCAACTCGCCCAAACCCCACTAAGCGACGGCGTGGTCTCTCAATCTTTGAGCCTGATAGACCTGCATATATCTGCACCACGGTGGCTCCACTCACAGCACCGGTATTGGTGACATCAACTGTCACCGCTATCGCATCGCCATCCACCTTGAGATTGGCTTTCGAGTAAGCGAAAGTTGTATACGACAATCCAAATCCAAATGGATACGCTGCCCGACGATTATTTTTATCGAGGAGCCATTGTCCATGAAAGTACTCATACGTGATCTCTCTAGCATCGCGATCAAAAAATACAAGATCATCTTCTTGTTCTGGAATCACAAACGGCAAACATGCACTCGGATTAATAGCACCGGTCAAGATGTCTGCCAAGGCGTGTCCACCCTGCATACCGCAGTACCACGACATCACAACAGCAGCAACGTCATCATGCCATTCATCAATTAGCACAGCAGACCCACAGACAAGCACAACAATTGTTCGCGGCTGAACCTTGGCAATAGCCCGAATTAGTTCGACATCTTTAGGTGCAAGTCGCAATGACGCGCGATCACCACCAACTGCAAAATTGACATCTCGCTCAATGTCTTTCATAACAACTGGCAAAGCCCACTCCTGCGCAGCCTTAAACGCGGTGAATTCTTCAACGAGTGCTGGATCATCAGTTTTGGGAATATGCGATGCCAAGTGAGTGGTGTCACTACTCGTACCAATAAATTCACCTTCGTCTGCTTTGGTATAGCCAACAACAACAATGGCAATCTCGCTCGCTGCCGCTTGCGCTGCCGCTTGGTGCACATCGGCCGCGTCGTCGTACGACACATCAACACCAGCAAGTGCATTTTGAATCCCGGCGAGTGCGCTCACAACTTCAGGTGCCATCACATCACTTGAACCTCCATCACCAAGATTTCTCTTGCGCGCTAGTTCACCGATGACGGCCACACGAGAGAGCGATGCTCGCTGCAGAGGGAGAACGGCGACACCATCAACTAATTCATTGCGTAGCAACACCATTGATTTCTGAGCCACCTCACGGGCTAATGCCCGGTGGGAAGGTTGCGCCAGTACATCTGCGGGTTGGGTTGGCATCTCACCAACTCCAAATCGCAACATCGTTGACAATGTATGTTCTACGGCGCGATCAACAACATCCATTGACAGTTCTCCAGACGCAACTGCCTCCACTATCGGAGCATGTCGCATCATTCGATACGGCATCTCAACATCAAGGCCTGCTCGCACCGATTTCACACCATCGCGCAGTCCAAAGATCCAGTCCGAAACAACAAATCCATCAAAGTCCCATTCGTCTCGCAAGATGTCTGTCAACAACGCTTCGTTGTCCCCGCAAAAATCGCCATTAAGAGAGTTGTATGCACTCATTACGCACGCCACGCCTTCGTCAATGATGCGCTTAAAGTGCGGCAAATAGACTTCGTGCAATGTTCGTTCATCAACTGTTACATCAACGCGAAAACGAGCGTTTTCCATACTGTTAAGTGCAAAATGTTTGACCGTGGCCATCACATGTCGTTGTGCGCCACGTGTGAGCGCAGCCCCCATCTCGCCTACATGGTGAGGGTCTTCGCCATATGTCTCTTGTGCTCTTCCCCATGCTGGGTGCCGAAGAAGGTTGACGCAAACACCTCCGTATAACGTGGCGCCGACGGCACGTAATTCTTGTCCGATCACATCACCGATTCGTTCTTCAAGATCAATATCAAAACTTGCGCCGCGCGCCATCGAAACCGGAAACGCAGTTGCTGGTCCAATCACTACACCACGAGGGCCATCGCTAAAATGAAATCCAGGGATTCCTAACCGCGGGATCCTGCATGCCGGAAATGTTCGTTGGTGATAGCCACCCTTTGACATATCTTTTATGCCCTCCCAAAATGGTGAGCCGCCATCAAGACAATGCAAACGTTCTTCTTGCGTCATCTGGGCAATCAGTACACGTGCCTGTTCATGATTATCAGACCCGTCACGAACTTTTTTCAGCGCCTTTGCATATTCAGTTGTCATTGAATTCCCCCCGGGTAATGACCTTTACAATACTCCCGGAGGAAGGCGACCGGTCAGTCCGCCATCGACGAGAACACCGGTCATTGTTCTGTCAGCATGCTGCATTCGCCATTGCAGCATCGCCTGTGCATTGAGCAACACAACGGAGTTGTTTTGCATAGCCGTTCTCCATGTCGGGTCTGTCGCAAGATCAAAACAGAGCCATGATCCGTCACCAAATTGCACATAGGCAACATCTTGCGAACGCCGCACAACCAAATTAGATTTCTCTAAACGCCTGTCCCACGGCCATACAAACTCGCCCATCGGAATCAAAGAACCACGCCAGTCAAACTCCCATGATGCAGCATCGCGCCACCAACGCGGTTTCTCTGCCTTTAAAAATGGCGTCAACGGGAGTCCGTCACATTGCAAAGGAATTTCCACCCCTATGGCATCACATACGGTCGGAACAATGTCAATATTTTCGGTGAACTCACTCACCACTGTTCCGTGGCCTTCTGGACTCAACGGATCTCGCACAATTCCCACAATGTGGTAACTCGATTCCCAGTATCCGACTTTTTCTTTTAGCCCGTGATCACCTAACTGTTCGCCGTGATCTGCAGTCACAATGATTAACGTGTTTTCCCACATCCCACGTTGCTTCAAGGCCTGCCATACGCGACCTAACTGCGCATCAACTTCTGAAATCATTCCATAATATTGCGCACGCATGTGCCGTATGCCAGCCTCATCGCTTGGCGCTGCAGTTGACGCCAAAGTTAACAGTACGTCATGAAACGGATGACGATCTGGGGCAGCACTAACTGGCATCGGCACATCCTCGGGTGCATACATAGTTGCAAACTCACCCGCAGCGGCATACGGACTATGTGGTCGCAAATAACTTGCGTGTGCAAACCACGGACCGTCTTGTTGATCGAGCCACTCCAACAAATGATTTGTTAAAAATGTTGATGCACTGAACTCTGCTGGTCGTTCAGACTCACTCAACAACACAGCAATATCATCATCACTCACGTCGTATCCGTTGTCACGTAGCCATGCAATCCATGGCTCATGTCCTGCTATCAAATTTAATTTGCAATCAAAGCCGGCTAACACACCTTCGTAGCTTTGCAATCGCGGATCATCGCGATCCGCGACAAGTCTTGGATCAATTGCTTGATCGGTGTATCCAAAAAGTACAGGTTCATAACCTGCCCTTCCGGCAATGCGCGCAATGTTGTCAAAACGGTCATCGAGAGGTGTGCCATTAGCGACGACACGATGATTCATCTGATACATGCCCGTGTAGAGCGAGGCTCGCCCTGGACTGCACGGTGCAGCCTGGCTGTAGTGAGCACCCAATCGCACACCTTGTGATGCAAGTGCATCTAAATGTGGAGTTTGCACAATCGGATGACCAGCGCACGACAGTGAGTCCCCCCGAAACTGATCAAGCGTGATGAACAACACATTCATCATGGGGCTACCTCCGCGATGTCTTGAGAAAGAAAAGAAAAAATATCTGGCATTGCAGTCCTATCTTGCACCATAAACATGTGACCACCTTCATAAACATGCAAAGTTGCATTCGGAATCAATGACGCAATCGCCTCGCTGTTTACATGTGGTGCGATTCCGTCAAATCTCCCGGCCGCCACAAATGTCGGGGCAGTCACGCCTGCTAGTCGCTCACCAACATCATGCTCTGATCGCGCCCGAAGCTGCTCGCGCTCCCCACGAATTTGCTCTTGCGAAAGTGAATCACTTCTGCCACTAGCGATGTCTGCCACAAGTGCCGCATCAACTGGATGTTGTTGCAGCCAATCTGAGGTGAATCGGGTATCAAGCAATGGCAAATAGATGGCGGCGCGATCTGGTGGCGATAATTCTGCCAACTCATGCAACGGATACGATGCCCCCAATCGACCACCTGGCGATGTGCACAGCAGCGCTAACTTTTGCACTCGTGCGGGCCATGTCACAGCAAACTCTTGCGCCACCATGCCCCCAAAACTAATGCCAACCACCAAGCAAGAGTCCCAGCCCAACTCATCAAGCACTCTCGCGCCATCTAACGCATACTCGGCCATCGTGTAGGGCCCAACCGGAACACCAGAGCGTCCGAGTCCTCGTTGATCGTGCACAACAACAGTGAAGTGTTTTGCAAAAACGCCAATCAGTAGCGCCGATTTATCCACAGTTGCGCCTGAACCATTGAACAACAACATCCGTGGCCCATCACCATGAACTTCGTAGTAGATGCAATGATCACCATGCATAATTTGTGGCATATCAGTAGTGTGTCACGCCACAGCAAACTCTGGGAAATACTCCGTTTTATTTCTCGTGCATCGGGTATCCACCATCCGTGGCAACGAACTTGGCATCATCGTGTGGGTGGGAATGGCTTTCAACGGAGCGGTGTGGGACACCATTGTCAGCGACGTTAAGAAATCCCTCACCACACTCCCTGAACAAATCGATCTTCTTTCATGGCAACCCGTCTCATTGCGTGGACTCGACATCGCATGGGTCGGAATGCATGTTCCAGCAATTGATACCAAGGGTCGGCCATGGGTCTGGGAAGTTGTGACTCCAGAACAATTCTGCGAGACAACAATTTTGCATGACGATCCGATGGTTTTGTCCGTCGCTCAAGACACAGTCATCATTGATGTGCGACATGCTGATCACTCTGGTCCCATTGTGCGAATGCAGGTACCCGTCAATCAGACACCTGATCTCCTGGAACTAGATGCCAATACTCTGCCTGGACACCCTTGGCAATTCAGTCTGCAGACTGGCTGGACTGCGCACGCTTTAGGAACTGCGGCCCAGGTGTGGATTGACCGAGAAGTGGGTTGCCATGCCAAACTCGACACCCATGAGCCCAGTCTTGACAGCATTGATCGCTACCAATTAAGCCCATCAATCTCTATTGAGTCTGCAGCCTTCGATCGATTGCTTACACTCGCACCAGATGATGCTGCTGCCGTTACTTCTGCCTTGGGGTCAATCCATGAGGCCCTCGAGCCATTTCGCTAGACCCCGAATTACTTCCGGGACTCCGAGATGAGAACGACTTACGCTGTTTCATTTACAACAGAGCCGTGTTCTCAACAACAACGAATCACAGTCATCGATATTGTCTCTGATTGGTTGCTTGATAATTTTCCAAGCGACAAAAGACCTGCCGGAACATTTATGCGCACACGCGAAGGAGCAGATGATCCCGTGTTCCGATTGTCAATCGATGAGAGTCCCCCTGGTGGTAGTCATACAAGATCATTCACTGTCACCATTGTGTACATCAATGGTTCGCTTACATTTGATCTTCGAAGTGTCCTCATCCCTACAAGCAATCGAATTGCCCCGTCGCGATCAACTGATCTTCCGCAGGCACTCATTGTGCAACTCGTCGCTCGCGTGCTTCAAGAAGTCACGGTCTACGATGCCAATCATCAGCTCACTGTTCGATCATCAATCGCCACAACATCACTGCAAGGAAACACCTTCGGTGCATTCGTCGATGCCCCTAGTCGTCGCCTCCCCGTACTTGTAGAAGTTACAGATTACGAACGCGCCTCGGCTCCGCTTTTTCGAGATGGTGCTGGACCACTTTCAGGTTTGGCTCACATCGTGATTCTCAACACCCCAGAAGCTCTCAGAGGATTCAACGAACTCACTGGTGACACTATTCTTGGACCCGGAACCATACGCGTCTACTGGGCCGGCAGGGCTGATCCATTCACGCTGTTGCTAAGAGAAACAACAAGCAGTTCTTTCAAGCCGGAGCGTGATCGCTTAGTACGTGTTGTTATTGAAACTGGGGCATTGGCATTGGCATCACCACGCGTTCCGCCACCACCGCGGGATGATTTCGAAGACTTTGAAGAATTTGACGAAGACCTCGATCACGACACAACCGCCGACGCACTAACAAGTATTCCATCCGAACTTTTTGCTGCCCAAAACGCCACTATCGACGAATACGAACGCAATATCGTTGATTTACAAGCCCAAATTGCTGATGCCGACAGAATGATTGGCGAACAACGAACGAAGCTCGAAAGAAAAAGTGGACAAGTTGATCAACTCATTTTGAGAAATGTTGACCTCGAGACGAGTGCGGGCACAACTGCAGGAATAAAAGCTGTCGCTTCAATGAAAGAAGTGCTCCGCCTTGCTCAAGAAAACTTTACCTTCTTAACTTTCCACGAAAATGCTCTCGAGTCCGGCGAGCAACTCGAAGGTCCAGAACCTATTGCAGTTCTTCAAGATCTCGGCCGCCTTAACGAAGTCGCTAGAGCGTGGATGAGCAAAGAGATTTCTGGCACCTCGTTTCAACTCGCATGTCGCAGTGTTGGTCTTGACTATGCCGCGCACGTATCTGATAACTCCCGCCAAAAGTATGAACAGGACTACGCCATCACATGGCACGGGCGAAGCGTGCTGGCTGAAGCACATATCCGCCGGGGTAAAAAGGCTCATCTCTTTAGAATTCATATCTATCTGGACGATGACACTCAACAAGTGGTTGTTGCATACATCGGGCGCCATTTACGCGGCAAACACAGTTCAAGCTAGAGCACGCGCATGAGATCACATCGCGTACTAGGAGTTAACTCTCTAAATTCGGTAGAGGTTAGACACTTCTAATTGGACGCACGCCGGCTGTGTTATCTACAGCATTAGTACTATTTGGGAGGCCTACCTGATAGCCATCGGCGAACATCTGAGTCCACCAGCCACCATTGTCAGAAATATCAGAATTCCAATAGAAATAATCTTGGCTAAAACCACCGTTAACAAGTTGGGTCACAGCTGCTGCTTCACAGCTCTCACTTTGAGAGTTATGCGCCCATAAACACAATTTATCCATCTCACTTTTAGACGGCAACCGCCAGTCATTGTGGCCACCACCTTTATAAGCCTCCAACTTGTTCATAGTGTCGCTCCAGTTGAGTACTGGGTCCGAAGCTTCTCCATTCCATCCCGCATTAGCCACTTCAAGGAATTTTTTATTGCCATCGCCACCCGTGACAACCGAGAAAATTGTTCCACCACCAGGGCCTGTGTCACCAATCGCACAGGGTCCACCTGTAGCACATGTTATTGGAGTAGTTGCGTTACCAATCACTTGAGTGACGATCTTGTCTTCTGGAATCTTGGTATCAGCCAAGACTGCGTTGTCAGCAACAACAGGCACTACGGGTGTTGCTACTTGAGTGGAGTCAAGTGCAGGTGTTGGTTGAGTTGCACCGGGCTCGATGACAGTTGTAGATGCAACAACTGCAGGAGGTAATGGTTGAGTTGCTTGCCAAAGTTTTTTCTTCTTAACAACACCACAGACCCAGACAATGTTTGACTTCTTACGAATCTCTCCAGGAGTTGTGCAGGCCTGGGCTTTGCCTTTGGCTTTCATGGTGGCGTACCACAGTGATCCGGTATTAGTGGTTGCACAGACAACTGCTTGCTTGGACACCTTGGTGACTTGACCAGGCTTAGTGCAAGGTGTTGCCACAACAAGAGCAGCATTGCGTGTTGTGGACGACGTGTCTCCAGATGAGATGAGTACGCCAACTCCGACAAGTAGAGCAAGGGCCACGATGCCGGCGATGATTTTGTTGGACAAGAACTGATTCATAAGGACTCCTTGTATCTGGGACACGGAAATGTTAGTGCACCTGGGACGGGAATACCGGTCAGCCCTGAGTCTTTATAGTGGTCACCATGACCTCACAAGTGTTCTCTCTATCTGATCGTTATATCGACAATCTTGCCAAGCTCGATCCAGGGCTAGCAACGAGTCTGGGCATTGTTGGCTATGACCACAAAATGACAGATTTCAGCCCCAGCGGTCATGCAGAACGAGAACAACTTACAAGACGTACATTGGCTGAATGTAATTCTGCAGTCGCCGACACTGACGACGATCGATTGGCGGCTGGTGTTTTGCGTGAGGCCCTCGAAGCATCGTTGATGTCGTATGACGGTGGCGAACATTTACGTGCAATCCGCATCATCGCAGGTGACGTCGATGAAGCACGAGGTGTTTTTGATTTAATGCCAACAGATACCGCTGAGCAATGGGAAGTAATCGCTGAACGCATGTCTCACGTGCCAGAAGCATTTGCCCAAATGCGCCAAACGTGGCAACTGGGGCTGGACAACGGAACCGTGACATCACAACGTCAGGTACTTGCCGTCGCCGATCAGTTGCGTCAGTGGTCTGGAGACACAGTGCGTTCAGGATTTTTCGCGTTGTTTGCTCAGGCCGCTGCCGGCGTCAAGGGAGCACCATTGCAACAACTTGAACGCGCAGCAAGTGATGCAGGTGCTGCTCTTGCAGCGACCTCTGATTTCTTGCGCAACGAATATGCTCCCCTTGCCTCACCCGATGACGCATGCGGTGCTCAACGACACGAGATCGCTCGACGACAGTTTTTGGGAATGCAGATTTCTGCTCAAGATGCATACGAATGGGGATGGGCCGAGACAAAACGTCTTGATGCCGAGTTACACAAATGTGCCCAAGAGATTCTGCCTGGCGCTTCACTCAACGAAGTACGACACCTACTAGACACCGATCCCGAGCGAGCAATACATGGCGAAGACAACCTTCGTGCGTGGCTGCAAGAACTCATGGATGATGCGACGTCATTTCTGATTTCAAATAAGCATTTTGAGATTGACCCGCGTATTCACAAAATTGAAGCGATGATCTCACCACCAGGTGGTGCAGCCGCAATGTATTACACCCCGCCGAGTGAAGATCTCGTTCGATCCGGAAGAACCTGGTATCCAGCAAATGGTCGCACATCTTTCCCGCGATGGAGCGAACCAACTACCGCCTACCACGAAGGCGTCCCCGGACATCATCTGCAAATCGGAGTCGCAGTTCTTAATAAAGATCGACTCTCACGATTTCAGCGACACAACTTTGTATCGGGACATGGTGAGGGATGGGCGTTGTACGCAGAACGTCTGATGGACGAGTTCGCAATGTTCGAGAATCCTGAGTATCGGCTCGGGTATTTATACGCGCAAGCGTTTCGAGCGGCACGCGTTGTTATTGACACGGGAATGCACTGTGGATTACCAATTCCAAAAGAATCCAGTTGGCATCAAAATGAGCAATGGACACCGGCGTTGATGCTGGAGTTCTTGTCGGAGCGCTCATCAAGTGATGACGAGTTCAACCGTTCTGAAATCAATCGATATCTAGGCTGGCCAGCACAGGCGATCTCCTACAAACTCGGAGAACGCGTGTGGCTTGACCTGCGACACGACGCCGAAAAAAAATACGGCTCTTCATTTGACCTACGACAATGGCATGCTCATGGATTGAGCCTCGGCAATCTTGGTCTTGATCTTTTGAAAAGTGAACTGGGGCGTTTTTAGGCGCCCCAGTTCAGAAATTCTTCAGCCATTCAGTGCGTTGTAATCGTTGATGAGTTGGTTGGCCTTGGTTTCAGCCTCAGCCAGAGCAGTCGCAACATCTGCACCCTTAAAGATTGCTGCCACGGCCTGCGCCACGACAGTGCGCACTTCACGTAGTGGTCCGATGATGGGACCATTCGAAGAAGGTGCATCCTTTGCTGCCATCAATTGATCAAAACCCACCTTGAAGCGTGAATCGGTCGCATAAGTAGTTTTCAGCGGGTCTAGCGTCTCGGCTGCTTTATTGACTGGCAGGTAACCAGTTTTCGCAGCCCATGTGCTTTGTGATTGTGCCGACACCATGAACTTGATGTAGTCCCATGCTGCAGCATTTTTTACATCGTCACCTTTGTCGACGATCCATAGGCTTGCGCCACCGACAAGTGCGCCTTGTGTACCATTTGGTCCTGGCATCGGACCGATGCCTAAGTCCTCAAGCGAGATCTGCTCTTTGAACTGGCCACCTTTGATGACATCCATTACTGGACCCAATGCTGCGGTTGTCGCAATCGTCATTGCAGTGAGTTCTTTTTTGTCTACCAACTTGAGCAACTGATCTTGTCCGCTCGCATTGTCGCCAACACTCACAGCCAACTTACTAGTGAGCAACCCTTGCAAATACGTCAACAAGTCCGTACCAGTTTTGCTATTGAACAGCACTTTTGTTGAGCGTGCAGTACGACCATTTTCGTTGTCTGTATATAACTCACCTGCTTTGGCGAACCATTGTTCTAAGTACCAACCACCGCCACTATCGAGTGCGCTATCCAGGGATATTCCATACTTAGCAGCACCACTAGCAATAATTTTTTCAGAGAACGCCGTTAGGTCTTCCAAGCTCTTAGGCGATACTTCCGGATCTAGCCCTGCAGCCTTAAAGATCTTCTTGTTGTAGAACAGCACTGGATTGCTCAAGTTAAAAGGCATTGCTTGCAACGCCCCTTGCGTGCTGTATGCGGTAACTGCTTTATCACCAATGGTAGAGAGGTCAAATTTTGCATTGTTGACGCACGACTGCATTGGCAACATTGTTTTGGTGTCCACCATTGATTGCACCATGTACTCGGGCATCTGCACAACGTCAGGTCGACTTGATTCAGAACCTTGGAGGTAGGCATCAATAGTCTGCTCATAACCGCCTTGTGCGACAAGTTTTATTTTCACTTTTGTTTGCGATGAGTTATATAGATCAGTAAGTTTTGTCAGTTCATCAGCAAGTGTCGTGTTCATTCCGTGCCAGAACGTAATTTCAATCGGTGAGGTGACTGAATCAAGCGCAGTAGTGTCACACGTTGCAAGTTCGGGCAATGTTGTCCCAACTGCACTGTCAGAGGATGCAGCTGTATTGTCACCGCTTGTCACCGACTTTCCAGAACTACATGCCGATCCGACTGCCGAAGCAAGAATAATCAACGGGATGAATAGGTACTTTTTAGGGGTATTCATTTTTTCTCCTTTTGTAAATAGGGACTAGCCCTTTATTGCCCCTGCGGTCAGGCCTCGCACCAACTGCCGTTGGAACGCAACGAGAACAACAAAGATCGGAAGAGCACCGATGACGGTGCCGGCGGTAATGAGGTTAAATCGATTGATGTCTGCAGATCGTAATGCGTCAAGTCCGATTTGGATTGTTCGATGTTCCTGATCATCCACAACGGCCTGAGGCCACAAATACTGGTTCCACGTACCAAGAAATGTAAATAGCGCAAGAGCACCAAGCGTCGGGCGCGCAAGCGGCATCGCAACTTCTCGCAGTAGGCCGAAGTGCCCAACACCGTCGAGCGATGCAGCCTCAATGAGTTCTTTTGGAACGGTCATAAAAACTTGACGAATCAGAAAAATTCCAAAGGCAGTTGCGAGCAATGGCACGATGAGGCCCTGATAACTGTTTTTCCAGCCGAATGAATCGATCAGGCGCTGATTAATCACAACGGTTGCTTCAACGGGCACAAGTAAAGTTGCAAGACAGAAACCAAAGACAAATCGTCGCCCCCAAAAATTGATGAACGTAAACGCATAGGCAGCAAGAACCGACGTGATGATGACACCAATAGTGACTGCAACTGAAACAAAGAGGCTGTTCCACAACAATCGCCCCATATGACCGAGGTTCCATGCTGCACGCATGGTGTCAAGAGTCAGTCCGGTCGGTAATAGGGATCGTGGATGATCAAGGGAATCAGGTCCCGACTTAAATGCAGAAAGAACTGTCGCATAAATCGGAAACACGACGATAAGAGTGACAAGTATCAAAAGCGCGTAGCGACCATAAATACGCCAAGATTTTTGTTGCTTTGCAACTGCAGTATTAGTTGCCATAATGAACTCTGCGCTCAAGACTGCGGAACTGAACAAGACTAAGCACTAGCAAGATCACAAAAAGCAGCACTGCTGTTGTTGACTTTAGACCAATGTCATTTTTTACGAGCGATGTCTGACCGTAGATCAAATATGTCACGGTCTCAGTTGAGCGCTCTGGGTTTGGACCGCCCTTAGTGAGCAGGTCTACTTCTGCATACGCCTGAAATGCTCTCGTGACCAAAACGACACTCACAAACAACAGTGTTGGTGACAACATTGGGATCGTCACATTTGTAAATCGTTTCCATCCGCCCGCACCATCCATCATGGCGCTTTCAAATAACTCTGCTGGGATACTCTGCAGGGCCGCCGTCACAATGATGAACGTGAAACCTAAATTGGCCCAAATGCTGGTTATTGCAATGGCAGGCAAGGCAGTACCAGCATCATTTAAAAGACCAGGATTCTTCATGACTCCAAACATCGACAACATATCTGGCAGCAGACCCACCTGAGGTTGCAACAAAACAAACCAAATCAACGAAGCAACAGCAACAGACGTTGCAACTGTGGATGAAAAAATGGTTCGGAAAAATCCGATGCCACGAATTTGCTTATCCGCCAATACCGCTAGTCCAACTCCGATAACAAGTCCTGCTGGCACTGTCAAAAGTGCGTAAACAAACGTCACTTTAAGTGCGTGCTGAAAATCACTCGAACGCAAGACGTCAAAATATTGCATCCATCCTGATGTGCGACATTTACGTCCTGTCGCGTCACACCGTAGGTGACCAAGCCACACCGCTCTTCCTAAAGGGTAAACAACAAAGATACTCAGAATTGCAATGGCTGGTGCCAGCATCGCGCTAGCGATTAACCCATCTCCGCGACGACGAAACATCAGGCTAACCGACGACCACTCACGTCGAATCGATGACGATGTCGCGCTTCTGCAGACACGGTCACCATGTCTCCTGATCGTGGAGATGCTTCTTCACCCCCATGTCGCGCCACTACGACGGTGCCATCTGCGAGAACGCCTGTGACATGAACTTCATGTCCAAGATGCTCAACCAAACGTATTGTTGCCTCTACTCCACCTGAGTGCGAGTCAACAAACCGCACATGCTCGGGGCGCACCCCGACACTGTGCTCACCTGCTTCAAACAACTGTGCTGGAAAAATATTCATCGGTGGAGTTCCTAAAAACGTAGCGACAAAAATATTTGCAGGACGGTCGTATACATCCGTCGGAGATCCGACTTGTTGCAAAACTCCCGAAACGATAACTGCGATACGAGATCCCATTGTCATCGCTTCGACCTGATCATGAGTGACATAAACAAATGTTGAACCAAGTCGCCGATGCAATGCGACAAGTTCTGATCGTGTTTCTCCGCGCAGTTTTGCATCGAGGTTCGAGAGTGGCTCATCCATGCAAAACACCTGAGGGTCACGCACTAATGCGCGTGCCAGTGCCACGCGTTGACGCTGACCACCAGATAGCTGACCTGGTTTTCGATCAAGCAAATCTGCAAGACCTAAAACTGCTGCTGCATCAGCGACTGCAGCATTACGGAGTTTTGAGTCAACTCCGCGTGTTTTGAGCGGGAACTCAATATTGGCTCTCACTGTCTTATGCGGGTACAAGGCGTAACTTTGAAACACCATTGCAACATCTCGGTCTTTGGGTGCAACTCCGTTCATTAGCTGGTCACCAATAAAAACCTCGCCACTTGTTGGCGCTTCAAGGCCAGCGATCATGCGTAGCACTGTTGATTTTCCGCATCCGGATGGCCCTAATAAAACCATGAATTCTTTATCGGCAATATCGAGCGAGAAGTCATCGACAGCAACCACCGAACCAAAATTTTTAGTAACTTTAACCAGTTGGACACCTGCCATGATTCAAGTTTAGACGCTAAGAGCAGTATTCTATGAACTCATCCCCTACCCTGAGTGAACAATGCTGAAACGAAAACTTATTACTACAGCCATAGGGTTAATAGGTTTATTTGCCACTCTGACAATCATCTCACTCGCGTCGTATGTACTACGACATCGCGATGAAAGTCTGCAAACAAACACTGCTGCGTGGGCACGCAATCATCAACTTAATTTTGTCGTTGACAGACTTGAAAGTTCGCTACACAGTGGCCCGCCTTCAGCAAAACCGGCAGACTCTCTATCTCTTACAACCGAGCCTTCATTGCCAACTGAGCCTTCATTGCCAATTGACACGCCGTCGACAACTTCTCCAAATACAAGACAACAGACTCCAGCCAACATTGCACCAGTGATCTCTCCAGCATTAAAAGATGAAGGAACATGGCAGGTCCTCGCCAGTGTCGGCGGACGGCCAGTGATGTGGAGCACAAGTATTCGACCGCTCGCATCGCTCGGTTCTGTCGTCGCCAGTGCAGTTGTTATTGATCAAACACGTCTCACGGCTGGCCTTTTTAAAGGAACTGAAATACCAGGCAACGGACCGTGGAATAATTACAAGCAAGTCATGCCCGCCGCACGCCCCGCACTTGTTGCTGCATTCAATGGCGGATTTCGTTTTAACCATATTAAGAGTGGCTATCTTTCCGAGGGACGCATAGTGCGACCGCTCATCGACGGTGAAGCAACATTTGGAATCCGTGCTGACGGATCTAGCACCATTGGCATTTTGGGAACCGACATGTTCAACGACGGCACGTGGACAACACTTCGACAAAATCTTCCACCCGTTATCCACGATGGCGAAATATCCATTGCTCGATACCCAGGCACATATTGGGGCAACGAACTTCATAATGTCACATATGTCATGCGTTCAGCAATCTGCACTCTTGGCGATGGACGGTTGTTATACGCGGCTGTTGGCGATGTCGATATCAACGCTCTTGCAAAGGTCTTGCTTTTATTTGGCTGCAGAACTGCGATGCAACTTGACATCAACAAACCACTTCCACAATTTGTTACTTTTACTCGGCCTGGTGAATCAAAAAGGGACGGAATACTTCTTGATAAACGGATGGGCAATCCAAATCGATATCTGAATAACGCGACCAAAGATTTCTTTGCTTTTTTTGATCCCGCACTACTCCCGGCTAACTTGGTGAAGTAGATCTTCCTCAGGTCTTTAACTTATACAACGATTTTAATTTGGGGTCACTGCCGTCAGCCACCACGACCACACCATCTTGATGCAATTTAATCAAATGAGACCACACACTGCGTCGAGCTGGTTTATGCAGAGCCTTGGCGACGTCGACATACATTTCCTTCACTAGTTCTTGAATATTTCGGGGACCAATCTTCAGTGCGTCAATGATTTGTTGCTCGCGCTCACGTCGGTGTTGGCGATACGCCTGCAAAAATTCAATTGGCTCGGTGACTGGGGCGCCATGAGTAGGCCACAATATTGCATCTTTGCGATCGATCACTTTGTCAAGTGAAGCCATATAGCTACGCATATCTCCATCCGGAGGTGACACCACAGTCGTGCTCCATCCCATGATGTGATCTCCCGTGAATAACGCGTGTTCTTGTGCATACGCCACGCAGAGATGGTTCGATGTATGACCAGGTGTCCACACTGCAGTCAGCGTTATCCCGTGTGTATCAAAAAATGTTTCGCCATCTTTCACCATCACATCCGGCTCGAAAGCGACGTCAATTGTTTCGCGTGGCTCATCACTGGAAGTTGTTTTGTCCGCATCGTCTTGTGAATCTTCATCAGGATCATCTTCAAAGTCTTCGATGTCAAGACCAGTGATGTCAGCATGCGGACCAATTGCATAGGTCTGTACACCTGTCTTAGTCTTGAGCCACTCTGCCAGCGGCGAATGGTCGGCGTGACAATGCGTCACCACAATTGCTTGAACAGTGCGATTACTCAAGATCTCATCAAGGGCGTCACGGTGAGAGTCGAGCAATGGTCCGGGATCGATCACGACAACGTTGGTGTCGCCAATGATGTACGTACCGGTCCCTCGATATGTGAACTTTGAAGGATTGTTGGCAATCACTCTTTGAATAGTTGGTGATACCTGCTCCGCCACTGCATGCGGAGCATTATCAATGCGTACTACAAACGGGATTTTGCTCATTTCATGAATCCGATTGCACGCACTTCGCCCACTGGGTGACCATGCCCAAAAGAGTACTCTTTAAGTTCTGCTTGCAACTTTGATGTGTCGATGCCGAGCATTGCAAGAGCTGCCAGCATCACAGTGCATCGCGATCTTTCCGAACCATCGGCAATCTTTAGCGCTACCGCACGACCATCGGGCATTGCCGCAACATACACACCTTCTGCTCCGTCTTTGGCGACTAAGCCTGACACTCCCTGCATAATCGCAGTGACATCTCGTGCATTGCCGCCCACCATGTATGGGTGACCAGTCATTGCGTTGTACACCTGTTCTCCAGATTCTTGAACATCACCAATTGCAATTGCTCGCACCGCTAATGCCAGATCGACAAGACCAACGACATGTGCCGGTGCGCCACAACCATCCACACCAATCGCTGCTGGTGCTTTTTGAGTGAGCCGCGTAATGACTGCAGTAATAGAGGTCTGCAACGGATGATCACTATGTAGATAGTCATCTGTCGACCATCCGTTGACGACACATGTTGCCAGCATCCCGGCATGTTTTCCGCTGCAGTTCATTTGTAAAGGTGACGGTGCACGCTGTTGCCGAACTGCTGTTGCCGCCGATGCAGGGTCTAGAGATTGACCAGCAGTATTGCGTAATGCTGATTCAGATAATCCTGCAGACTTCAGGATCTGCACCACGGTCTCTAGATGAATCGCCTCACCGTTGTGACTTGCACAAACAAGTGCGAGTTGCTCTGGAGCAAGACGGAGACCAGCCTCCACCATTGCGACGGCCTGCAGTGGTTTGAGTGACGATCTCGGATAAATCGCCACACTGCTGTCTCCAATGGAATGCATCGTTGATCCATCGCGATCAAGACACACCACTGCACCAAAGTGCACACTCTCGTCGACGCCGCTGCGATTGATGACTGCAACAGGAGCAAATTGCTCCGGTTGTTGAATCATGATGAACCCGTACGCCGTTGTCTCTTGGGTGTTGGAGGAACAACCACTGTGAGTGGATCTTCGATGACATCATGTTTTGTACCCCAGCTGGTGCTGAGAGCTTGCATCATCGCCGCACCGGGCAATGCCAAGACCGCCCCAATCGGACCAAGCAACGCGCCTCCGGCAATGGCAGATCCAAACGCAAGTGCAGGATGTAGTTCGAGTGTTCGTGCTGTAATACGCGGCGCAAGAACATAATTTTCAACTTGTTGATACACCATGATGAACCCAAGAACAATCAAAGCGCGCACTGGAGAGTCGAGCAGCGTGAGAAGCAAAGGAAGAACACCTGCAAGATACGTGCCAACGACAGGAAGAAACTGCGAGACCAGTCCTACCCACAATGCAAGCGCGATCGGAGCCGGCGTGCCGACTGACTGAAATAAAATCCAATGGAAAAACGCAGACACCGCAGCAAGCAAAGCACGCGAATATAAATATCCGCCCGTTTTTGTAATTGCGAGTTCCCATGTGTCAAGAACACGCCTTTGTCTTTGAGGTTTCAGACGGCTACAAATTGCGCGTCGGAGTCGCGGTCCGTCTGCAACAAGATAATAAGTGAACAACAAGACAGAAAGTCCCTGAAAAAGAACTCCGAGTGCTTGCACTGACACTTTGACAACTTGATCTTGTTGGCCTGAAATAAAATTCTGCACAGGTCCATTTGGATCATTGATCTTGTCATTTACTTCGGCTGGATCGATGCTTGTATTAAATGTGTCATTAACAAACTTCACGGAGTCGTTGACATACTGCTCACTATTTTGCAACAAGTCGGCGACCTGGCTACCGACAACAGTCCCAATTGCAGCTACAAAACCAATCGTTACAAAAATGAGAATAACAAGAAGACCACCGGTTGCCCGTTTTCTTCCCCATCCCCGTTCTGTAAGGCGGTTCACTCCCGGCTCGATCGCGAGTGCCAAAAAGAGTGAGACGAGTAGCAGTAACAACAACGAATGTAAACGACTGAATGAAAACCGCAAGACCAATGTGGCGATAAACCCGATCCAGAAAATCACAATCGCTCGGATTATCCAGCGGGGCATCTTCTCTGGGCTATTCATCTCCGACGTTGTCTCTTGAGTCACGACTTAAGAGTAGTTGACTGGCTAAATCTGAAGGAGCGTTGTGCTTTACGCGCTCACCAGTGCCAACATGGAAGGGTGTCTTCTCTCCCCTCACGTGACGATATCCGCCTAGCGCTTGCCGATGCGTTGCGCAACCGTGTCGTTGGCCCTGATGCCGACACCAAACTGGCAATGCTCAATGACACCAGTGAGCCAGGATGGTTTGCAGAGGATCGCCCAATACGGCGAGTGCACGCAGATGCTTCGATGTTCATTGGTGGCATGCGTGCGATCTTGTTGCAGTCTTTGCACCCACTAGCAATGGCCGGAGTTGCCCAACACAGTGATTACCGCAATGATCCGTGGGGACGCCTACAACGTACAGCAGATTTTTTGGCTGCAACATCGTTTGGCTCTGATCGTGTCGCACAACAAGCCGTTGACCGCGTACTGAGCGTGCACACTCGAGTGCACGGAACCGCAGCCGATGGTCGCGCGTACTCTGCCCAAGATCCGCATCTTTTGCTGTGGGTTCATGTCGTCGAGATAGACAGTTTTTTACATGTGCATCAATTATTTGGTGAATCTCCGCTCAACCAGGATGGGCGCGACGCGTATGTAGAAGACACCGCTGTCATTGCTCGCAAACTCGGCATACCATCACCACCGACATCAGAGAAAGAGTTACAAGATCAGTTGCGTTCTTTTCGACCAGAACTTGCCAGCACACGCAACTCTCGTGATGCAGCAAAATATTTGTTACTTCAACCTCCGCTTTCGTTACCAGAGCGCGTTCCCTATTCGTTGATTGCGACAGCGGCGATTGCCACACTCCCTCGGTGGGCCCGCGCAGATCTACGGCTTCTTTGGCTCCCACTCACTGAACGATTTGCATTGAGACCAATGGGTGCCGTCATCACACGCACAATTCGTTGGGCTATCGGCGACGGGAAACTTGACGCAACTGCCGACTGAGGTTTCCGCGTGATCCAATCACGACGGCATCAAGCTCAAGCCATTTCGCCATCAATGTCAATTCAGCAAAAAGTTCCTTTGCTACACGTAGACCGTCAATTCCATCTTCACCAAATGCGCCATGTACAAGTAGTTTCCCGGCATGACGATCTGCTTTTAAATCCACGCGTGCAACTAAAGAATCTCCAAGCAAGAATGGCAAGACATAGTAGCCATACACGCGTTGCGGTGCCGGCGTATATATCTCAATGCGATAGCGAAAATTAAAAACGCGCTCAACTCGTGGGCGGCACCAAACAATTGAATCAAACGGTGACAACAACGCCCGAGCCGACACACTGCGCGGAACTCGCGCATCACAATGCAAAAACGCTCTGTCTTTCCAGCCCTCTACACGCACTTCCTGTATCGCACCAGACTTCAGTAACCCTGGCAATAAATGCAGACAATCCTTTGGTTTTTGGCGGTAGTAATCGGCCATATCTCTAAATGTGGCGACACCCATACTGTGCGCAGCCATCAGTAATAACTCCTTGCGTGAGGCATCTTCTGTCGGTGTTTTTTGTTTCAGTACTTCTCTTGGCAGTGCGCGTTCGATCGTGTCGTACATGCGCGCAAAATCAGAATCTCTCCGTCTGGCTGTTATCTCACCGCGCCAAAATAAAAACTCCAGCGCTTGTTTGCCGGCATCCCAATCCCACCACGAACCTTTTGGACCCACGCGCGCGCGTAGATCACCCGACACTAGTGGCCCATCTTTTTTTACGCGCCGCAATACATCTGCAACAAACGCAGGATTCTTTTGGTGCAACTCTGCAAGTGATCCCCACATCTCGCCACGTTTTGCTTGTTCCATCCGCCACCGAAAAAGGTGATGGTGTGTTGTCGGAATATGCGCTGCTTCATGTCCCCAGTACTCGAATAACTCACCATTGGCAGTGGCCTCTGCAATAAGTGAGCGCGGATGATTTCCAAGTCGAGAGAAAAGTGGCAACTCCTGACTTCGGACTAAAACATTGACGGAGTCAATCTGAATCAGTCCAACATTGTCTAAAACTTTGCGTAGGTGTCGTTTGTCAATGCGCCCAGTTGGTCGCGGTGTAGCCAAACCCTGCGCCGCAATCGCAATGCGACGTGCGGCAGCGGCTGAGATATTAGTCGGCAACAGTAATCGTGATGCTCTGAATCACGACATCCGTCAGTGGTTTGTCTGAGCGATCAGTTTCTACTTTTTGCATCGCATCAAGAACATCGAGTCCCTGAACAATCTGACCGAACAATGAATAGCTCGGCGGCAGACCGACGCCACTTGCGCCACTGATCAAAAAGAATTGCGAACCATTTGTGTTTGGTCCGGCGTTTGCCATTGCGATCGAACCCAGTTGGTATTGACCAGCCTTTGGTAGTTCGTCGTTGAACTTGTATCCCGGTCCACCGCGGCCCGTGCCGGTTGGGTCGCCGCCTTGGCACATGAAACCACCGATGATTCGATGGAAGATGATTCCGTCGTAGTACTTGTATCCAGACAAGAACACAAAATTGTTCACGGTCTGAGGCGCCTTGAGTGCGTCAAGTGCAATCACAATCTTGCCGAGCGTGGTTTGCATCGTGGCCGTGTAACGCTTTTGTGGATCAATCCCCATCTCCGGGGCTTGGGTGAATGATTTGGTTTGCGGGGCTGAACCATCAAGTGCGGGGAAAGAAGACATGGGCGGCACGATACAAGCGAAATCCCTCCGACACGCATCAAACATCTAGAATGGTCATCATGACCGACTCGCCCACTGCCAAGCCCGAGACAGCAATTGACCTCATAGGCATTGAGAAAGACCTTGCCGATGTCGAGATCGCCCTCTCCCGACTAGAAGCTGGCACATACTGGACCTGTGAGGTCACCGGCGAGCCACTCTCGGACGAACTTTTGGCGTCTCTGCCCACCATCCGACGGGCATCCCACCCATAAAGTTGCGCTGCGTCTTCCGTGTCGGGAATACGGGCACTAACCTGAGAACTACGGCACAAACCGATCCTCGTGATCGCAGTGAACGCACTCAAGGGGGGACTCATGGCAGATGCAAAAAAACCGAGAGCACCTTTTGCTCCGTGGGATCGACGTGAGTTGCCAGGCCTTTTTAGCGTCGAAGAATCCGCCAGACGAGTGGGCGCATATAAGTGGTGTGAACTAAAACTTTTTGAAGCCTTGGGCGGCTGGATCGCCACAGTTCCAGAACTAGATGTCAAAATGCGACTCGGAGCTCATTGCTACAAACATGCTTGGCACGCCGAACTCTGGCACAAGCGTCTGCCAGAACTGCGCGAGATGAACCCCGACCGTTTAAGCGTTGCGCCAAATGAAGACATGGTGAGTTTTATCGCAGCACTCACCGAGCCCGAAGCACCAGAACTCACGATTGAAAAACTTGTTGGGGTATATCGAGTCTTTATCCCACATTTTATTTCGGCATACACATTTCATCTCAACAACACGAGCGACATCACCGATGCGCCAACTATGCGTTCTTTGCGTTTTATCTTGCAAGACGAGTTTGAAGACTGGCGCGATGGTGAAATGTTGATCCAATCACTCATCGAAACTCCTGCAGAAGTCGACCGTGCCGCCGCTCACCAAGCACGACTCGAGAAAATACTGCTTGCTGCTGGTGGCATCACTGGCTCAGGAACAATCGGTTTTAATTCACCCAAACACGAAGGAGTAATGGCATGAGAAAATTTTTCCCCGTTGAAGACCTCGCCCGCGACGAACGCTTCAACCAAATCACCATGGATGATCGTATGGCCGATCAACGAACTGCTATCACCACAGACTCGCGTCCAAGCCGTGCAGCCAATCGCATTGTGCCATCACGCGGCGATGCAAGCGATGCAGCCCGCGGCCTGATGCACGGAATCTTCGTCGGCGAAATTCAAGCACTCGAAGGTGCTGGTCGAACATGCTGGGATTTCACAACAGGCGAAGAAGCGCCGTTTGAACTAAAACTTGATATGGCTCGCCAATGCTGGGATGAAGCACGTCACGTCGAAATCAGCATCAAATTGTCTGACTGGATGGGAAGTGAAATCGGTGAGTACGCCGAAAACACTGTGCTGTTTCAGGCTGCGTGCAGTAACGACCCTGTCTTGAGGCTTGCTGGTGTCAACCGCGCGCTCGAAGGCTTAGCAATCGATGTTTTCACCACAATGAAAGAGTTTGGTGAAGTTGCTGGTGATCAATACTTGGAGTTTGCCGAAGACTGGATGCTCGCAGACGAAGTCACCCACGTAAAAATGGGAAGTGACTGGTTGCGCAAGATCACCGAAAATGATCCGGAGCGTCGCAAGAAGGCTCTCGATTTTCAGAGTGTTGTAGATAAATTGTTTTCTTACGGCGGAACCCGCAGCGAAAGCCAGGAATCCCCCATCGGACTCGCGCGTCGATTCCGTGAGTTGGCAGGTTTTGATGATCAAGAAATTGATGTCATTGCTGATCTCTCGTTGGCGGCTCTTGAAGAGCGCAAGGCGGCAGTGCTTGAAGCACAAGCTGCTCATAACTAACTGAGGGTTACATGACAGTTGAGGTCACTCCAACAACCTTTACATATGTGTATTTTGACAGCGCCTATATTGCTCGAATAGCGCAACGTCTAATTGGATTATTTCATCTCGAAAACCACAATATTCGAATTGACGTTAATGAAACCACCCCACTGGCAAAAATGCACATTGAATTTGGAGACCCCATTGTCATCAATATTCAAAGTGGTGCTTTTGAAGACTTCAGTCGACCCCGTCAACAGAGCGAGCCTGCCACCACACAGTCACTCGGTCGGATACTGCTAAAAGTTCGTGATCGATTGTCCCCAGAGTTCGCCAACGCTCCAGCATACGAAGACCTCACATTGGTTCAAGTTGCCATCTGGGAGACATACTGCGTCGCAAGACTCTCGCGACACGACATCGACATTAATCGTCAACGATGGCTCTACAACTTTCGCAACCGGCACGGGTTTAACGACGCAAGCGATCGTGCATTCGAAAAAATATGGAGCTCCAATGATCTCACGTGGGAGCAGTTACAAAATATTTCCGATACCGCAATTGCGCTAGTGCAATGACAACAACGATTCGCCAACGCGTCACAAACGTAAACGGTGCAACTCTGCATCTCACCGAAGCAGGCGAGCCTGGTGCGCCACTTATTCTCTTAAGTCACGGGTTTCCCGAGTGCGCGTATTCCTGGCGCCACCAAATGGAACCACTTGCGGCGGCCGGATATCACGTCATTGCACCAGACCAACGCGGCTATGGCCACAGCAGCGCACCACACGACGTCTCTTTTTATGGCATCAATAATCTTGCGGGTGACTTATGCGCACTCATTGATGAGCAGGGTCACGACCAAGCAATCTTTGTCGGACACGACTGGGGCGCCATCATTGTCTGGGAAACAGCACGTTTGTTTCCAGAACGTGTCAAGGCTGTCGTTGGCGTAAGTGTTGGGTTCACACAATGGCCAATGCGACCAACCGAACTTTTTAAAGCCGCGTTTGGTGATCGTTTCTTTTATATGAGTTATTTTCAAAACATTGGTCCACCCGAAAAAGAACTCGATGCCAACCCCCGTGACTCAATGTCAAAAGTCTTATGGGTTGCATCAAAAGATGGCTTCCCTGGTGTCCCGGACGAACTTCCGCCAATGGAGGGCACTGGATTTCTTTCGCTTACCAACACACCTCCACCGCTTCCGTGGCGCTGGCTCACTGCTGCCGATCTTGATTACTACACGGCGCAATACACACAATCAGGTTTCTTTGGACCCGTTAGTTACTACCGCAACCTTGATGCCAACTACGAGATCACAAAAGATTTATCCCCTGACCGCATCTCAATGCCATCATTTTTTATCTCAGGCGCTGATGATGTAGTTAATTTAATGAATCCCACTGCAATTGACTCGATGGCAGCAACACTTCCCGATTTTCGGGGTGGAGTATTGATCCCGGATGCAGGACACTGGACGCAACAAGAACAACCCGAAGTCTTTAACGCGACGCTACTGAATTTTTTACAAACTATTTAGTCACGTAGACGCGACAACAAACGCAAGATCTCGAGATAAAGCCAGACCAAAGTGATGGTGACGCTGAGCGCGCCGTACCACTCCATATAGGCAGGCATCTTGTTGCGCTCGCCCCACTCGATCATGTCGAAGTCAAGGGCCAGGTTATAGGCAGCCAAACCGGCCACCACCACGCTAAATAAAATTCCGAACGGGCTTGAATCGTGCAAGAACGACGGCATTGCACCAAACATCCCAAAGATAAATGAAATCAAATAAAATCCCATCAGTCCCATCATCATCCCCATCACGATGCGCCGAGAGCGGTCAGTTACTTTGATGATTCGAGTGCGATAGAGAACCAACATCATCACAAATACCCCAAGCGTGGCGCCAACTGCTTGCAACACAATGCCGTTGTATTGTGCTTCATACGCGCGACTCAGCGCACCAACAACAACACCTTCTGCAATTGCGTACACGGGCGAGAGAAACCGTGCCAATGGTGGTTTAAACATTGACACCATCGCGCAAATTAAGCCAATAATGAGACCGCCAATCACCCACCCAACCGGGAACGTGACCACACCAGGCGTTGGCTCAGATATTGACATCCAAGTCACACCGGCTGAAGCAATCAACAAAAGCAACAGCATCAATGTCGCGCTCGCCGTGCCCGACGCTGTCATCACTTTGCCATGCCATTGGCTCACAGGTCCGTCAGTGACTGGTGCGTTCCATTGTCCTGGCGTCTGTGTTGGCGCTGCCCAACCAGATGTTCCTTCGGCGCGCTGCACAGCAGAGCTCATCGATTTTTCATTTAACAGGGGGTTTGTCATACCAAAAACATAGCCCTACCGTGGCGACCGTGTCTTCCTATACCTATAAGAAGACCTTGATCTACGATAAATCGTGCGCGCTGATGGACGACCAGAGGTCTATCACCGGGGCAACCGACAACAACCCGGTGCAGGATTTTGCCATTTCCACCATGTTTTTGCCATCAAAGTGGGCAATCTGCGCAGCGGGTGACTCCCACTTTTCGACCAACAGAATGCGTCCATGATGGGTCTCAGACACCACCATGTCGATGTTGCGACACCCTGCTTCCATCCGTGCCAACACCACATATTTGGAGAGAACAGCCATCAAAGAGCCCATATCGCTGGCATCTAACGTGATCGTCACGACCATGAGTTCTACCTCCGCCCCCCTCTCGGGTGCTGACTTGGGTTCACTCATACCAATAACTCTGACAGAAGAAGCCAGGTTGCGGTGCAGTGGGCGAACGATTTGGGTATCCTGCCCGTACGCGGTCCGCTTGGGTGACCGGTGAGTAGCTTCGGAGTGACAGTGGCCAAAGATCGAGTTGACCGCGACGACGAAGACCTCGTCCGCCTCTACCTCACTGATATTGGTCAGTACGCACTGCTCACCAAAGACGACGAAGTTCGACTGGCTAAAGCCATCGAAGCCGGCAAGATTGCAGTCGGAGAACTGGCAGTCAAAGAAAAAGTAACCGTGCAACAAAAGCGCGAACTACGTCGCACACAACGTGAAGGCGAGATCGCCGAGCGAGCATTTGTTCAATCCAACTTGCGACTCGTTGTGTCTATCGCCAAAAAATACCAGGCATCAGGCTTGCCTCTTCTTGACCTTATTCAAGAAGGAAACCTCGGCCTCATGCATGCCGTCGAAAAATTCGACTGGCGCAAAGGTTTTAAATTCTCTACTTACGCAACATGGTGGATCCGTCAGGCCATCACGCGCGGAATCGCTAACACTGGTCGCACAATTCGTCTACCTGTCCACGCTGGCGACACGCTCGCACGTTTGCAAAAAGCACGTTCACGACTTGAACTAAAATACGGTCGTCCTGCCACACTCGCCGAACTCTCTCGCGAAGTCGAAATGCCCGAGGACAAAGTCACCGAAGCATTGCGCTTTGCTGCCGAACCACTGTCACTCTCTGAGCCGTTGCGCGAAGACGGAGACGCCGAACTTGGTGATGTCGTTCCCGACCACTCTGCTGACCAGCCATTTGAAGTTGCTGCAACGGCATTGCTGCCAGAAGAAATCCAACGCCTTCTTGCGCCACTTGATGAACGCGAGCGCGAAATCCTTCGCTTACGATTCGGACTCGACGGTAAAGGCGAACCACGCACGCTTGAAGAAGTGGGCGATCACTTCAATCTCACCCGTGAACGAATTCGCCAAATCGAAGCACGTGCAATGAGCAAACTGCGTCACCCAAGTAGCGATACTGGTGCACGTGATCTACTTTCTGTCTAGATCCGCTCTACCACTGTCGCTCATCCTCATTGGATGCGATCACAACAATAGTCAGTTCGTAGCATAAAGCCATGGTGCACGACGCAGAACCTCATGTGATGTTTGTCAGCGACACGGTGTGGCATCGCTACGGGGCAGATCTGTTGCAGGCCGATCCCACAATTGAGCCCGTTCTACTCACCTCCGCCGAACCGTTTGCTGAAAAAACTCTTGACCGAATAACAACTGCATTTTTTTCTGGAGATGTGTGGCCAGCACGCACTCGAGAAATGATGATCTCTATTTTGAAAGCAAAAAACTTAGAGTGGTTGCATACTTTTTCGGCTGGAGTTGACAGCCCCGTTTTTCAAACAATGCTGGAGCGTGGAGTCCGCATCACAAACTCTGCAGGCGCGTCGTCGTCCTCGATTGCTCAGACAGTTGTCATGTACATGCTCGCGCTCAGTCGTAATTTACCCGAATGGCAACGAGCACAAGAGCGTCATGAATGGCAACAACGAAGTTTTCAAGAACTTTCCGGAGCCACAATTGCCGTCGTCGGATTAGGGGCAATTGGTCAAGAGGTGGTGCGATTGTCTCAGGCTCTCGATATGAATGTCATTGCGTGCCGGCGCACTCCGCACGGCGATGAGCCGTGTCCAACATATTCGTTAGCCGAACTGCACGTTGTCTTGCATGATGCCGACTGGATAGTGATAGCACTACCGCTAAATGCAGACACTCGCCATATTATTAATGCAGAAATGATTGCAAAAATGAAACCTGGCGCGTGCTTTATTAATGTTGGGCGAGGAGAGTTGGTTGACGAGCAAGCACTTGTCTCGGCATTACAGACAGGGCATCTCGGTGGTGCAGGTCTTGATGTCTTTGAAGTTGAGCCACTTCCGACGCAAAGCGCCCTGTGGGACATGCCGAATGTGATCATCACACCACACAACTCGGCAACAACTCCTCAGTCCCATCATCGTGCTGCATTGATTTTTATTGACAATGTGGCACGTCATGCAAATGGACTAGCTCTGCGCAACGAGATCACGCTTTAGGTTTCCTCACTTCTTCAGCACGGCACACATTTCGTCTTTCAGGAGACGAGAGGAAACACGTGATGCATCTTTTTTATTCACACAAAGGTGGGAGTGGCACCACGGTGACAGCGGCGGCTACTGCTCTTGCTTTGGCACGCGCCAGTGGGCGCGCAGTTCTGATAGATCTTTGTGGAGACGCTCCTGCCGCACTTGGCATGGCCGAACCATCAGGGCCAGGCATAAACGAATGGCTCGATCCAGACAGCACTGCAGACGGTGAATCATTACTACTGCTTGGGTCACCTGCTGACAATGGACTCGTCGTTATTCACCAGGGTTGTGATCGTGTCAACGGCAATCCGCGTTGGAGTGATCTCACTGATGTTCTTCTCTCTCTGCCGATGCCTGTTGTTATTGACGCTGGCACACGCCCATTACCTCCAGAGATGTACGAACGATCCCAACGATCACTCCTCGTGACACGTCCGTGTTACATGTCATTGCGCAGAGCCATCAACGGCCAACGACCCGACGGAATCGTACTGATCGAAGAACCTGACAGGGCATTAACAAGCAAAGACATCGCGTCTGTTTTATCTCTTCCTGTCGTGGCCAATATCCCTTTTGAGTCAGCCATCTCACGCGCAGTCGATGCTGGACTTTTGGCGAGTCGACTGCCTCAGTTACTTCAACGTCATCTGCCGCTGGACTAACACCGATGCACAGTTCATTGGTCGAACAATTACGCGAGGCGTTGATCGCTGCAGACGGACACCCCGAACAAAATGCCGAACCTGTCATGCGACGAATTTCTCCACTGAGCACTGCAGAATCGCGTCAGCAAATTATCAACGAAGTTCTTGCCGACATCATAGGCCTTGGTGCACTACAACGATATGTCGATGATCCAGCCATCCATGAAGTCATGGTCGTGAGTGGTCGCCATGTATGGGTCGAAGACGCCGACGGTATCCGGGCGACAGAACCACTTGCTCCCGGACAATTCGACGTCATCGTTGAGCGCCTTCTTCGCCGTGCCGGAAGACGCATTGACCACATCTCACCCACAGTAGAGACTCGACTCCCAAGTGGGGCGCGAGTATGCGCCGTGATTCCACCAATTGCAGTTGACGGCGGAGTGTTGTGCGTTCGCCGATTCAGCGATGCGGTTTTGCCAATCGCAGCCTTTTGTGATGACGCAATTGCAGACGTACTTCAATACATTGTCGATGCTCGACTCAATGTGGTTATATCTGGCCCAACATCATCGGGCAAAACTTCGCTCATGGCGTCGCTTGGCACACTCATCAATCCGCGAGACAGAGTGGTCACCATTGAAGACACAGCCGAATTGCGCATTCAACAACCACACGTTGTGCGTCTCGAGGCTCGTCCCAAAAACTCTGAACATGTCGGCGCCATTGGGCTCGATCATTTGGTTCGTACCGCGCTTAGATTGCGCCCAGACCGATTAATAGTTGGAGAAGTCCGAGGTAACGAAGTTGTCGACATGTTGACCGCGCTCAGCACAGGGCACGACGGATCATGGACAAGCGTGCACAGCAATGGAGTCACAAATACCATGATGCGACTCGAGACAATGTTCTTGCGTGCTGTCCCCAATATTGACATCATGGCAGTTCGTCACCTTATTTATAGTGCCATCGATGTCGTGATACATCTCGGCAAAACAAATAAAGGATCACGACATATCACTGACATTGTTGAGTTGTCAAAAAATGATGATCAGCACCGGCTAATTGTGCACAACGGAGCCTTAGTCGAACAGTTTCGCGGGTGATAGAAATGAAAGTTTCTGTCAGATGATGTTTTTAGAAATCTTTGCATCGGTGATGCTTCTCACGACCTACCCATTTTTTGTGTGGTGTGACAGGCGGCGGATGCGGGCTCGATTTGCACCAAACAATCTGCTTACTAAGGCGCCCACAACAAGAGAAACTTCTCACCGCAAGGCTCTCACCGCAATACTGAGACGGCAACCCGCGGCATCCACTCTCTGCGATGAGTCCGACATCGCACAGTTTCTTGACGACGTTGCGCGACGCATACGTTTAGGTGCTTCCAACGTTGAGGCCTTTTGCACGGCCGTCGAACAGTGTGCTCCCATGTCACAACACTGGCAACGCGTGGCTCACCAAGCACGCATCAACGGAAATGTTCCACAAGCATTACACGAGCACTGTGACTGGACTCACCCTGCGCTCGCAAGAGCAGCAACTGCGCTATGTGTTGCTCATGTGGGTGGCTCATTTGTTCCGGCAGCACTCGAGCGCGCATCTCGTTCGCATCGCGACCGCTGGGCATATGTCCAAGACTTGCGTGTCGCAACATCACAAGCGCGCTTGTCTGCGCAGGTTCTGACGGTTCTCCCTGTCGCAAGTCTTGTCTTGTCTACATTTTCTGGAACGGGAGTGGGTTATTTTCTCTCTTCACCGGGACTTTTCTTTATCCTGCTGATCGGCATCGCGCTCAACTATGTCGGATGGCGTTGGATTCATCGCACAACGGCCGCAATCATATGAAGCGTCATCTCGTTTCTCGAGACCAAGCATTTCATGATCTCGTTGACATCATCGTTGTCACTATTCGTGCAGGTCTTGACATCTCAGAAGCGCTTGCGATCAGCCAGAGACTGCTGCCGTCTGATATCGCAACACATATTCACGCCGTTACCCACCGTCTAGACATGGGTGAGCCCATCAGCGATGTTTTGCCACAACTCTCAGTTATTTTTGGAGCACAGGCGATTCCGCTTGTCGATATTCTACGCAGTGCAGCGCTTGACGGTTTACCCGTCATCTCTGTTGTTGAGCGCCTCAGTGACGAAGCACGTTCGCAGCGCAGTCGACGACTTGATACTGAAATCAGACGATTACCAGTGCGATTGACATTTCCGTTGGTGTTTTGCACCTTGCCTTCTTTTATTTTGCTCAGCATTATTCCACTCGTGGGTCGCGCCGTGTCATCACTGCACGTTAATTCCCCACCCTCAACCATCATTACTACGAAAGGCAACTAATGCATCTACTTGTGTTTTATACACGTCTGCGAACTTCATTGTCACAACGCGGTCAAGCTACTACTGAGTACGCACTCATCTTGTTGGTCGCAGCGGTCATAGCGATCCTTGTTATCACGTGGGCAACATCGGGTGGCGGTGGCGGAAAAATCGGCTCACTTTTTGACACCATCATTGACACCATCGTTGATCGAGCAACTAACGCATTTTGATATCACGACAACCGCGTCAGAAGGAGCGCGGTCAGGCGACTGTCGAGTTTGCTTTACTCTTGCCCCTCGTGGTGTGTGTGAGTTTTGCACTTTTTGAAATTGCGATCATTATGACTGATCATTTTCGAGCACTCGAGGTATCAAGAATTGCAGTTCGCGGAGCCTCCACTGCGCCAGACCCAGGGGCGAGTGCGGCTGAGTTAGTGCACCGCACACTTGGTGCCAAGGCCGATGTCGTTACCACGGTGGACGACGGTCTTGTCACTGTCTCAGTGTCCTGGCAGCATCGCATCAGCCTCACCTTGCTCTCAGATCTACTACCAACCGTCACCATTAGGGGTTCTTCGTCGATGTTGCAAGAGCCTCAAGAACTTTTTGCTCAAAACTGAACTACATTGCTCTTATGGACCTGTCACTCCGGCGCAGCGCAGTAGGCGCACAGCAAGTGTTATCCGTCAGCGGTGACATTGATGTTGCGACTTTGCCCAGATTTGCTGATTCAATTACTCGACTGCTCTCGGATGCGATCGGCTCAATCGTTGTTGTTGATCTTGACGGTGCACAGTCGTTCGACGATGCTGCACTTGGCCTGCTGTTAGGCGCTGCAGGCAAAGCGCGTACTGCCGGTGGCGATGTTGTCGTCGTGTGCACTGAGCCACGACTGCGAGAACGACTCATGATCACCGGATTTGACAAGGCAATCATTGTTCGTCACAGCATTGTTGCGCCATAAACGCCAGACAACCGACACCCACAAATACGGGGCGCCGGTTGTCTATTGGGGGGAACTACATTGCGACGTCTTGCCGCTTAGGTTATGAACTACTCGATTGTTTAGGCGCTTGTTGCAGTGCTGTCAACGGTTCCGCTCATGCTTGGAGCTTGTGACCCTGACATTGCGGGACCACCAAATCCGCGTGGGCCGTGTTGACGACCGCCACCACGCTTGCCACCCATTGGGCCACCTGTTGGTCGAACACCGTTCACCATGTCCGTGACTCGTGCAGTAAACTCAGTCAACTTTGCTGTTGCTTCTGCCTGAGTGTGTTCGCCGCTTGCAACTTCTGTATCGAGGTGTGTCTTGAAGTCTGCAGTGAGAACTGCAGTGACTGCACTGATCGCCACATTTTGTGTTTTGGCGATATCAGCAAGTGACTTACCAGATTGTAGTTGTGTCTGAAGTTCAGTTGCAGTGATCTTGAGCACTTTGGCAAGTGCCTCTGATTTTACACCGCCACCAAATCCGCGTGGACCATGTTGACGATCGCCACCACGCTCACCGCCCATTGGGCCACCTGTTGGTCGAACACCGTTCACCATGTCAGTGACTCGCGCAGTGAACTCAGTCAACTTTGCTGTTGCTTCTGCCTGAGTGTGTTCGCCGCTTGCAACTTCTGTATCGAGGTGTGTCTTGAAGTCTGCAACGAGAACTGCAGTGACTGCAGTGACCGCAACATTTTGTGTCTTGGCGATATCAGCAAGTGACTTACCAGATTGGAGTTGTGTCTGAAGTTCGGTTGCAGTGATCTTGAGCACTTTGGCAAGTGCCTCTGATTTTGCACCGCCACCAAATCCGCGT
>Ga0214919_10001425_pt1 | contig 39183 bp, 40 predicted proteins | sample LL1503_MetaG_FD_177994 | JGI IMG/M metagenome (GOLD analysis project Ga0214919, IMG submission 177994) | Freshwater microbial communities from Lake Lanier, Atlanta, Georgia, United States - LL-1503 | ecosystem: Environmental > Aquatic > Freshwater > Lake | place: USA: Georgia | collected...
AGATATGCCAGCTGAGTTTGCCTATTGGGCGGTCTTTGAAAAAAGAAAACAGGCTATTCCAAACCCAGCAGATTTAAATACTAAATGGACATATGCGCAGGTAGGCGTTGCAGAACTTACTTTAAAACCCGGTGATTCCCTTGCCTTTGTCTTTACCGACAATGGTAATGTTAAGTATCCAAAGTAGGAGTGGCGATAATGAATAGCACATTAAGAACTGATTCAAAGATTGTTGTTGCCAAAAATGGCACTGCAATCAAATCGCTATTTTTAAAGTTATTTGGGCTTGCTATGCACCTATCAATTTTGGCTGCCGGTACAAATCTGGCTGAAAAATTATGGCGTGCTTGGGGTGCTTGCTAAGTATTGCTTTAAATCTGGTTTAGCTTTAACGAACCTTAGATGGCACAAATGGCAGAGTTACCACCTCAAACGGGCTGTTAGCACCTCTGATATCAATTAAAAGTTGATCACCCTTTGCCACTTTGGAATCGATTAAAGCTAAACCAATTCCTTTTTTAAGTCCAGGTGAGAATGTTCCACTGGTCACTACCCCAATTACCTCACCAGATAAATTTTTAACCTGCATATCTTTTCGAGGAATGCCTCGCTCAGTAGATAAAATTGCCTTCAACCTTAACTTCGTGCCATTTTCTTTTTGATCTGAAAGAACCTTCTTGCCACGAAAGATTTCTTTATTCCAACCAACCGCCCAGCTGGCTGCTGCTTGCACTGGTGAAATCTCAAGGGATAACTCATGACCATGCAGTGGGTAACCCATCTCAGTTCGCAGAATATCTCTAGCACCTAATCCACAAGGCGTGCCATTTAATTTTTCAACAACCTCAACTAACTTATCCCAAACTTTTTCACTATCTACCCACCGTGGAATAATTTCAAAGCCCAGCTCACCGGTGTAACCAGTTCGGCACAAGATAACTGGTGAGTTATCTATCTGAGTATTAACAAACTCCATGTAATCCATATCAGTCTGAATACCAAGTAAAGCCAAAGCTTTAACTGAATCTGGGCCCTGCACCGCAATTACGCCAAAATCTCGGTGGAGATTTTTCACCTCAACCGTTGCGGGTGCATTTGCTTTTAAAATTTCAAATACTGATCCGGTATTTGAAGCATTAGGAACTAAAAATAAATCTGTATCAGAGTTTCGATAGACAATCAGATCATCAACAACGCCGCCATCTTCATTGCAAAGTAAAGTGTATTGGGCTTGGCTGGTAGTAATTCGATTTAAATCATTGGTTACCATCTGATTTAAAAAATTAAGGGCGCCCTCACCTTTCAGCGAAATCTTGCCAAGGTGAGAAACATCAAAAATTCCAACCCGCTGCCGTACTGCTGAATACTCTGCAATTACGCCAGTATCTGGGTACTCAATTGGCATAAGCCAGCCACCAAAATCTGCCATCTTTGCATTGCGCGCTTGGTGCTTAGCGGCAAGTGGTGAGTTGTTCATTATCCAAACCTACACTCCCTGGATCGAAGTTGTAGGTATGTGATCTAGCGGGGATTATCAACTTTTATAAGTATCCCTTAGGCTTACCCAGTAACTCATATATGAGTTTTATTATTTTTATACGGGAGTGAAATGGTCAAGGTTAAATTAACTACCAAAGTTGATGGCGATATATTGGTGGTTGGATTGGCTAACGCAAATAAGAGACTTCAAATTGAATCCGGATCTGCCCAGGTGGATACCAATGCGTTGCTTGCAACCTTAAATGCCATGGGTGCAACTGGCAAGGCTGATGAAGTAATTAAATTACCTGGTAAAAATAGTAGGTTAATAGTTTTTACTGGACTTGGAAATGTGCAATCAAATTATGACCATGAGGTTCTGCGTCGAGCAGCTGGATCTGCCGCCAGAGAGTTAGCCGGAAATAAATCCATCACCTTTGCTATGCCCCACAAATCAGTGGTTGAACTTGCGGCAATTGGTGAAGGTGGCGCACTTGGTTCATACTCATTTACGCAATTCTTAGGAAATAGTAAGAAGGACCAAAAGGATCCAGCTTCGTCAATTACTGTCATATCAAAGTTTGCCGATACAGCTCAAGCAAAAGCGGCTGCAAAGCGGGCTGAGATAATTGCGGAGCAAACATTTTTAGTTCGAGATTTAATTAATACGCCCCCTAGTCATTTAACCCCGGACTCATTTTGTAACATTATGAAAAAACATGCCGCAAAGTTTGGCGTAAAAGTTGAAATCCTAAATGATGCTGCCCTTCGCAAAGGTGGCTACGGCGGAATAATTGGGGTTGGTCAGGGCTCTGCAAATCCCCCAAGACTTTTACATGTTTCATACAATCCAAGTAAGGCAAAGAAAAGATTTGCATATGTTGGTAAGGGAATCACCTTTGATAGCGGTGGCTTAGCATTAAAGCCAGCTGCTGGCATGGAGGCAATGAAAGCAGATATGTCAGGGGCGGCTGCAGTTATTGCTTCTGTTTTTGCAATTGCCCAACTTAAACTTCCAATTGCAGTAGATGGTTGGGCGCCACTGGCAGAAAATATGATTAGTGACACCGCCACCAGACCAAGTGATGTAATTACGATTTATGGTGGTAAAACTGTTGAGGTATTAAACCCAGATGCTGAAGGAAGATTAGTTTTAGCAGATGCACTAGTAAAAGCTGCTGAAGTGGGTAAAAAAGCTGGTGGCTTAGATGGGATTGTTGATGTGGCTACTCTTACGGGCGCCCAAGTTGTGGCATTAGGAAGTAGAACCTCGGCGGTAATGACAAATGATGAAAACTTTAGTGGCCAATTTTTAACTGCAGCAAATTCTGCTGGTGAGGCATTTTGGCCAATGCCACTACCAATAGAACTTCGAGCATCACTTGATTCACCTATTGCAGATTTAGCAAATATTGGTGATCGAATGGGCGGCATGTTAGTTGCCGGCTTATTCTTAAAAGAGTTTATTGATCCTCAAACTCCATGGCTGCACTTAGATATTGCTGGCCCTGCCTTTAATGAGAAAATCGCACATGGCTACACACCAGTCGGTGGCACTGGAATCGCGCTGCGCTCACTTGTGCAATTAGCTGAGTTGGCTTCATCACAGTCATAGTGTGTGTAAAACGCTAGGTCGGCTGGGTACCAAATTCGTGGCAGGATTACCTCATGGCCGATTTTGATCTTGTAATTCTCGGTGGTGGCAGCGGTGGCTACGCAGCAGCGCTGCGTGCATCTCAGTTAGGTCAAAAGGTTGTATTAATTGAAAAAGAAAAACTTGGTGGCACCTGTTTACACAAAGGCTGCATTCCAACTAAAGCCCTTCTTCATGCTGGTGAGATTGCAGATAGCACCCGTCACGCTGGTGAGTTTGGCGTAAAGGCTGATTTTCACGCCATGGATATGGCAGCGGTTAATTCCTATAAAGATGGCGTAGTTTCAAAACTTCATAAAGGTCTTGAAGGTTTGGTTAAATCTAGAAATGTTACTTATGTGCAGGGTAGCGGTAAATTAATTTCAAATAATACTGTTGAGGCAAATGGCACCAAATACACCGGTAAGAATGTAATTCTGGCAACTGGTTCATACCCTAAGACTTTGCCTGGTCTTGAAATTGATGGCAAACAAATTATTACCAGTGAGCAAGCAATTAAACTTGATTACGTTCCAAAATCGGTAATTGTCTTAGGTGGTGGCGTAATTGGTTGTGAGTTTGCATCGGTTTGGAAATCATTTGGTGCTGAGGTAACAATTGTGGAAGGCCTTCCCCACTTAGTAGCGCTTGAGGATGAGTCATCTAGCAAGCAGTTAGAGCGAGCATTTAGAAAACGTGGAATTAATTTTGAGCTAGGTGTTAAATTTAAATCAGCAGAGCGCAGTAAGAAGGATGTAAAGGTAACGCTAGAGGATGGCAAAGAGTTCACCGCTGAAATCTTGCTGGTTGCAGTTGGCCGTGGTCCAGTATCTGCCGGCTTAGGGTATGAAGAGGCTGGAATTAAAATGGATCGCGGATATGTATTAGTAGATGATAAGTGCCGAACAAATGTGCCTGGAGTTTGGGCGGTTGGTGATTTAATTCCAACCCTGCAACTTGCCCATGTTGGCTTTGCTGAAGGAATTTTGGTGGCGGAGGAGATTGCTGGCCTTAACCCAAGAGCGATTAATTACGATGGTGTTCCCCGCGTTACCTACTCCGAGCCTGAGGTCGCCTCCGTTGGATTAACTACCGCTGGTGCAAAAGCTGCTGGCCATGATGTAGTTGAATTGAATTATGATTTAGCCGGAAACGGTAAGGCTAATATTTTAAAGACAGCAGGCTCTGTGAAATTAGTTGCGACAAAAAATGGACCAATTCTTGGAATCCATATGGTTGGCTCCCGCGTTGGCGAATTACTCGCTGAAGCACAATTGATATTTAACTGGCAGGCAGATGCTGCCGATGTTGCCCAACACATTCATGCCCATCCAACCTTGTCTGAGGCAATGGGTGAGGCACACTTAGCCCTGGCCGGTAAGCCACTTCACGCCCATGGTTAGGAGAGTAAATTAAATGACATTTTCAGTAACCATGCCCGCACTTGGTGAATCCGTAACCGAAGGAACTGTTACTCGTTGGCTTAAAAAAGAGGGCGATCAGATTGCAATTGATGAGCCATTACTAGAGGTTTCAACTGACAAAGTTGATACTGAAATTCCATCCCCAGTTGCAGGTGTATTACAAAAAATTATTGTGCCAGTTGATTCAACTGTTGCAGTAGGAGCTGAGCTTGCAGTTATTGCCGAATCTGGAGCCAGTGCAAAACCTGCTGCACAAACTCCACCACCAGTTGCAAATCCTGCCCCAGTTACTCAAGCTCCTGTAGTACAAGCACCTGCTGTTCAAACTCCAGCTCCTGCTGCACCCGTTGCACAAGCTCCGGTTGCTGCACCAAGTTCTGGCGCAACGATTGTTTCAATGCCCGCACTTGGTGAATCTGTTACTGAAGGAACAGTTACTCGTTGGCTTAAAAAAGTTGGAGATGCGGTAAATGCTGATGAGGCACTGCTAGAAGTTTCTACCGACAAAGTTGACACTGAAATTCCATCTCCAGTTTCCGGAACAGTATTAAGTATTGATGTACCAGTTGATACCACTGTGGCAGTTGGCGCTCGACTTGCCTCAATTGGCCTCTCCGGATCAACTCCTGCTCCAGTTGCAAAACCAGCTCCTGTCGCACCACCTGTTGCTCAAAAACCAATAACTCCAGCACCAGTTGCACAAGCACCTGTTGTGCAAGCCCCAGCACCGGTTGCTGCTGCACCAGTTAGCGCAGTTAGGTCAGATGATTCTTATGTAACACCGATTGTTAGAAAGTTGGCGCAAGAAGCCGGTGTAAATCTTTCAACAATTAAAGGAACTGGAATTGGTGGAAGAATTCGTAAAGAGGATATTTTGGCAGCATCTCCTCGCGCAGCCTCAACTCCTACCGCGACAGTTATCGCATCAACAGCTGCTGCCCCACGTGGTCCAATTGCAGTATCGCCACTTCGCGGCACAACGGTAACAATGACTAGATTGCGCAAAGTAATTGCAGATCGGATGGTTGAATCACTAAAAGTTTCAGCTCAGCTTACGACTGTTGTTGAAGTTGATGTAACAAAGATTGATCGCCTACGTAATGCTGCAAAGCCATCCTTTGAAGCACGTGAAGGAGTTAAATTAACCTTCTTGCCATTTTTTGCAATTGCAGTGTGTGAGGCACTAAAGCAGCACCCAGTTTTAAATTCATCAGTTGAAGGTGACCAAATTACCTATCACAACGCCGAACACTTAGCAGTTGCCGTTGATACTGATCGTGGATTATTAGTTCCAGTGGTTAAAGATGCTGGTGATTTAAATATGGGCGGAATTGCTAGAAAAATTTCAGAGGTTGCAGCTAGAACTAGAGAAAATAAGATCACCCCAGATGAATTAGGTGGTGGCACATTCACCATCACAAATACTGGCTCACGTGGTGCGTTATTTGATACTCCAATTATTAATCAACCACAGGTTGCAATTCTTGGTTTAGGCGCCGTAGTTAAGCGACCAATGGTTGTTAAAGGTGCTGATGGTGGCGAAACTATTGCAATACGTTCCATGGTTTACCTAGCCCTTTCTTATGATCATCGAGTTGTAGATGGCGCAGATGCTGCCCGCTTCTTAGTTACATTAAAAGAAAGACTTGAAGAGGGTCGCTTCGAATCTGATTTAGGGTTGTAATTTGCCTCGCATTAAGAAAATTGGAGTAACTGGTGCATCTGGCTTAATTGGAAGCGCATTAGTTGCTCAATTAAAAAATGATGGGTACCAAGTCTTAAAAATTGTGAGAAGGCCAGCAAGAACAGCTGATGAGGTTAGTTGGAATCCAGTTAAAGGTGAGATCGATTTACAATCATTAGAAGGTGTGGATGCGGTTTTTCATTTAGCAGGTGCTGGTGTTGGTGATAAAAGATGGTCTGCTGCATACCGTTCTGAAATATTAAACTCCCGGTTATTAGGCACCACCACAATCGCAACCGCTTGTGAACAATTACAACCAGCTGTATTTATCTCAGCAAGTGCAATTGGATATTATGGCGAAACTGGAAATCGCTCAGTGACTGAAGCAGAGCGCGGTGGTGATGATTTTTTATCTGTTGTTTGCCGTGAATGGGAATCAGTTGCCAACCTTGCACCAAGTATTCGAACTATTAAATTGCGAACCGGGTTAGTTCTAGATCCAACCGGTGGCGCACTTGGCAGAATGATCCCATTATTTAAATTTGGACTTGGCGGAAAACTTGGCTCAGGTAAACAGTGGTGGTCATGGATAACACTTCATGATCAGATTAGAGCGATGATATTTTTAATGAATTCAAAGATTGAAGGCGCAGTTAACTTAACCTCGCCAAATCCAGTGACTAATCAGGAGTTCACCGCTGCCCTTGCTATTGCCTTAAAACGACCAGCAATATTTCCAGCTCCAGCATTTGCCCTCCGCGCCGTATTAGGCGGATTTTCAACAGAGGTGTTAGGTTCTAAAAAAGTAATACCTAAGGTTCTAATGGATAACAAATTTGAATTTGATTATCCACATGTTTCTTCAGCACTTACCGCTTTAGTTGAGTAACTTTCTTTCCTTCGTATTGCAGCTTTGAAGGCCACCAGATTTTTGGTCCAATTTCATGGACAAGTGCTGGCACCAAGATAGACCTGACAATAATTGTGTCTAGCAGCACGCCAAAGGCAACTGCAAAACCAATCTCAGCAAGCGGAACAAGGGGCAACAAACCAAGAACAGCAAAGGTTGCTGCCAGCACAATTCCGGCTGAGGTAATTACTGCACCAGTAACGGTTAAGCCTTTAATAACACCAGCACGAGTACCAATTTTTTGGGACTCTTCTCGCACGCGAGTCATTAAGAAGATGTTGTAATCAATACCTAATGCAACTAGGAATATGAATGCAAAGAGTGGGAATGAGTTATCTCCCCCAGCAAAGCCAAATATATGGTTAAAGACCAGCGCACACACACCCAATGTTGCAAAGTAGGAAAGCACAACAGTTCCCAGTAATACAACTGCGCTGAAAATACTGCGAAGAAGTAAACCAAGGATTAAGGTAATTACAAAGAGAATTATTGGAATGATTGTTCTGTTGTCTCGACCATTTGCCGTTCTAACATCAAAGTAAACCGCACTGGTTCCACCCACTAATGATGTGGCATCAGCAGCATGTGCTAATTCGCGAATCTTTGGAATATCATTTCCAGCTTCAACGCTATCTGGTGCTTTATCTAATGTGACATTAAGAATTGCTTTATTATCAACAATCTTCACCTTTGGAAGTGGCTGACCAGGTATCGCAAAGCCATCTAGTAATGGTGTTACATCAGTTACACCTGGAGCACCTTTAACTGCGGCAGTTACCACATCAATTTTATCTGCAGCAACAACGATTTGAGTTGGATCACCCTCTCCACCTGGAAAATGCTTAAGAAGTAATTTTTGACCAACTACCGACTCTGGATTTCCGGTGAAGGTATCTACCGTGCCAATTCCATCAGCTTTTAAAGTTGTTGAGGCTGATGCAAGTAATAACAGGAAAGTACCGGCAATGATCCAAGACCTTCTTGGGTTTTTGTCAATCATATTTCCAACTTTGCTCCAAGTACCAGTCATTACATGGTCATCACCATCGAACTCAGGCCGTCTTGGCCAAAAAATCCAGCGACCAAAAAGTAATAAAAATGCTGGCAGTAAGGTAAGAATTGTGATCATTGAACAAATAATTCCAATTGCACCAATTGGCCCAAGGCTGGCAGTATTTGTTAACTGACTGAATAACAAAATCAACAATGAAATTGAAACTGTAGAACCTGAAGCCAAAATTGGTTCCCAAACTCCTTTATATGCCGCACGCATCGCATCAAATCGAGATTCATGGTGATGTAATTCCTCGCGGTATCGGGCAATTAATAGAAGTGCGTAATCGGTGGCTGCGCCAAGAACTAATACCGAGAGAATTCCCTGAGATTGCCCATCCACATCAATAACATTGTTTTTTGCCAGAAGATAAACAATTCCACCAGCTGTCGATAGTGCAAACATCGCTGATATTAATGGAATGATCCATAAAATTGGTGAGCGGTATACAACAATTAAAATAATTGCTACAACAGCAAGTGTTGTTAGCAATAAAGAGGAGTCTAAGGTTCCAAAGGCTCCAAACAGATCACCAAGTAATCCACCAGGTCCAGTTACATAGTGAGTTAACCCATTTGCATCAGCAATTGGCTTTATGTCCTCGCGAAGAGCCTCCACAATTGCTGGCAAAACAGGTTTGTCGTTTGGCAAAGTTTTTGCAATTGAATTTCCATCAAGTGGAATATTTCCTAAAATCGCTTTGCCATCTTGAGCTGGAAAAACTGTAATTTTTTGCCCAGGTGCTAAATAATCTGAAATCTTTGCAGTTGTACCACCTAAAGTTAATGTGCCAACACTTACTAGATGATCATTTACTGCTGCAATTGTTTTAGGAGTTACCTCGCCTTCAAAAAGAATTAAGGTAGGAAAATTAAATGAATCTTTGCCGGAGAAAGTTTGAATAACTTCAGATGCTTGAGTTGCCTCAGCACCCTTAGGCAAAAATGAAGAGTTGTTGTTCTCCTGGACAGAGGTTAACTTGCCAAAAAGTGGGCCGAAAATGCCGGTGATCATGAACCAAGCAATAACTACTAACATCGCAATCGCAAACGGCTTACGGTTTTTGACAGTTATAGAACTCTTACTTTTTCCAGACATGGGTATAAAAGCCTTTCGGTAATTTCAGATTAGGGGGTAAATCTATCAGCGATGCTATTTTGCTCACACCAACGGCACGCAAGGTCGCAACCTTTAGCCAAATATTCATCTGCCAATTAGGCTATCGGTGTGAGTTCAACCATATTTGCACAGAAAATACTCAGAGTTGAAGAGCTTGGAGTGATTGATTATTTGTCTGCTTGGCAAATGCAAAAAGAACTTCAAGAAAAAGTAATTAACAATATTGAACCTAATACTTTATTAATTCTTCAACATCCATCGGTTTATACGGCAGGGCGCCGTACTGAAATTTCCGATCGACCTTTAGATAACACACCAGTTATTGATGTTGATCGGGGCGGAAAGATAACCTGGCATGGACTTGGACAAATTGTTGGCTATCCAATTATTAAGTTGAAAAATTCAACTGATGTGGTTGGCTTTGTAAGGGAGCTAGAGACAGCACTTATTGAGATATGTGATGAGTTTGGAATTAAAGCACAGCGTTACTGCGAGCGAAGTGGTGTTTGGCTAAGAGATGAAAAGGGTGATCGTAAGATCGCAGCAATTGGATTACGAGTGGCAAAAGGAGTGACGATGCATGGCTTTGCTTTAAATGTAAATCCTGATTTATCTGCATACTCCAAGATTATTCCGTGCGGTATTGCAGATGCGAAGGTCACTTCCCTATCTGCTGAACTTGGTAGAAATATCACTATCGATGATGTTATGCCGGTATTGAAGAAACATATTTTGCCAATGCTAGAGCGAGTATCACAATGAGTATCGATCCAAATGGTCGCAAATTACTTCGAATTGAAGCGCGGAATTCGCAAACTCCAATTGAAAGAAAACCTGAGTGGATTAAAACCAAAGCAAACATGGGACCTGAGTACACAAAACTGCGATCTTTAGTTGTTAAAGAAGGTCTGCACACTGTGTGCCAAGAGGCAGCATGTCCAAATATTTTTGAATGTTGGGAAGATCGAGAAGCAACATTTTTAATTGGTGGAAGTGCCTGCACCCGAAGATGCGACTTTTGCAATATTGATACGGGCAAACCTGATCCACTAGATCGTGATGAACCAAGAAGAGTTGCCGAATCTGTTAAAACTATGAATTTAAAGTATGCAACGATTACTGGAGTTGCTCGAGATGATCTAGATGATGAAGGTGCTTGGCTATACGCTGAAACAATCTCGCAGGTTCATGCATTAAATCCTGGCGTAGGCGTTGAGATGTTAGCTCCGGACTTCAGTGGTAATCCAATTCTTCTGAACCAAGTATTTGAAACTAGACCTGAAGTATTTGCGCATAACCTTGAGACTGTACCGAGAATATTTAAAGAGATCCGGCCAGCATTTAGATATGAAAGGTCTCTTGAAGTAATTACCCAGGCAAGGGATTTTGGATTAATTACAAAATCTAATTTGATTTTAGGAATGGGTGAAACCCGTGATGAGGTGTCCCAGGCATTACAAGATTTACGCAGCGCCGGTTGTGATTTGATCACCATCACTCAATACCTGCGGCCAACTGCCAAACACCATCCAGTTATCCGTTGGGTTAAGCCAAATGAGTTTGTAGAGTTGAGTAAAGAGGCGGAAGAAATAGGATTTCTTGGTGTTATGAGTGGACCATTGGTACGTTCTAGCTATCGAGCAGGTCGTCTGTATAACCAGGCGATGGCTGCTAGAGCAGTTAAATAAGGGAGAGATATGTTCGGAAGAAAGAAGAAAAACCAGGAAGCAACTCCAAAAGGTGCTGCTGCTGAAAAGCAATCACAGCTTGCAGTATTAAAGGATGCTTTTAAGTTAGTAAAAAACAACTCTCCAATTGCTCTTGTTTGGTGTTCATTGATATTTGTATTAATTATGGTTTTTGGTGTATTAATCGGGAATAACTTAGGTCATCCAATTTATGCCGGCTTCCTCTCACTACCGATCGGATTTTTAGCGGCATTCTTCTTGTTTACAAGATTTGCAAACACTGCTGCTTTCGCATCAATTGAAGGTCAGCTTGGAGCTGGTGCAAGTGTGTTGATGTCAATCAAGCGAGGTTTTATTACAACACCGGCGGTTAACGTAAACCGTGATCAAGATATGGTGCACCGAGTTTCTGGAAAAGCTGGAATTATTTTAGTTGGTGAAGGTGGATTTGCAGTTCGCTCACTTATGCAGGATGAAAAACGCAAGATGGAACGCTTTTTATCTGGTGTTCCAATTACTGAAGTTTATGTTGGTGACGGAGAAAACCAGGTTTCCATTCGCAAACTTCAAAAGCATTTAAAGAAACTGCCAAAGAAGTTAAATACCACTCAGCTTCGAGAGGTTCGTGCTCGACTTCGCTCAGTAGGTGGATTAAATCTGCCAATGCCAAAAGGTCCAATGCCTGGCAATGTCAGGATGCCTCGTAGATAACGAATCTATTAAATAGTTTTAATAGTTTGGCTTTGAGTTAAGTAATTGTGAAGTGCTTGGCCTTCTTTTGTAAATACAGCTGGGATCACTAAGCAAATTAGTAAAGTGCGTATCACAATTTTTTTCGGTGCCACTCGCCTTTGATCTGGCCAAGTTACTACCTTAATTCCTAATATTCTTTGACCCGCTGATGCTTGAAAAATAATGGTAAAAAATGCAACTTCAATGAAGAAGATAAACAAAGTAGAGAAATCGCTATTAATAAACAGATAGGGATTCAATAACCCTGCGATCAGCCGGGACATCGTCCAATCAATCAACAAAGCTATAAGCCGTCGTCCTAGGGAGGCTTCTGGCATTTCAGTGGGTGTTTTTTCGAAAACCATGCGGGCAACCCTACTCGCTACCTACCCTAGGAAACATAGATGTAACACGGGCTTTACTGCTTTTTCATTGTTATCTACTAAGTTTTACCTATCTGAAGCGGTGCAATGTGGCCCTCCTTTCAGCGAATTAATCCAAGGAGAATAGATGTTTAAGAATTCATCTGAGATCTTCGATTACATCAAGAAGAATGATGTGAAGTTGATCGACGTTAGATTTATAGATTTGCCTGGTATTCAGCATCACTTTAATGTGCCAGTTGAATCATTTGATGAAAGTGTGTTTAAGGATGGCTTAATGTTTGATGGCTCCTCAATTAGAGGTTTCCAATCAATTCATGAATCAGATATGAAGCTGCTACCAGTTCCATCTTCTGCATATCTTGATCCATTCCGTAAAGAAAAAACTTTAATTATTCTCTTCTCAGTTCATAACCCAAGTGATGATTCTGCTTACTCACGTGATCCTCGTGGTGTAGTTGCCAAAGCAGTTGAGTTCATGCGCGGAACTGGAATTGCTGACACGGCATTTTTTGCACCAGAGGCTGAGTTCTATGTTTTCGATAGCGTTAGATTCGAAACTGGAATGAATCACGCTTTCCACCATGTTGATTCTTATGAGGGTGCTTGGAACACTGGTATCGAATCAGATCCAGATGGCACACCAAACCGTGGATACCGCACCCGTATTAAGGGCGGATACTTCCCGGTTTCACCAACAGATCAATTCGCAGATCTTCGCGATGAGATGGTGATGAACCTTGGTAAAGCTGGTTTATTAGTAGAGCGTGCTCACCATGAAGTGGGAACTGCTGGACAAATGGAAATTAATTATCGCTTCAACGATATTTTAACTGCCGGTGATGAGTTAATGAAGTTTAAATACATCATTAAGAACACTGCGTGGGAGGCCGGCAAAACTGCCACCTTTATGCCAAAACCATTATTTGGTGACAATGGTTCCGGTATGCACGTTCACCAATCACTTTGGAAAGATGGCAAGCCATTGTTCTGGGGCGATGGTTATGGTGATCTATCTGATATTGCTCGTTGGTATATCGGTGGTTTGCTAAAGCATGCGCCATCGCTTCTAGCATTTACCAACCCAACTGTTAATTCATACAAACGCTTGGTACCAGGTTATGAAGCACCAGTTAACTTGGTTTACTCAGCACGAAATCGTTCTGCTTGTATTCGTATTCCAATTACTGGATCCAATCCAAAGGCAAAGCGCATTGAGTTCCGCTGCCCAGATCCATCATCTAATCCATATCTAGCATTTGCTGCGATGTTGATGGCAGGTCTTGATGGAATTCAAAACAAGATCGAGCCACCAAAGCCAGTTGATAAGGATCTGTATGAATTAGAGGGGGCAGAAGCTGCTGCAATTCCGCAGGTTCCGGGCTCACTAGATGCAGTTCTTAATAATCTTGAAAAAGATAATGACTTCTTAACTCGTGGCGGTGTATTTACTAAGGATCTAATCGATACTTGGATCGACTTTAAGCGCAAGCAAGAGGTTGATTATGTTCGCTTGCGTCCACATCCAGCAGAGTTTGAGCTTTACTACGATCTATAAGATCTAACTAAAAAACGCCTCAGAGAATATCTGGGGCGTTTTTTATTTTACTTTTTCAATTACTCGATTCATGGACAATCCAGTAAGAATAAAAATTCCAGCCAACATTGCCCACCCCAGTTGGCCCATACCAATTGCAAAGAAAATAACCAGTGAGGGACCTATTACATTCATCGCGCCAAAACCCATTCGCCATAATCCTTGGTATGCACCTTGCCGATTTTGATCAGCCATTTCAAAGGCAATACTCCAACTACCAGTTGAGGCAAGTAACTCACCAACTACATGAATTAGCATCGCTGCAATTAACACCGAAGATGCAGCAAATGGATTTAGTCCTTTCGCAGCTCCATAAAATAAACAGGCGGCTGCAATATAGAAACCTGCCTTTCTAAACTGCTTGGCACCAATCTCTGCATTTGCTGCACCCTTGCTCATCCTTACCTGAAACAAAACCACTGCAATAGTATTAACAAACATTATTACCGATACCCACCAACGTGGTGCATTTGTGTCTTTAACAACCCAAACTGGGATCGCCACATTTTGTAATATAAAATGCATAGACATTACTCCGCTAAGCAGCATTGCTTTTATGTAACGCAGATCTTTTAAAATGCTCCAGTCGAATTTTTCATTACTTTGTAAGGTTGGTTTAACATTTGGCACTCTCAAATATGCAATTGCTGCCGCAAAAAATGTAACCGCATCAAGTGCGATCATAGTTTTATAAGCAGATTCAGTGTTTATTGCAAGTGCAAAGCCAGCTACTACAGTGCCAAATGCAATGCCTAGATTTGTTACTGCTCGGGTGTAGGCACGAATTCTTACCCGTTCCTCCCCTTCGCCAATTCGAGCAATCATTGCCATTCTGGCATTTTGACCAAAGACCTCAAAAATTGAATCAAGCGATAGCGCAATAAGTAATGGCCACCAACTTTGGATAAATATTAGGGAAATCGCGCAAAATCCCATGCCAACTAATGCAGTAGATGCAATCAATCTTGGCGGATACCGATCGGCAAAGTGGCCAGATGGAATACTAAGTAACAGAGAAAGCGCGCCAGATAGTGAAAATGCCAGAGCTACTTTTTGAGCTCCAAGACCAACAATAAGTGAAAAATAAATTATTCCGGTAGTCATAAATAGACCATTACCAAAGGTGTTAATAAAGGTGGATAGGGTTATTTTCCTAACAATCGGATTTGGGGATACAACATTTTCAAAATTTTGTTTTAAAAATATCCTTAAATCAGATTTATTCACAACCTATTGATTATTCCGACGACGATATGAGTAAATTGCAAAAAATATGCCAGTTGTTATAAATGCTGCAGAAGCTAAATAAATGCCAAGTGGATAGCTACTTTTGTCTGTGTTTGTGACTCCTTCAGCAGTGACTTCACCTTGTCCAAATGTAAATTTATACTCCCCTTCAACCGCGTGGCCATCAGCAGAAACCACATGGTAGAAAACCAAAGCAGGTCCTTTTACTGTATTAGGCGAAAGAGTGAGTGTGACTGTCTTACCACTTAGTTTTTCATCATCTTCACTTACCTGATCCCCCACCGCGTTATTAACCACAACGAAATTTGCTTTTTCACTACCAATGTTTTGTAACTCTTCGTCAAACTCCAACGTAATCTGAGCTGGCCAAACATCGACAACGCTTCCAGCCGCGGGACTTGCTGAGAGAAGTTTTGTGTGGGCAACTGCCGCTGGCATATTTGTAACAACTGAAAATAAACCCATCACTAAGGCTGCTGTGATTATTGATTTGAAAGGTTTAGTCCCCATAGATAAACAGTATCAACTCTTTCTCCAATCTACTTGCAGTTGCAAATCGTTTGCAATAAGATTGGTTCATGAGCCTGAAATCTCCGCTCCGCGAGCATCTGCGCTTTTCTAAGGAAGAGCTGCCTGCCTTATTCGGAGTTATCTCAGTCGTTGTTTTTTTGCATGTTGCAGGTTGGGGTTTATTCATCCATTACAACTCAAATCCGGCTTATCACTCACTCTCAGATGGTTCCGGTGCTCTGATTTACGCTGGCGCTGGCGCCCTAGCCTATTCATTTGGATTACGTCATGCATTTGATGCTGATCATATTTCAGCAATCGATGACACAACTCGACTGATGTTGGCAAAGGGTAAGAAGCCGCTTGGAGTTGGATTATTTTTCTCACTCGGCCATTCCACAATTGTTTTAGCGTTATCAGTTGGTATCGCCTTTGCCGCAAAACAGGCAACCAAGTTTCAAAAGGATTTTGCTGAGACCGGCGGAATAATTGGCGCCTCAGTTTCAACACTTTTTTTATATCTAGTTGGAATTTTAAACCTTGTCATTTTAATTGGAATCATAAAAGTCTGGCGACAAGCTAAAACTGGAAAATTCTCTCATGAACACTTAACTCAACTTTTAAATGAGCGCGGATTGATGAAACGTATTTTCAGAGGTGCCTTTAAAAATGGTTTTGATCACTCTTGGCAGCTTTATCCAGTTGGCGTTTTATTTGGCTTAGGTTTTGATACCGCAACTGAGGTTGCACTGCTTGCTTTATCTGCAACTGCTGCGGTTGGAACTGTCGGCGGCACACTTCCACCTCTTGCCATCATTGCATTACCTTTAATTTTTGCAGCCGGAATGTCACTTATGGACTCATTAGATGGAATATTTATGACCAAGGCATACTCCTGGGCTTTTACCTCTCCCCTTCGTAAGATTTACTACAACATAACTACAACTGGGTTATCGATATTTGTAGCATTTGTGATCGGCACAATTCAGTTAATAAGCGTTTTATCTAAAAAAACTAATATTGCAGCTCACCAACCATTTACTGCCATTTCAGAGATAGATTTAAATCGAGTCGGCTACTTTATTGTTGCTTCATTTGTTGGCGCCTGGTTACTTTCGATATTTATCTGGCGTAAAGGTAATTATGAAGCTAAATATTCATCAGGCATTGAAGAAACCGAACACATTCACACTGAGTTTAAGATTTAATCAACGTATAGGTCGTTTATAAACTCTTTCGTTCCAGGAACTACTGCATACTTATCTAAATCGGTAATTCCTTCACTTGCTAATACCTCATCATCAATAAAGAAGTTTCCACTGCACTCCTTGCCATCTCGATTCAAAATTATGTAGGCGGTGTCAGAAATAATCTCGGTAGTGCGACAAAATGCGGTATCAACCCCTGGAATCATGGCAAGTGCAGCAGTATCTATTGCAGTTCGTGGCCAAAGTGCGTTAACTCCGATCCCATCACGCTTTAATTCATCTGCTAATCCCAAAACACACATGCTCATTCCATACTTTGCCATGGTGTAAGCAAGGTGGGGTTTGAACCATTTTCCTTTCATTGAAAGTGGTGGTGAGAGCATCAAGATATGTGGGTTACGCCCTTCTTGAGCACTCTTTTTTAAATAAGGTAGTGCGGCTTGGGAAGTTAGAAAAGTGCCTCGAGTATTAACACCCATCATTAGATCAAATCTTTTTGCCGGAGTATTTTCAGTGTTTGTTAAATTAATAGCTGATGCGTTATTAATCAGAATATCAATGCCACCAAAAGCTGTTGCGGCTTGTTCAATTGCAGAAGTGATCTGATTTTCATCTCGAATATCGCACTGAATAGCAAGTGCTTTGCCGCCAACTGCTTCAATCTCTTTTGCTGCGGTATGAATTGTACCTGGAAGCTTTGGATGTGCTTCAGTTGTTTTTGCAGCAATTGCAATCGATGCACCATCTTTAGCAGCTCGCAGTGCAATCGCAAGTCCAATACCGCGAGAACCACCGGTTACAAATATTCGCTTGCCTGCTAATGACATTACTTGACCTTACTCTTTTTTGATAAGAAATTCATAAATGCAATTTGGGCTTCATCAGATTGTGCGGCAATTTTAAATAAAATTCCCTCAGCTTTCATAACCTGATTAAGAGCTTCATGAGATCCACTCTTAAGTAATGCCTTGGTATTTATTACTGCGGTGGGTGGTTGTTCGGCAATCTCATTTGCAAATGCCATCGCAGCAGCTAATTCATCCTGTGCAATAGTATTTATTAAACCCATCTCAAGTGCTTCAGTTGCTGAGAATGGTCTGCCAGTCAACAAAATTTCAGAAGCTTTTGCATGTCCAACTAATCTTGGGAAGTTATAACTTGAACCACCTTCTGCAACTAAACCTAGGGAGACAAATGGCATTGAAAATTGGGTGTCTGGATTAGCCGTTACTAAATCACAGTGCATCAACATAGTTGTACCAATTCCAACTGCTCTGCCCTTAACCGCTGCAATTAATGGCTTAGGAAAGTTGTGAATGGCAAATAAAAAATTAAATACTGGGGAACCTTCATCCATTTGTGGGTCATTGGCAAAGTCATTTATGTCATTACCAGCAGTAAATGTATCGCCGTTTGAGTTTATTACTACCGCTCGGATCGAAAAATCCCCGGCAGCTTCATTAATTTTATCTGCCAACCTTTGATACATATCCTGAGTTAGCGCATTTTTCTTTTCAGGCCGATTTAGGGTCAGGCGCAGAACCGCACCGATTTGTTCATCCAAGATAAAACTCACGCGGTAATAGTAAGCGTAAATCGACAAAATACCATCTGGTTGGAAAGTTGAATAAATAAGAGCACAATAGGGGCAGATCAATGGAGAGTGACCTTGGACGTTAATATCTTGCTTCGAGAGTTAACCCCGTTTGAGCAGTTAGTCTGCGAACATCTTTGTGATGGGTTAACAAATTCTGCGATCGCAAAGGCTACCGCCCACACTGAGAAGGTAGTTGAGAATACCGTTTCAAGAGTGGCTCGTGCATTTTCTATTGAATCTAATGGTGATGTAAATGTACGTGTTTTGTTGGCACTTGCATACCGCTCCCATTTTGGTGATAAAGCTTTTGATAAATTAGGAATTGCTTGCCAACATTTAACTGTTGGACCAAATGGTGAGCAGATATGTTCAAGGCATACTGACTAACTCTTTAGTGATTTAAATCTAAGTGCTGGCACTTATGATATTTAGGTAAGTGCTACCCCCTACTAATTCCGACCTGCACCCTCTTAATCCAGAGTAGTAATAGCCATGGAGGGTTTGTAACTCTCTAAGGCAATAAAACTGGAGAAATTAGGAGAAATCAATAATGAAACGTCGCACCTTCGATCGAATCGTCAGCTTTGTCGGTTTGGGACTTTCTGTATTTTTATTTGTAGCAGCTGCACTCCTTAATTGGGGAGCAAGCTTTACAAGTAATGAAGTTAAGACTCAGCTTGCGCAACAAAAAATCACAATGCCAGATAAAGAGAGCGCTGGGTTTAAAGCATTACCTGAAGAGGCCCAAGGAAAGTTGGCTCCATTTTCAAATATGCCACTTACAACTGGTAAACAAGCACAGGCTTATGCTGATTTTTATATCGGCTCACACCTTAAAGGAATTGCCGGTGGCAAGGTTTACTCCGAGGTAAGTGGTGAGGCTTTAGCAGCAAGTGCTGCATCTAAAGCTGATCCAACCAACATCGCACTAGCTACAAATGCTGGTGCTTTAATGGGACAGCGCACCACCTTGTTTATGGGTGAAACTTTACGAGGCCTTCTTCTTTATTCATACGCATTTTGGCAAATCGGTCAAATTGCTATGTATGCATCATGGGCAGCAGCTCTCGGTGGCCTACTGATGTTAATTCTTACTCTGCTCGGCTTTGCGCATCTTCGTCGCGTAGAAGCTGACGCGACGATTTAAAGCCCTCACTCTCCAAGAGGGCGAAAAACCCCTAAGGTGTTAAATCCTTAGGGGTTTTTTACTTCCGACAATTAATTAGCGATCAATACTGCCATCGATAAATTGTTCAACCTTTTGGTATGCCTGCTCATCGGTGTACTGGACCGGTGGTGATTTCATAAAGTAACTAGATGGTGAAAGAAGTGGTCCACCGATCTTGCGATCTAGCGCAATCTTGGCGCAACGAAGTGCATCAATAATTACACCAGCTGAGTTTGGTGAATCCCAAACCTCAAGTTTGTACTCTAGATTGAGAGGAACATCTCCAAAGGCACGGCCTTCTAGGCGGACATAGGCCCACTTGCGATCATCTAGCCATGGAATGTAATCAGATGGTCCAATATGAACATTTTTAGCACCCAGGTCGTAATCTAATTGTGAGGTAACAGATTGCGTCTTAGAGATCTTCTTTGATTCAAGCCGATCACGCTCTAACATATTTTTGAAATCCATATTTCCACCAACATTTAATTGGTAGGTACGGTCTAGGTGAACACCGCGATCTTGGAATAGTTTGGCCATAATTCGATGAGTAATCGTGGCGCCAACTTGAGATTTAATATCATCGCCCACAATTGGCAGTCCTGCTTTTGTGAACTTATCTGCCCACACGGGGTCAGAGGCAATAAATACTGGCAGTGCGTTAACAAAGGCACAGCCGGCATCAATTGCACATTGGGCGTAAAACTTAGCTGCCACTTCTGATCCGACTGGTAGATAACAGATAACTACATCAACCTTGTTGGACTTTAGCTCCGCCACCACATCTACTGGAGCTGCCGTTGATTCAGTGATCGTCTCTTTGTAGTAGCGACCCAAACCATCTAATGTGGTTCCGCGCTTTACTGTTACGCCAGTTTTAGCAATATTTGCAAACTTAATTGTGTTGTTCTCACTGGCCCAAATTGCCTCAGAAAGATCAAGGCCAACCTTCTTAGCATCAACATCTAGTGCTAACACAAAGTTAATATTTTTAATGTGATACCCACCAAGGACTGGGTGCATTAAACCTGGGATCTCAGTTTCATTATTTGCATCCTTGTAATAGGTAATGCCTTGAATCAAAGAGTTAGCGCAGTTTCCTACTCCAACTATTGCGACCCGGATCTCCCCTTTATTTTCTATGCTCACGAGCTCTTCCTTTCGGTTTGGATCATTTTTTCCAACCAAGCGATCTCTCGTTCAGCGGACTCTAATGAGTGACGGCGCCACTCAACTAGGTAGGTATCAATTCCTTCTGGAATTTTTGCCAGGTCTTTACGAACAATCTCCGCCTTCTCAACTAAACGCCTATGACGTCCTTCTAAAATTCTTACTCGATTATTTCTAGGTGTTGGTCCAAAAAATGCGAAGCGAATTTCAAAGCCTTCATCCTCAAATGAATCTGGGCTGGCACTTTGCATTAATTCTGAAATTTTATTTCTACCTTTTTCTGTTAACTCATAAACAATCCGCGAGCGCCGAGATAATCCACCAGAGTCTGTAAATGACTGCTCAATTAAATCCGCCTCCATCATTCGGCGAAGCTGCGGATATAAAACTGAAAAACTAAGGGCGCGAAATGGTCCATAAATTGCAGTCATGCGTTTACGCAACTCATAACCATGTAGTGGGCCTTGGGAGAGCAGATTTAGGAGTGCGAACTCAAGGGATTCAGATCTTGATTTCATTTCTGCCCTCCCCAGTCTCTATCCACTAGATATATCGAGTCGATACTATCAAGTATTTAAACCTATCTGCCCAACTCAGGCAAGCCGTAGGATGAGAGCGTGTTTACTCCAGATTTGATCCCTTCCCGCCTCTGGGAGTACCTAATAGCGACGATTTTGATCATCTTGGCGCCAGGTCCATCTGTGCTTTTCACTATCGCCCGGGCTATCGCCTGGGGCAGGGCGGCAGCTGTTGCCACCGTAATCGGTAATGCCAGTGGAATGTTCTTGGTCTCCCTTTTGGTCGCAGTTGGCCTTGGCCCGTTACTGCAGGCATCAAAACTTTTTTATAACGGCGTGCAATGGGCCGGAGGTGCCTACTTAATTTACTTAGGTTATGCCGCGATTGCAGCTAGCAAGGTAGATGCCCATGGGATGCAAAAAACGCAAGGGGTTAAACCAGCCTTTGTAACCTCAATTAAAAATGGATTTTGGGTGGGCGTATTAAATCCAAAATCAGTTGTTTTCTTCGCCGCGATCTTGCCGCAATTTGTTGATCGCGATAAAAATAATGTCACTGCGCAATTGATTCTACTTGGCGCAATCTTTGCATTAATCGCTCTTATCTCAGATGGCAGTTACGGCGTTTTAGCCGGCACAGTTCGCCAATGGTTATCAGGTGATATTAGAAGATTGATCTTTATGCGCACCTCAGGTGGTGTGGTAATGATTGCACTTGGTTTATTTACGATCTTCTCATCTTTATTAATTAATTAACTTACTTACCTAACAGCGCACCTTTATCTAACTTTGCCGTCACCATCATATGGGGCACAGTCAACGCCCAAATCACCACCAAGATCGACCAAAGCAATCTGGAGTTATCTGGATTGGCAGCAGCTAACACCACTGCCACAATAAATGTGCCAATTAATGCTGGAATACCAGGAAGTACTGCCTGCACAAATGCCTGCTTTGGTTGATTATTTTGATAAGCAATCTCTGATTTAGCAAGATTTAAGGTTAACCGAGCGGTATGACGTAATGCGTGCCAGAGGCCAAAGTAAATTGCAAATGCCACCAGCGGTGGAGTTAGAATTGAAAGAGCGGCAAGTAAAGTTAGATCAATTGCGTTTTTATCATCCCGCTTTAAAACTAAAACAAATAATGAGCTTGCTGCGATTAGCAGCACGCAAAGATGGATTAGATCTGAATTACTACCGGCCCAATTAATTAGCTTTGGATTGACTTCGGCCAGAGCTGTGTTTGTCTGCTCACTACTCAGCGGAATAAAAACTGGTAATAACCCAGCTGGGATTGCATAAATCAACCGATCTATTAATGACTTACTTACCCCATTATTTAAGCGCTCACTTTCTGCGATAAATGCGGCATCTCCTACCCCAAAGTGGGCAGCGCTCATGATTACCACCAATTGAAAACCGAAAACATTCCATTTAAGGATTGCCCAGACTGCAGCTACTGCAATTAATATATAGATCAGCACAAAGAAGGCCATCTTTACAGGTTTACCTTTTGGCAGAGTGAGTAGATGATCTAATGCCCCATGGGGAATTCCAATAATTAATGCAATTACGGCAAGTGCGATCTGCCAATTTAAATTATCGGAACCTAGAAATGCGGTAAAAAACAGTGAGAGGATCACAGCGATAAGTACAAAGAGTTGGCTGTAACTTCTAGTAGCGGTGAATAACCGTTGTTTAGCGCTCATTTGCACCCCTTAACACCTAAATCGTGGCGGTCACCCCAATTGTCAGTGGCCTTGGGCAAACTTATCTTAAGGAAAACCAAATTAGGGCGTACCACAGAGCGTGCGCGAAGAAATGAGTTGAAATGGCATCATCAAATGCAGTTGGCAGTGCTAGAGAATTTATCTCCCCTTCCGATTTAACCTTCTCTTGGGGCGGTTGTCATAAATGTTTGTGGCTTAATTACAACCACGGACTTCGCACCCCTGGCTTTATGCCACTTGTCGGGGATCTTGCAAATATGCAAGAACAATACTTTGCAATGAAAACTACAGCAGACATTGCCCCTGTATTACCCGAAGGCAAAGTTGCCGACCTTGGCGGATGGGTTAAATCCTCTTTTATTAATATAAATGGTTCACCAACAAAGTATGCAATTCGCGGCAAGTATGACTTATTAATTGAGTTTGCCGATGGCACCTACGGAATTATTGATTGTAAGTTTCAAGCAAAGGATTCAGATAAAACTGATCTCTACCAACCACAGCTTGAAGCTTATGCATTTGCCTTAGAAAATCCAGCATCTGGGGAGGTAAAAAAAGTTTCATTAATGGGCCTTTTAGTTTGGTCATTACTTGAACCGGCCGGAGATGTTACAAAAGGATTTGGGCTTAAGTTAAAACACACCTGGCGACCAATTACTAGAAACCCTGAAGCCCTGGCAACTCGGTTAACTGATTTTATTACCGTAGTTAGCGGCAAGATGCCGGGAGCAAAAGACAATTGCGATATGTGTAATTACTTAACAACTAGAAGAGAGTTTATTGGCGCGGAGTAATTACTCCTCATCAGATTCAATCTGATCCTCTTCTAATTTACTGTTCTTAATTGCATCCTTTGCCTCTGAGGCGTACATATTTGGTACATACTCTTGCTTTGATAACTCTGCAATCTTTTCCATAATTTGATTTGTGGCAGTTCGCAGAACTGCCTGATCAGTTGAATCACCAGTGAAATACATTGGTTCACCAAATACCATCTCAACTCGTCTAACCTTTGGCACAATCTGCCCAGTCGGTTGAATCTCTGCGGTGTTAAACATTGCCACTGGAATTATTGGTGCCCCAGATTCAATCGCCATCCGAGCAATTCCAGTTCTACCTTTATAAAGCCGGCCATCTGGGGACCTAGTACCTTCTGGATAGATACCAATACAGTGATTATCTTTTAATAACTTAAGCCCTGTTAATAAAGCTGCCTCACTTCGTTTACCGCCGGAGCGATCAACTGGAACTTGGCCCAAAGCAATAAAGGTAATTTTCTTAATAAAGCCTTTAACTCCAGGTGAGGTGAAGTACTCACTTTTAGCTAAGAAGGTAACGCTGCGCGGAACAACCAACGGCATAAAGATTGAATCGCTAAAGGAGAGATGATTTGAAGCGATGATCACTGGACCATTACTTGGCACATGTCTTAACCCGGAAACCTTTGGCCGAAAGATCAGCATCAAAAGCGGGAAGAGAAAAGATTTCAATAACTTGTATGGCACAGGTCTAATTTAGCGGCTAAGCCAATCTATGACACCATCTGAGCGTGAATTCAATTCCAGACTCCGCCGGATTTACCCTTTCGGGCGGAAAAATTGGTGTCCTAGTAATTCATGGATTTACTGGATCGCCCGTCACAATTAAACCTTGGGCAAATTATTTAAATCAAATTGGTTACACAGTCACAGCCCCATGTCTGCCCGGACACGGCACAACTTGGCAAGAGTTAAATGAAACAACTTGGCAAGATTGGTATGAAGCAGTTGAACAATCATTTATTGAATTAAAAAGTAAGTGTGATCGAGTATTTGTAGCGGGCTTTTCAATGGGGGGTGCATTAGCACTAAGGCTTTGCCAGATTAGAGGAAGTGAGGTTGAAGGTTTACTTCTATTAAATCCTTCAGTTCATGATCGCAGGTGGTTTATAAACTTAACTCCAATTCTTAAATATTTTATCCCTTCAGTTAAAAAAGGACCGACAGATATCGCAGCTCCTAATCCCCCAAAACACAGTTATGGCCGCACTCCGCTTAAGGCGTTAGATTCACTGCGCCAGCTTTGGCATGTTACACAACGTGATCTCTACCTAATTGATCTACCAATAATGGTTGCTTACTCAATAAATGATCATGCCGTAGATCCTGAGAACTCAATGACTGTAATCGATAATATTTTTTCAGTAGATATTCGGGAAGTTATTTTTGAAAAATCTTTTCACAATGTTCCCCTAGATTATGATGTTGATTTATTAAATTCTGAGAGTAAATTATTTATTGAAGATGTATTAAGTGGGGTATTACAGAGAGGCTCTGATTTCACCGAGCGGGAGTTAGTTGATGCTGAGTTTGACTCGATCATCTCTGGCTTAGCTTTAGATCAATCAGCACCAACTACCTATTTAGATGAGTTAGATAGGTTTGAGGAGGTCGATAAATTTATTCCGCCAAACCCAAGGTGGCTTAAATTAGATCCAACTCAGCGAATTGCTGCATCAACCTTTATCGCAAGCGGAATTTACCTTCTACTTTACAACGTTACAGATTTTGAAATATTTGGAGTCTGGCCAGCAGTACTTGGAGTTTTATCCTCAATTGCCACGATTATCTGGCGGACTGCAAGAAAAGAGGATGATTTAGAAGATGGCGCTAGCCTCTAACTAAATCTGCCGCACCAATTAAGCCAGCATCATTTCCAAATTTTGCGGCGATTATTTTTGGCACCGGATGTGATTTTCCAAATGGCATATAGCTATGCATCGCTTTTCGAACTGGCTCTAAAAATAATTCACCAGCATCTACAACTCCACCACCAACCACAATTGCTTGTGGGTCAAGAAGTAAAGCGTAAGAAGCACAGGCTGAGCCAAGCCAATTAGCTTGCTTATGAAAGGCGGCAATTGCTAATTCATCTCCGTTTTTTGCCGCGGTAGTTAAGATCGAACCAGTTAGCTCACTTAAATTTCCGCCAGCTAACTCCAATAACCTTTTACCTTTTTGTGGATCTGCCTCAACTCCCTCTTTGGCATATCGCATTAAGGCAGTGCCGGAGGCGTATTGCTCGATGCATCCTTGGGTACCACAGCCACACTTAATACCTTGTGGTTGCACAATCATGTGACCGAACTCGGCTCCAATTCCGTGTGCTCCCCTAAATAATTTTCCATCAATTACCAACCCACCACCCATACCAGTTCCAATAATAAAAAAGATGACTGGATTAAATCCTTTTGCATTACCAAATTTAAACTCTGCCCACATCGCAGCATTTGCATCATTTTCAGCAATTACTGGCAGATTGATTTCTTTCTTAATCTCATTTACAAAATTGAGCTCACTTAAGTTAGCAATATTTGGAGCACCAACGATTGTTCCCTGATCTGAGGAAATCAAAGCAGCAACACTTATGCCAACTCCAGCTACCTGATGTTTTTGTTGAAACTCTTTAATCAAATCAACCACAGTGGCGATTAACTCCATGCCGCCTGCTGATGGTGTGGCACGCCTGGCTGAATCAATTACCTTGCCGGTGCTATCGACTACTCCACCTAACACTTTTGTGCCACCGATGTCGATACCGATTGTTAAAGCTGAGCTTGGAATTTGCGTGCTCAATTAGTTTTCCAGTTTTTCCTTCAACTGTTTTAATGCAAGATCAATAGTTGATTTTTCTGCTTTCTTTCTCATCATCTCTGGTACTGGCATAGAAAGTGCAACGGTTAACTCTGAGGTAACCTCAGTTTCATCACCATTATCTTTAACGATAAATGAACCACTCATTTCAGTTAACAAATCAGCATCCTCTAATGAAAATTCAACTCGATCTGGAAATGCTGACCAGTCATAATTTAAAGTTGGCTTATCTTTTAACGCACCAGCATCAACACTCATCTTTACCTGGGTAGGACGGCCCTGTCCGTCACTTGCTAAAACCTCTACCGATTTAAATGAGGTCGACCAGCTTGGGTAATTTGCAATATCAAAGACGACCGCGCGTACATCTTCAGCGTTGGCGGCGATACTAATACTTGAGGTAGTTACATCAGACATGGCGCTAGGTTACCGTGAAGTAGATGGGAATTTATCCCACCTGTTATACAAAAACTTGCTAGGTCTAGCGCAATTTGCCGCTTAAGCAGTAGCGTGGGGCTATGAACGAGATAACCATTCCAGCAATTATCCCGACAGCTGTAGCCGGAAATCTTACAAATCTGATCGCCGAGCGAGCTTGGTTTGAGCCAGAGCGAATCGTAGTCTCACGCCCCCTAGGTGATGGTTGGCAAGCAGTTACTGCAAAAGATTATGAGGCAGAGATTAGATCTGTTGCAAAAGGATTAATTGCTTCTGGAATTGCTTTTGGTGATCGCGTTGCGATTATGGCAAAGACTCGTTATGAGTGGACTGTTTTAGATTTTGCAATTTGGTACGCCGGAGCGGTGCCAGTTCCAATTTATGAAACATCAAGTGCTGAGCAAGTTGATTGGATTCTTACCGACTCCGCTGCAGTTGCAATAATTGTTGAAACTCCGGCATTAGTTGAATTAGTAAAACCGGTTATGCCAGCAAGTTGCAAAAATCTTTGGAATATTACCGATAACGCGTTAGCAACTTTAACCGCGGCTGGAAAATCAGTAAGCGATGATGAAATTTCAAAGCGACGAGAGGCATTAAAGCCAGAGACGCTGGCCACTTTAATTTATACCTCTGGCACTACTGGAAAACCAAAAGGAGTTCATTTAACTCACGGAAACTTTTTATCTGAGTGTGGAAATGTAGTAAATGGTGCAAGTGATCTATTTTTAAAACCGGGTGGATCTACTCTTTTATTCCTACCCGTAGCACACGTCTTTGGCAGAATGGTTCAAATTGGTGCAATTACTGCTGGCCTACACTTGGCACATTGCAGTGATATCACAAAATTACCAACTGATCTTGGCACATTTAAACCAACCTTCGTATTGGCTGTCCCACGTATATTTGAAAAGATATTTAATGGCGCTGAAGCAAAAGCTGAAGCTGCTGGCAAGGGGAAAATATTTCATAAGGCTGCCGATGTTGCAGTTGCATACAGCATGGCAATGGATAGCAAGCGGATATCCCCACTTCTTAAATTACAACATGGCTTGTTTGATAAATTGGTTTACTCGAAGATTCGTGCTGGCTTAGGTGGTCGGGTTGAAGCAGCAATCTCTGGTGGCGCACCACTCGGCGAACGATTAGGTCATTTCTATCGTGGTGCTGGAATAAGAGTTTTAGAGGGCTACGGTTTAACCGAAACTACTGCAGGTGCAACATTAAATCTTTCTTGGGCGCACAAAGTTGGTTCAGTTGGAAAACCAATTCCTGGAACTACCATCAAGATTGCCGATGATGGCGAGGTTTTAATTAAGGGTCCAATTGTAATGAAGGGGTACTGGCAAAATGATGCCGCTAATGCTGAAGTTTTCACCAGTGACAATTACTTCAGATCTGGAGATCTCGGAAAGTTAGATGATGAAGGATATTTATATATAACTGGTCGCAAGAAGGAGTTAATTGTTACCGCTGGTGGAAAAAATGTTGCACCTGCTGTCCTTGAAGACCGACTGCGTTCTAATCCATTGATTAGCCAATGCATGGTAGTGGGCGATAACAAACCATTTATTGCCGCTTTGATTACCTTAGATCCAGATTCAATTAAGCCATGGGCGGTTGCTAATAAAAAAGAGGGTGCATCAATTGCCGAATTAGCAAAGGACCCAACTCTTTTAGCGGTAATCCAAACAGCTGTTGATGAAACAAACAAGGCAGTTAGCCGCGCTGAATCAATTCGTAAATTTACAGTTTTACCAGTGGACTTCACAATTGCTGGCGGGCAATTAACGGCTAAGTTATCGGTGAAGCGACATGTTGTCGCACAGCAATTTGCCCGCGAGATTGATGAGCTCTTCTCCTAATTCTGAACGTGCTCGGCTTGCTCGAGAGCTTCATGATGGTTTGGCACAGGAGTTAGCTTCCCTTGGCTACCGATTAGATCAAATAATTGGTGACACTAACTTAGATAATAAAAATAGATACTCGCTTCGGGAATTACGTTTCACCTTAACTGGATTAGTTAACCAGGTTAGAGATGAAATTTTTGAACTAAGAACAAATAAAAGTAAGCCAATTCTTCAGCAACTAACAGAGCAAATCCCCAATTTACTTACCGGTTCAAAAATTGATTATGAGATTACGGGCGATATTGATATTGACTCAAGTATTAGATTTGAGGTAATTCGTGCGATTCGAGAGATTGTAATTAATTCACGAAGGCACTCAGGCTGCACCCAAATTGATATTCACCTATCAAGAAGTGAAATCACAATCATTGATAATGGTTCCGGAGGGGTGGTTGAGAAAAATAACTCATTTGGAGTTATGGGGGTTAAAGAACGACTTAATCAGATAAATGCTGATCTACAAATTGTCTCTGATGCTTCTGGAACTAAAACTGTAATTAAGTTTTAATATGAAAATTGCAATCATTGATGACCACTCATTAATTAGATCTGGTGTTACAGCTGCATTGGCCAATAGTAATTATGAAGTTGTTGCCGAAGCCTCATCGGTGGAGGAAGGTTTGGCTGTAATTAATTCCTTAAAACCAGATATTTGCCTGATTGATATAAATCTAGGATCAGGCAACGGGATCGATTTGATAAAGAAATCACTCAGTAATGGGGGTAAATCCAAATTTGTGATCTTAAGTATGCATGATGATTTGGCAACACTGGATTTAGCAAAACAAGCTGGAGCATCTGGGTATTTAACAAAAGGTGCACCAATAGAGCAATTACTAGAGATACTTGATGTTGTTGCAACTGATAACGGTAAGTTTATTAAAAAAGGTCAATTTCAAAAAGCTCTGGAAAATAAAGATTTTGGATTGACGCCCCGTGAATTAGAGGTGCTGTCACTATTACCAACGGGGGCTACCGCAGTAGCACTTGGTGGTATTTTATTTTTAACTGAAGCAACTATAAAAACACACCTAGCTTCAATTTATCGAAAACTAGGAGCCGCAAACCGAGCTCAAGCAGTTAGTATTGGAATAGAAAATAAATTAATTGCCAATTAGTAAATTATTAAATTTTGTAGACCAATTTGAAAGCTGCCAATCACTAATTACCCAACCTCTGCCTGCCTGACCCATCGCCTGAGATTTTGCGGGATCTGCAAGTAATCTGCAAATTACATCGGTAATTTCATTTACATTTGTGCCGTCCACTAATAAACCAGTGACTTGATCAATTACTGCATCAGTTGCTCCACCAGAATTTCCAACGACAACAGGTAGGCCACAAGCACTTGCCTCAAGGTAGGCAATACCTAAGCCTTCAACCTCAAAACCAAAAAATCTTGATCTAACTGGCATAGCAAATACTTCTCCAAGACAGATGTAATCTGCTAAATCACTATGTGGAACTCGGCCAGTGAAAATTACTTTATGTGTTACCCCTAACTGTCTGGCTGAATTTCGCAACATCTGTTCAATCGGGCCTTGACCAACTATTAATAAAATTGTATCTGGAAATTTTTCTAAGATACTGGGAAGTGCCTTAATCAATTGGTCCTGGCCTTTGCGATGTACTAATCGAGCAACACAGACAATTACTCGTCTACCCTCAAGTTGATACCTTGCAATTAGTGCTGGATTTGGCTTTTTTGGTTGAAAGTAATTTGTATCTATGCCAGGTGCAATCTGGACTAACTTATTAACTTCAGTAGTTGCCTTACTGATCTCATTTTTAGTAAATGCACCAAGGTATCCAAGTTTGTCTACATTTTTAATAATTTTTCTTAATATTTGTTTTAGGATTGGAATTTTTGCCCACCAAATCTCATGACCATGACTTAGCGCCACAATATTGCTCGCTCCCCCCTTACGTAATTGACTTGCCATTAAGCCAAGGGGTGCGGCTGCGCCAAACCAGACATTTTGAATTTTATACTGCTTTAAAATACCAACCGCTTTGCGAGAAATTCTTGGGGTCGGCAGCAAGATTTTGGCTCGATCTCTAATTACGGTTGCGCCAAACTTCTCCAAAAGTTGGGCATCAAATGGTGCATGCCCCTTTTGGCTTGATGTGTAAATGACTAATGTATTTTTAGGTAAACCTTCTAGTAATCCCAAAATAAACGTTTCAATTCCACCAGATCGTGGCCCTAAATCATTGGTGACCAGCAGAACTTTCTTATCGCTATAAACGGCGAGCTCCAATATAAGGTTTCTTACCCAGATCAAACTCAGCAATCTTTACTCGTGCCCCAGTATGTGGCGCATGGAGCATTCGATTTCCGCCTAGATAAATTGCAACATGTGAAATTGGTTTTCCAAAAAATACAAGATCACCTGGAAGTAAATCTTTGCGGGCAATAGATTTTCCATAGTTATATTGGGCTCTAGATGAGTGAGGCAAAGAGACGCCTGCTGCTTGAAATGCTCGCATGGTTAAACCAGAACAATCCCAGTAAACAAGTCCATCTGCACCAAAAACATACTTATCACCAATCTGAGCAAGTGCATATTTAATTGCAACTCCACCTCGACCGCCAATACTTGCATACTTAGCTGCATCGGCCAATGAACTTTCTTGGTCAGCGTTCTCTTGGTCCTCATTTAACTTTGCCAGTCGCTCACGCTCTGCCGCGGTCAGCTTTGCCAGTAAATCCTCAGCCTCTTTCAATTTACCATTTGCTATTTCAAGTTGCTTTGTAAATTTTGCCTCAGCAGCTTTTACTAATGCTAACTTATCTGTAACAGTAAAAGTTGTTGCGTTTAATCTTTGAGTTGCAACTGAAAATTTCTTTAAATCTGCACCCTTTTTTCGAGTAACAGCTTCAAGAGAGCCGGCCGCAGATAGATAAAGTGCTGGGTCGGAGGAAAAAAGTAATTCTAAAGATTGACTTAGCGGACCGGATTTATATTGCTCAGCTGCAATTGCTCCAATAATTTTATGCATTTGATCAACCGATGCACCTTGTTGAGTTGCTTGTTGTTGGACTGAATCAAGCGTGCGCTTTAATTTTGCAAGTTGAACCTTTGCATCTTGAGCACCCTCAGCAGCTGAAGCTGCCTGCTCCTGCAGATCTCTAACCCGTCCTTGTACCTCTATTAAATTTGGCGCAGCATTTGCTGTAGCTGGGATTAAAGTGGAAGTGAAAATTACTGCGGCAAAGATTGCTCGAAGTGAATTTCTCATTCCGAAAGGTTAGTCACCTAAAGTGCGCTAACTCAACCCAACTTAAGCGTAGTGTGCTGAGAATTATCTAAATTTTTGGCCTTTTATTTGTATTTGATCCGATATTTAGCCGATATTGCGAAGATTGCGCACTTTCCGATTTCCGGCCTCAAACCTTAACGGCGGAACTAATCCGGCTGTGGCTAGTAAATTAATTGCAGCTTTATCCTTATTAGTAAGTTCAGCATTTTTTCCAGGGGCTGGTTTTATATTCAGCAACACTGAAACAACGCAATCGCCACAGGCGATCTCGCGCACTACACAACTATCACAATTGATGATCATGAGTTAAAGGTTAGGACAGGCCACTGACACTCGCTAACCTAATGCCTGTGAGAGAGATAATTACCACCGCAAATCTGATCGTGGGTAAAGATGGCTCAACGACTGCAAACAACTCCTCAATTGGCCTATCAACTGATGAGGACCGGGCTAGATTTAAACAGTTACGCAGTAAGGCCGATCTAATTTTAATTGGTGGAAATACTGCTCGGCGCGAGCCCTATAAAAAGACTCCAGTCCCGCTATTTATTCTTACCCATGCAAAGGTTAGATTGCAGCCAAAAAATCAACTAGCAAAACAGTTCTCAATGAGTATCACCGAGTTATTGTCGGAAATCTCAAATAATTTTGCACCCACCGAAAGTCCCACTTCTATTAACTTATTGGTTGAAGCTGGACCGATTTTGCTTCAACAAATGGTTGATCTCTCACTTATTGACAACCTATACCTAACAAAAAATCTTGAAAAAAATGGTGAGAATAGGATTTCTATTGAAAACTTAATTAAGCCATTTAAATTAATTACTAGTGAAAAAGTTGGATCTTGTGAATTTATCCGCTACCAAAAGCGCTAGCCTAAAGAAATAATTACAACTCCCAATACAGCAAAACCGACCCCTAAATATTGAAGTTTAAGTAACCGCTCATGAAGTAATTTAAATGCAAGTAATGCCGTAACTATTGGGAAAAGTGAACCTAAAACGACCGCTAAAGAAACTAATCCTTTAGTTGTTGCAACACCAAGCAATACATTTCCAAAAAAGTCAGCCCCTCCAATGCCTATTAATATTGGAATATCCTTCTGAGTAAAACCCCCTGAGGTTTTATATTTTGCAAATAATGCTAATGAAATAATAAAAGTAGTAAAACGCATAGTAGTCATAGTCATAATCGCACTTGATTTAGAGCCTTGCGCGATAAATGTAATTGCACTACCAAATCCAAAAGCTGCAATCAATGCGTAAAGTAACGGGCGAAGGGAAATTCCACCTTTAATCTCTGGCCCACTTGCGCAAAATGCTCCAGTAAGGGCAATTGCCATGCCAGCCAATTGCACAGCGCTCGGTTTTTCGCCATTAATAAATGCAACGGTTAAAGGAATCAAAGCAGAGAGTGAACTAATTGGTGAAACCACACCCATGCGACCGGTAGCAAGGCCGGCATAAAAAGCGGTTAAGCCAATAAAGCCCAACGTGCCGGCAAACACGCCTGGTAAAAAGTAATTACTCCAACTTAAATTTGGTGCAAACCATGAGGATGTTATTAAGACAACCATTAATCCAAATAACAAACCAAATGATTGTGAAACTCCAGTTACAGCAAGTGCCTTATATTTCTTAGTTAAATTCCCACCAAAAAAATCTGCTGTCCCCCATAGGAGTGAAGAGAGCAATGCAAGAAATGAGGCCATTAATTAAGCCTACTGTGAAAAATTGAGCTATTTGCTCTGGTCACCTGCTCGCGCCTTCACTTACTTCTATCCGATACAAATTATCCTTAATCAGTGAGTCCCACCTTCGATCAATTAATCGCACCGTTGTTAGCATTAAAGCCACGGGGTGAAATATTGCTTGAAACAGTTCCAGCGCCACAAAAATTAGCACCCCATGCATTAGCAATGACTGCCGATGTATTAGAGGATGCTGCAACTGGAAGATTTGTTTTACTTCATGACCCCGCTACGCAAGAAGGTTGGGGTGGGCAATGGCGATGTGTAACTTTTGCTAGAGCGGCAATTGATTTAGAGATGGCATCTGATCCATTACTGCCAGAGATTGGTTGGACTTGGTTATTAGAATCTCTTAAGAAAAATGGTTGTGAGTTTTTATCACCGAGTGGAACAGTTACCAGAGTTGCTAGTGCCTCATTTGGAGCTTTAGAGGATCGCGAAGAAGACTCAGAGATTGAAATCCGTGCCTCCTGGACACCAACATCTGGTGATGGGTTAATCAACCATGTGAATGCATGGTTGGAATTGCTGGCAATGACTGCCGGCTTGGAACCGATTCCGCAAGGTGTTAGTTCAATCGCTCGTAATAGCTAGACTTAAATTATTAATGATCACTCCTCTTTTAACACCTCGAAATGGTGTGCCGGAAGTTGTAAGTAATGAAAGCCAATTTGAAAAATTAATCGCGCAGTTACTTAATGGAAATGGGCCTTTGGCAATTGATGCCGAGAGATCTTCGGGCTATCGCTATAGCCAGCGGGCATATCTGATTCAGATCTATCGAGAAAATGGCGGATTACATTTAATTGATCCCATCCCACTTAAAGATTCAAAGTTATGGCATAGATTTAATGATGAGTTTTCTTCATATGAGTGGGTAATTCATGCCAGTACCCAAGATCTTCCCTGCTTAATAGAGGTTGGCTTGAAACCTAAATTACTTTTTGATACTGAATTAGGTGCTCGAATTGCCGGTTGTGAGCGAGTAGGACTTGGCCCATTAGCTGAGAGCTTGCTTGAATTACAACTTGCCAAAGAACACTCCGCAGTTGATTGGTCGATCCGGCCATTGCGGCCAGAGTGGATTACTTATGCTGCTTTAGATGTTGATATCTTGCTTGATATTAGGAATGCGGTGGAAAAGTTATTGATAGAACAAAATAAATTAAAATGGGCTGAGCAAGATTTTGCTTCGATTTTAAAAAATTATGAAAGCTATGAGTTTTCCGATCTGCCCAAACCAGAACGATGGCGACGGACATCTGGAATGCATAAGGTGCGAGATAGATTAACAATGACCATTGTTCGAGACCTCTGGCTATCTCGGGATGAGCTAGCTCGTGAGATCGATCTAGCCGCTGGTCGAGTATTAGGTGATGATGCAATAATCGAACTAGCCACTAAACGACCAGATAACCTTGAAGCGGTGGCAAAGGTAATCGGTAGGCGGACTCGATTAGAGGCGCCACCTTTTAATCGCTGGTTAAAGGTTTTAAATCTTGCGCTTAAAACCCCAATTGAAGAGCAGCCAGAGTTACGGGTGGCTGCGCAAAGTTTGCCACCAATTAAAATTTGGAAGGATAGAAATCCACTTGGCTACGCACGCCTAACCCATGCGCGCGCTGCCTTAATTGAGTTATCGGCACAAATACAAATTCCAACTGAGAATTTAGTTACCCCTGAATTTGTTCGTAAAATTTGTTGGCAGGAGCCACCAGCAACAAATAGTGAGTACGAAAATTTTGTGAATGAACAACTAAATAAAATGGGCGCTCGGCCATGGCAGATAGAGCTGGTAACTCCAGTCATTTCCGCTTCACTATCCCAAACCGAGCCATTGGTAGCACCTGAGCCGGTTGAGGCTGAAGGTGAGCCTGAAACCGAGCAGTAGGGTGTGATTGGAATTACGCAACACTTAAGTTGCGTAATTCATTAATCTAGGAATATGCTCAAGCCATGCTGAGCACCTTTTTAATCGCCCTTCGGGAAGGTCTTGAGGCTGCCTTAATAATCGGCATCTTGGTCGCTTACGTTGTTAAAACCGGCCGTAAAAATTTACTACTTCCGATCTGGACTGGTGTTGGGATTGCACTCGCTGCAAGTTTTGCTCTAGGTGGTTTTCTTTCATTTACCTCTGCTGAATTAACCCCAAGAGGTGAACAATTCTTTGCCGGTACCACCTCATTTATTGCAGTAGCACTTGTTACTTGGATGGTTTTTTGGATGAAGCGAGCTGCCAGAACTTTACGTGATGAATTACATGGCAAGGTAGATAATGCATTAACAGCTGGTCCAATAGCCCTTGCTGCAGCTGCTTTTTTTGCTGTTGCCAGAGAGGGCCTAGAAACAGCCTTGTTTGTGTACACAAACTTTAAAACAGTTGCCGCTACATCTTCAGCATCAATCGGTCTTATTCTTGGCTTAACCTTTGCCGTAGTGCTTGGCTACCTAATCTATAACCGATCAGTTAAATTAAATTTAGGAAAGTTTTTTACTATTACTGGAATTGCATTAATTATCGTAGCCGCTGGAGTTTTGTCCTACGGTGTACATGAATACCAAGAGTTAGGTTGGCTACCTGGTAACACCTCATATGCTTGGGATATCTCATCATTTATGGCAAAGGACTCAATCGCTGGTTCCTTGCTGGCCGGCACAATTGGCTTTGATGTAAACACCTCATGGGTGCAGTTGCTGCTTTGGCTCGCTTACCTTGGAATTACTCTTCGCCTGTATACCCAACCTGCTCGCGTGAAAACCGCCCAATTAGTTAAGTAGTCGCACTACCCAATTCGCCTACTGGCGAGTAACCTAGCCTTATCAAGTAAGTAGCTAGGGGAAATGATGACCAAAAGCGCAACCGCAAAAACAAATGTGGTCTTGGTGGATGCAGTTAGAACTCCATTCGGAAAAGCTGGCTCCCTCTATGCTGAAACAAGAGCTGATGACATTATGGTTCGCTGCATTCGCGGCTTGCTTGAGCGAAATCCAAATCTACCAGTAGATCAAATTGATGATGTTGCGATCGCAGCTGCAACTCAAACTGGTGATCAAGGAATGAATATTGGCCGTTCTGTTTCAATATTAGCTGGTATTCCAAAATCTGTTCCTGGCTACTCGATTGATCGTTGGTGCGCAGGTGCATTAACTGCCGTAACCACAATTGCCGGTGGCATAAATATGGGTGCTTATGATCTTGCAATTGCCGGTGGAGTTGAACATATGGGACACCATCCAATGGGTGATGGCATGGATCCAAATCCAAGATATTTAGCAGAAAAATTAGTTGATACCGATGCGCTGCAAATGGGCGCAACTGCAGAACGCCTGCACGATAAGTTTCCTCACCTTACAAAAGAGCGCGCCGATAAATACGCATTAGCATCCCAACAAAAAACTGCTGCTGCATACGCAGCAAATAAAATTCAACCAGATTTAATTCCAGTTGCAACTAGAACTGCTGAGCTTGGTTGGGGTATGGCAACAGTTGATGAACCACCTCGGCCACAAACAACTCTTGAGGCATTAGCTGCACTTAAAACACCATTTAGAGCCGCTGGTCGAGTAACAGCTGGAAATGCGGCTGGTTTAAATGATGGTGCAACGGCTGCAATCTTGGCATCAGAAAGTAAGGCAAGAGAATTAAATCTGCCGATCAAAGCGAAACTGGTTTCATTTGCATTTGCTGGTGTTGAACCAGAGATCATGGGCTATGGACCAGTACCAAGCACAATTAAGGCGCTTAAAAAAGCTGGTTTAGATATTACTGATATTGGATTATTTGAAGTAAATGAGGCCTTTGCAATTCAAGTACTTTCCTTCTTAGATCACTTTGGTATTGCAGATGATGATAAGCGAGTAAATATTTATGGTGGTGCGATAGCAGTTGGTCATCCACTTGCTTCCTCTGGCGTGAGATTAATTCTTAACTTAGCAAATGGTTTTAAAGAGCAACCTGAAGTTCGCTATGGAATTACCACTATGTGTATTGGCTTAGGCATGGGTGGCACAATTATTTGGGAGAATCCTAATTACAAAGGTGATAAGTAATGAGTGATGTATTAGCTGGTGCTCCTGATGAGGTAGTAACAAATGCAATTGTTCGAATGGTATCGCTGGCTCCATTTGGTAATCCTGGTGAGTTAGCACTAATTACCCTAGATAACGGCGCAGATCACACCAGACCAAATACCTTTGGGCCTGCATCATTAAATGCTCTTTCAAATGCAATTGACCAAGTGCAAAAAACAGATGCGGTAGCAATTGCTGTGACTGGAAAACCATTTATTTTTGCAGCCGGAGCTGATCTTTCAGGTATCGGAGCAGTAAAAGAAAAATCAGTTGCGACCGCATTTGGTGATTTAGGTCATGAAGTTTTTCTTAAACTTCATGAAAGTAAGAAGCCAACCTTTGCATTTATAAATGGCTTAGCTCTAGGTGGCGGCCTTGAGGTTGGACTTAACTGCCACTATCGAACACTTGCCTCTACTGCATTTACTGGCCTGCCAGAGTGCTTTTTAGGATTAGTGCCTGGTTGGGGAGGTGCCACTCTTTTGCCTAAATTAATCGGACCTGAGAACGCAGTACAAGTAATAATTTTAAATGCTTTAAATAACAACACCATGATGAAAGCAAAGGATGCACTTGGTCTTGGTGTGGTTGATGCAGTCTATGAGCCATCAGATTTTCTTGAACACTCGGTAAAATTTGTCGCAGAGGTTCTAAATGGTAAGAAGAAAATTGAGCGAAAAGATTTTAGTAAGGATAGTGCAGGTTTTGAAAAAGCAATCGCAACTGGAAAGGCTGCTGTTGCTAAGAAATATAGTGGAGCTCAAATCGCATCCCCACTTGCTGCCCTTGAGTTAATTAAGGCAGCGCAGACAAATTCAGTTCGAGAAGGTTTTGCGGCTGAAACCAAGGTATTAGCTGATCTTGTAATGAGTGATTCACTTCGTGCCTCTTTATATTCATTCAACTTAATTCAGAAAAAACGTAAAAAGGTTGAAGGTGCGCCAAAACCTGCACTAGCTCGCAAAATTACTAAGGTAGGAGTAGTCGGCGCCGGATTAATGGCATCTCAACTTGCCTTGTTAATGCTTCGTAATTTGAAGGTACCAGTTGTTATTACAGATTTAGATCAAGAGCGAGTTGATAAAGGGCTAGCTTGGATAAAGGCTGAGATTCAAAAGTTAGTAGATAAGAAGAGAGTTAATCCAGAGGGTGCTGCCAGATTGCTTGGCAATATTTCTGGATCTGTCGACCAAAAGGTTTTTGCCAATGCAGATTTTGTAATTGAAGCAATCTTTGAAGAGTTATCACTTAAGCAAAAACTATT
>Ga0214919_10001426_pt1 | contig 39183 bp, 42 predicted proteins | sample LL1503_MetaG_FD_177994 | JGI IMG/M metagenome (GOLD analysis project Ga0214919, IMG submission 177994) | Freshwater microbial communities from Lake Lanier, Atlanta, Georgia, United States - LL-1503 | ecosystem: Environmental > Aquatic > Freshwater > Lake | place: USA: Georgia | collected...
CTGCTATGCCCTCTGCGAGACTTTACACATTTGGACATGTAGATTTTCTACCTTTTATGTTTTATCTTTTCTTGCTGGACGGCCAGCTATGCCGCTCTGCGAGGCTTTACACCTTTGGACATGTAGATTTTCTACCTTTTATGTTTTATCTTTTCTTCTATTTTTTCTCCTTTTTTTACTTTCATATATATCTCTTTTCGTTGTTTATTACATTTATTGCAATAACATCCATTATCTATATAATGATTTTTTTGTATTGTTTCTTGTTGCATATTTTCTTGACTTATGTTTGTGTATAAATCGTATTCATTTTTTGTATAACTGTTTTCTTCTTCTTTTGTTTTTTTTTTCCAATTATTTATATATTCTTCCTTTTCTTGTGCACTATAATAATAATTTAAATACTTATCTTCATCTATGATTTTTAAGTAGTTTTGTGGCAATTTATATTCTTCTTTAAATTTTTTATATAATTCTCCTATTTCTTTTTTTTCTGTTTCATAATCTGGAATTATTATAATATCTAAATTTATTATTGATGATAATATATTTCCCCATATTTTAGAATCACATAAACGCAATTTTATATAATATACATCTTTTTCTTTTTGTATTATGTGTTTTTTCTCAAAATTAAAAGTTTTTCTTTTTTCTAAATTGTATTTTTCAAAATAATAATCTTCTGTTTCTATATAAGGAAATAATTTGTTAAATCTGTTTATTATTTTATGTATTGAATAAGTATTTAATTTTTCTTCTGAAATATTAAAATGAAATGATGACAATTTTTCAAAATAAACAGATACTTTTTTTTCTATTGGTGTTCTATAAACATCTATAACGATTACTCGTTTACCTATTGAACCTAAATAATTTATTATGTCATTTACAGATACATCTGTTATGCCTGTTAATATGAACAGCATCATTTCGTCATGTATATGAATTACATTATATAATTTTCCTAATGAAACTCTTAATGATGTTACTAATGAAGTTGACCCCACTTTTGGAGGAGTGTACACAAATATAAAATTGTTCAAATTATTTTTAAACAATTTGTTTATTATTATATTGTACTTCTCTTCCATTAAATTATATATTAGTATTATAAATTATAATACTAATATTTGTATTTACTTTCTTGATTTCCTTGATTTCCTTGATTTCCTTGATTTCCTTGATTTCCTTGATTTCCTTGATTTCCTTGATTTTCTTGATTTTCTTCTTTTTTTTCCTCCATCAAGATTGTCTTCATAGTCTTCATCACTATCACTATCACTATCACTATCACTGTCACTATCATCATCATATTCATCGTCATATTCATCTTCATCTTCATCACCGCCTCCTTTCATCCCTTTTTTTTTCATATTTTTCATATTTTTACATATAGGACATTTACATTTGTGTTTATGACCATTTTTTTTAGTAGAAGGTCCTTCTTTAATATATCCTTTATTTGCCGCTTTTTTTAATATATTTTTACAAATAACGCATTTACAATTATGTTTATGACCATTCATATTTTTTGCTGAACTAATATATTTTTTCGCTCCTCCTTCTAAACTTGACATATATTATATAATAATATTATTATTTTTGAACTTTCTTGTTAATTGTGCTTTTATTCTTTTGTTTACAACATTCCATTCAGCATTATTTGTTTGTATGACTTTCTTTGTTTGTAGGTCTCTTTGCTGTGGCGTTGGTGTTTGTCTTGGAGCCCGTCGTTGTTTTGGAATAACTTCATTTTGGTCGTTATCTTCGCTTGTATTTTTGTCTTCATGATAAGCAGTCTTCAATAATCTACACTCATATCTAGTTTCACACATTAACTTTCCTCCTTTAATGCCTCTTACTTTTGCCGCTTGCATACTATGCTTTCCAGAAGCAACTTCAGATATCTCTAATTCAACGTATTCTCCTTCTAATAAATATCTATATTGATCATTTGTTACATTTAATGAAGTATGGTGAACAAAAATATCATTTCCTGCATTCTCTCCTTCCGTAATTGTAATAAATCCAAACCCGGATTTACTATTAAACCACTTGACCCGACCTATAACAGAGGGTTTGTTTTCTGTAACTGTTTCCATCATATATAAATTATACAATTAATTATCTTTATATTATTTATAACTATATTATTTATAACTTATTATTATTGCGTAATATAATAAATATGGGTTAAAACAAATCGCTCAATATCATTTTCATTATTTGCATCAATATCATCTTCACTTATTTTTTGAAAGTCAAATAATTCAATTTGATTGTTATTTATATAATCAAATATTGGTTTTAAAGAAATAGTATTTAAATTAATTGTTTGTTTTTCATGATTTAATTCAATATTATTTGCAAGTGCTATTTTTTTTATGTAATTATAAATAACTAACGAAATTAATCCTAACTTTGTATCATTATTATTTTTTGCTGTATAATTTATAAATTGAAAAACTTCAAATATACTTTTAATATATTCCTTCATTATTTATATAATTTATCTTTTTTAATATGAAATTTATTGAATTATTCTTTATAAATTATAAATTACAAATATAAATATAATATAATATGAATTATCTAATAGTTATTGTTTTTCTTTTTTGCGTATTTTATTTATTTTACGTATGTTATATATGTTATAAAAAAAATATTAATATAGAAAATTTTGGAAACACATATACAAAAGAGATTATTTTATTAGGAGATAGTATTTTAAATAACAGCGAATATGTTTCTTATGGAAATTCAATTGCGGAGTTGTTGCAATTGCAATCTAATAAAAATATATTATGTTATGCTTTAGATGATTGTACAATAGACTATACATATAATCAAATAGAGAGAATACCTTTAACTTATAATAAATCTTCAACAGCTATTTTTCTCTCTATTGGAGGAAATGACATATTAGAATATTATATGTATAAAAAAGAAAATACAAATAATACTAAAAGTTTGAAAGAAATATTTTTAAAATATAAAAATTTATTAAAAACAATTCAAAAAACATTTTCAAAAACAAAAATTATTCTTTTAGATATATATTATCCTAAAAATATTAAATACGAACCTTTTTTTTCAATTATAAGTAAATGGAACAAAATGATGTATTCGTATATACATTCATTAAATAACAAAAATGTAAAAATACTTCAAATAAGTAAAATACTAATAGATCTATCTGACTTTTCATTTGAAATAGAACCATCTTCTATTGGAGGTGAAAAATTAGTTACTAATATATTACAAATTGCGAATACTTAAAGAGTTGTATTACACCTTTCCACATTTCTAACGCTCACTATACTTTAAGGGTTATTTATAAATTTTATATCCTATTAACATTTGTTGATAATATAAACGGGTACTATTTTTTGGAGTTTTTATTCTTTCCCAATGTTCTGGTGCTAAACGTTGAACATATAAATATATTTTTTTTTACCCATATATCCACACCATGTATCTAAATCTTGTTTTGTTCGTAAATTTTCAGTTGACACAATAAACTGAACTGCTGATTTAATATCCATTTTAATTTTAATTTACACTTTAGTATTTTATTTTTTGTTTCAATTGTTTGTTTCAATTTTTTTTATAAATAATTCGGCATTTGAAATATTAAAAGATGTAAAAATTGTATTTTTTATGTAATTATAATCAGGTGTTTCAGAAAAGGATAAAGATTTGCTATAATTTAAAAATTGAACAAGCACATTTGGTAGTACATTTATTTTATTATTTATAAATTGTTTTTTCATATGATGTATATTTTTTCTCTCTTCATTACTCCATGGAAGATTGTTTAAGTACAAAAATATCAACATGTATGCAATAGACTCTAAATCATCTCTTCTGCTTAGTTCATTCAGTTCATGCGCATTTATACTAGCATACGTTAAGCTACCTATAATATTGTTTGTTTTTTTTTCCCGGATATGTTTATTATTAATAATAAAAGGTTTACAAAATCCAAAATCTATAATGAATAATTTATCGTTGTTGATATTGTATAAAAAATTGTCTGGTTTTATATCCCTATGTATTAAATCTTTGTTATGTATAAATTCTATTAATTCAATAATTTGTAAACCTGTTTCCAAAGTTTTTGTTAGAGAGAAAGGACCATCCAACTGTTTTTTCGTTTTTAAAGAACCACCTAATAAATTTATAACCATATAATGATTTATATTATCTTTTCCAAACCATTTGATTTGAGGGGTATATTGATTATTATTTATATACTGATATATTATTGCTTCTCTTTTTAGTATTTTTGTGTCACAATCGATTTTTTCTATTTTAATGGCAACAAATTCATTTGTGCGAATATTTTGTCCTTTATAAATAAATCCAAATGATCCTTCTCCAATTTTTTCTAACAATAAGTATTTTTTATTTATTAAAGCCATAATAAATAAAAATATATACATTTAAACCCTTGAAGAAATATTATATAATTTTTAAACATATAAAGACTGAGTTGTTGCCACGTATTTCAAAATAAGCGAAGGAATTTCTCTCAATTTATGTAAAAACTCAATATTTTCGATTAGTTCAGCTATTTTTTCCATTTCAACACAAATGTTTTGTATTTTAAGAAGAGCTTTTATAAAATCACCCAAATGTAATTCTTTTTCTTCACTTAAAATTTGCAGTACTTTTTTACAATCCGTAACATTTTTAGCCAAAACCCAATCATTAATATAATACAATAAATCAAAATGCATACAATTATTTATTCCATTATGAATATTCATTTCTGTTTCTTTTGTACTATACACGTCAACCATTTCCGAGATTTTTTCTAAAAGGTTGTGCAATTTTGGATCCGTTTGTTGGAGAGAAGGACTTCCGGATTTAAGTTCTTTTTGAATATTAATATTTGTGAAACAGCTGAAAAGCGAAATTAATTGTACAGGGGTCAATGAAACAATCTCATTTTGAGTTATTAATTCTGCAAACACGATACAATGAACTTCCCTCAGTTGTGATGCAATTTTTCCTTTCATCGTAAGAGAGTTGTTTTCAATAAAATGGGTTTCTTTTAAATAATCTGTTATAGTTGCAATATTTGTTTGAACATATGATGTAGTATACGCTAAGTTTGTTTCTAATTGTTGCAATTCGATTGCCTTTAAGTTGTATTTTTCATAACTCTTTTTGTCGTCTTCTATAAAATAATAATTATCAATAATATTGTTTATTTTTCTCTCTACTTCTTTTTTTTTCTTGTTAACTGAAATTAATTTTTCTTTTTGGAGAAAAATATAATTCTCTATAATTTCTTTAGGAGTTTTCAAACTTTGAAAACAATTTTCAATTAATTGTAATTCTTTTTTTTTTGTTTGAATATCATTTTCTAATTGAATTAATTGTTTATTTATATCTTGACTTCCCATACCTTGTTTTACAAAAGAACAAATATCATCATCGTTTTTAACTTCTATCATGTTTAGTATAAGATTATATGATAATGAAAATTTAGAAGTTAATGATTGAGGAGAACCATTCATCATTTGTTTGTAAGAGAGAAATTGTGTATCTCGAAATAAATTATTTAAATGTACTACATGCCCTACCGTATCTAGTCCTAGTCGACCTGCTCTTCCAGCAGCCTGAGTATATTCATGAGCTTGTAATATTCTCAACGCATTTCCGTCATGTTTATAAATATCTGTAAAAATGCACGTTTTAACCGGCAAATTTAACCCAATTGCAACGGTTTCTGTAGCAAACAATAATTTTATATACCCTTTTGCAAACAACAATTCTACAATCTCTCTTAGTATAGGCAGCATTTTAGAATGATGTGTAGCTATACCTTTTTGCAAGAGAGAAATAAGATGTAAATACTCAGGTAAATGTAAATATTCTTCAAAATTAGGTAATTTATCGCGTAATATTTTCTCGCATTCATTTGCTACAATATATGGTATTTTAGTGTCAAACTCTAATAAATCGGTTCCGACTTCTGTTGCACATATTTCCAAATTTTTAATAGAAAATACATAACAAATAGCAGGTGTCATTTTTTCTTCTGTCAAATATTTGGTTACTTGATTAAGAGCATGAGATCTTTTAACCCAAATTTTATTGTTTTCAAATAATTTCAATGTTTTATGCATTTTATGATAATGCACTTCATTAAATTCATTTTTTGCGTTTTGTATTACAAAAGGTTTATTAATAACAGAATTTATTTCTTCATGTATCTTTTTATCTTTTATCGCTTTAAAAATTCCTTGAGTAACCGTAATAAAAGAATAATGTATTAAAGGCACAGCACGATTTTTTTTACAAGTTAAATACACTATTTTCCCATTTTTCTCTCTGTTTTCAATCCATGAAGCGAATTTTTCAGGATCATCTAACGTTGCGGATAGTCCAATCATTTGAACGTGTCTAGGCAACATCATAATACTGTTTTCCCATACATATCCACGGCTCTCATTAGAAATCATATGAATTTCATCAAATATAACACATCCTAATTCTTTCTCAATATCCATTTCAAAAGAAGTTGTTGAAAAAACCGTTTTTTGGGAAGAATGGTATAATTTATTTAATAAAATCTCTGTAGTCATTACAATAACATCTGCGTCCGGATTACACCGAATATCTCCAGTAATTAAACCAATTTTTATGTGTGGGTATTTTTGAGAGAAGTCATAATATTTTTGATTGCTTAAACTTTTAATAGGGGAACAATAAATAGATTTTTTACCACACGAATGAAAAAAATCAATAGCAAATTCGGCAGGCAATGATTTACCGCTTCCTGTTGGAGCCGTAACTAACACATTTTGACCTTTTAAAATACCTTCTATAGCCCATTTTTGAAAAATATGCAAAGGATGCGAAAACTTTTCAAAATAAGCGGAATTTTCAGCCTCGTTTTCTGCAGGATAATTTGTAATAGAACATATTTTTACCATATGTAATACATAATATATCTGTAATTATTTATATTGTTTGTATGTATAATATTTGTTTCATGATTAAAATAATAATTTTTATAAAAAATTGAGATAAATAAACTATATTTTTTTATGGTATATTATTTAAAACTAACACAAATGAACGAATTCTTATCACAACAATTGTCAGAAGAAAATATGTATCAAATCTTTAAGGAATACATGATTGACCGTTTTACAGATAAATTTTATGATGAGCTAGATAAAGATCACGGTATTGTTAATGGTACAACACTTGAAAATATATTAAAAGAAGAAACTTTTATGCAACTTCAAAAATTTTATGAAAAAAAAATTGTAAGCGGAGATATTCGTGTAGAAAATATGGAAGAGTTTTATAATAAAATTAAAAAGAATTTAGACTATCATTCCGCATTATATTTAGAAAGAAGGATAACATTTGCTTATAGTGAAAGACAGCAAAAAGTAGTGCAATACGTAAATTTATGGGGAGGAAACCCCGATACTGTACATGTATCATATATGGGGGGGTATAATCATAATAGAACATGTGTAATTATATCTCTTCAAGATTTATTTGCTTATTATGTTCATCCAACGTATAAAAGGGATTTAAATTATTTAATAGAAAAGTATAAAGAAGAGAGAAAATCTTAAATGTATAATAATAATTACATAATTATTTCTTTATAAATTTTAAATATTTTTTATTACTTAACTCTTTAAATATTTGCATTTTTCAAAGTAAATTCGTATTAAATTCGTATTAAATTCGTATTAAATTCGTATTAAATTCGTATTAAATTCGTATTAAATTCGTATTAAATTCGTATTAAATTCGTATTAAATTCGTATTAAATTCGTATTAAAATTTTTTAATCAAAACAATATTATACAAAAACAAACTAAACATAAATAATCTATTATATTCTTTTCATTAAAATTGATACAAACAATTTAAAAATAATAATTTATAATACCAAATGGAACATTTATCGAAACAACAACTTAAAAATATTTGTGAAGAACTTAAAGTAGAAAAATATAAATCAAAAAACAAAAAAGAATTAATTGACTTAATAAACAAAAAAAAATCTTCTATAAAACCACAAATTATTATAGAAGAAGAAGATGGAACCGTAACTTATGAAAATATTGTAGTTAAACCATTATTAAAAAACATATCATTAAAACCATTAATAAAATGGAGTGGCGGAAAAAGCGACGAAATAAAAATGTTTGAAAAATATTTTCCACAAGATTATAACAAATATATCGAACCTTTTGTTGGCGGAGGATCTGTATACTTTTATTTAAACCCTACAAACGCCGTTATAAATGACGTTCATAAAGAATTAATAGACTTTTATAAAAGTATACATCATGGCAAAATACAAGACATATTTGATTTTATGACAACACACCCGAATGATGAAAATACTTATTATAACGTAAGGGATGAAATGACTATAACAAATCAGCTAGATAATGCAAAAATGTTTTATTATCAAAGAAAAACGTGTTTTAGAGGTATGTTAAGATATAACAAAAGCGGGAAATTTAACATACCATTTGGTAAATACAAAACAATAAATTATAATGACTTAAAAAACCCAGAATATGAAAAATTATTAAGTAGAACAGAAATATTAAACAAAGGTTTTGAATACATATTTGAAAGTTATAATGATGAAAATAATTTCATGTTCTTAGATCCTCCATATGACAGCGAATTTACCGATTATGGATATTGTAAATTTGGAAAAGAAGAACAAAAAAAATTGGCAGAACTTTTTAAAAACACAAAGATAAAATGTTTAATGATAATAGGTAAAACCGCATTTATAGAAGAATTATACAAAGATTTCATCGTTGACGAATATGATAAAAGATATAAATTTAAATTATATGATAATCGTATTGGAAATGAAATAAATACAAAACATTTAATAATCAAAAATTATTAATAAATTTATAAATTTATATAAAACAGCATCTTATTTATTCATTTATTTTTTACATTTTCTTGTTTTTTTACAATATTTTTTATAATGTTTTTTACATTTTCGTGTTTTTTTCATATTTTTACATTTTCGTGTTTTTTTATATTTTTTCATATTTTTATATTTTTTTGTTTTATAATAACCTCCATACATGTCATGCGCTCCATCGTGTGTTTGTCCATAATAATCTAATGGTTTATTTAATATAATTTCTCTTGATGGTTTACCAAACCCAACATCTTGCAATTTAGAAACAGTTTGTTCTCTTGTTGTTTGTTCATCAAGTTTAGTATCTTTTTTTAATTCAACTACTGCTTTTTCTTTTGTATCAACAGTTGATTTTAAAGGTTCCGTAACTGAAAAAGTAGATAAAAGTATTTCTTCAAATAGATCATGCATAATTGTAAATCCATATATATTTAAATATTTTTTTATAAATTTAATATTTTCTTGCGAGCTGGCATCATTTAATTTAATTGCGGTTTTTATTTCTATCGATTTTGTATTTATTTTTGAATACAAACTTGTAAAATATTGTCGAGTATCTGTAAATATTTTATTTGTGAGAATATCTGGGTGTTTTACAATAAAATCATTTAATACGGTAGATGCGTTAATAAATTCATGTTTATAATCATAAAATAAATAAGATACAATTTTATCTAAGTCGAAAGATATATTTATATTTTTTGTTTCACCAAAATTTAAAAAATATTCTAATAAACCATAACTTATTTTATTATGATTTTCTTGAAATTCACTTATTAAAAAATAAAACAATAAATACAATTCTACATAATTTGTTATTTCAATAAAATTTATTCTTTCAAAATCTTCATTGTATGCTTCAATATCAAAACATATGTTCATTTCGAATTTTTTAAAAAGAGCCAAATAACTAAAAATAGTTACTATATTATTTTCAGTTAACATATCTTTATTTAAATTTATAGGTGATATATTATTTGTAATATCTTCATCAATACCATTGTTAAAATAATACTTATAATACATATTTAATAAAGGTATGTTATTACCACCTCCTCTTTGAGATCCAGCTGTTTGATCATGAACTTGAACTGTATCATCATCTACAAAAAATTCATCATCACCTATAGAATTTTCGATGTCGAAAAAATACCTGACCGCCTTTGTGATTTGTAATGCCGCCATTGAACGAGTAGCTGTTTCTTGATGATATATAAAACTGCTAGTTATAAAACTTTTAAAACTTGTATATTCTTTTAAAAGCTCTTCAGGTGAAAAAACAATCTCTGTTGTTATTTCTGTTCGCCCCTTTTTTTTTTTTGTTGGGTTATCTTCCGTTATAAAAATATGTAGGTGGTTTGATTTATCAAAAAAAACCTCTATAAATCTTATAGGAAACTCAACACGTTGATCCATTTTTAAAAGAGATATATTTAAACAAATTATTAATTCTTTGTCATGGTAATATTCTGGGCTATTTGCATAAACAATATCTTTTGAATATTGATCCACCTCAACAAAATGACCAGCAAAATTACCAGCAAGAGCAGCAGCCTCACTCGCCGCACCGACACCTTGATCAAACTCATTAGCCGCATCATCAAAAGCAATATTCGCTTTATCACCCTCATCACCCTTCTCATCAGCCTGATCACCCTCATCACCCTCATCAGCAGAAGCACTAGCAGAAGCACTAGCAGAAGCACTAGCAGAACCAAGATCATCCTCAAAATCTTTGGGGTTTTTAACAAATAAACATAAAGATTTGTTTTCTAAAGAGGTTACTATTACATACTCATCAGTAAAAATATATGGCGGACCATGTTCTTGACGAATTCTGGGACCGTTACATTCACGCGTGTATTTTGACATCAATGTTTCTAATAAACTTTTAATTTTATCCATATTGTTGAAAATAAAACGATGATTTGTAATTTTTAATCTTGAATTATTTATCAAGTGGTACAAAAGTTTAAGAACCAAACCTGGTAAATTCTTACAATTATCTATAAATAGTGCTTCACCTTCACCTCCTTTTTGTTTTTTGTCGTTTATTTTTTTTTCCAAATTATTTTTATTAGCTATTGACACATTAGAAAACGTTTCTGTTTTAGCACCTCCAATTAGTGACGCACCATCATTGAAAAATTTTTGTTGAATTGTCTTCCACTTTTTCATTTTTTCTTCTAAACATTTAGGGTCAGATTCGTCGACATCCATTGTTGGTTTAAACAATAAAAAATGGGTGCTTCCACAAAAAATAGCAGGAATATCATTGTTAACACAATGTGCAAATAACATTCTATCTAGAGTTACTAATATTAATTTTTGTAAAGCAACTGAGTGTTCGATTGTCGGGCCTGTAGTGTTTACAACGCGAATGTCACTAAAACCAGGAATTCCTTCATTAATATACTTACAAACATTAGCTTGTAATATATCGCCTGCTCTTTTTTTGGTAAACTCACGAGTTATATTTGTTATAAATGTATCTATAGTGTCACTATCATCGGGGTAGTTGACTTTAAGTTGTTCTACAATTTTATTATTATAGAAATCATACGAAGCTTGTTTACTTAGTAATAATTCATGATATTTTTCTTCAGGTATTACATAATCGCGTAAGGTTTTCAATATAGTCCCTATATTTTTTGTTATAGTTGGAACATTTGTAGGATGCGGTTTTCCATTTAACGTACACAAAAGTGTGTCTTCAGCATCAGTAGGTTTTTTGTGATTATAATATTCGATGACACATGAAAGAGATGGAACTTTTCCTTTTGACTTCATTAAAGGAGGAACTAATGGTGGTGTAGGTGGGATTACTCCATTAAGTGTAATAGCATAATTACTTTCAAAAAGTCCAGGGTAATACACTCTTTTTTGAGAATATTTTTCTACATATACTTTATTTCCATAAATCTTTTTTGCTTTAGGATCATATGGAGATCTTTTAGATGTAGCAGCATCACAAATTGATTCTTGTAATAGAACATATCCAAAAACATTATCTAAATCTTCTACTAGTATGTCCGGCGACAGGTCTTCTTTTCTAACAGATAATACTTTTGTTAGTTCGGCTGGTGTATCAACTAATAAATTTATTGAACCCGTACTGGGATCATTGTGGGTAATTTTAAAAAAATCATAAATCGCCTTTTTTATAGAATAACGGTTGGGTAAGTCTGCAATGATGTTTTTGTCTAACGATAAAAAACATTCGTGAAAATTTCCTGCATCAACTCTATGGTGGGTCTTTATATAATTGTGTATTGATGCTCCTAGACAATATGTTTCTAAATTATTTGTAAATAAACGTAACCCCGCAGCGTTTGTCGAAGTAAGTTGAGAGGCTAAATACATAGGAAATTCGTCTATACCTGTAATATTGTTAAATGCGGTTTCTTTAAGAAAAGATAAACACAACTCATTATATTTATAAACCCAATTTTTACTTTTGCATGATCTGAAAATATCACGACCTATATTATTTGCTTCACTATCATCAAAATCATGAACTGTATCTAATAATGCTAAAACATCTAGAAACATTTTACAAGGATAACCAACATTTCCAGAAGTCCCAATAATACTAGGGTTCATTTCATCTATGTCAAAATAATACTTGTTCATTTCTTCATAATTCATATTGTTCATAAAGTAGGATATGTCAACATGCGCCATTATAATATTAAATTATATAAATATTTTATATAACAAAAATAAACAAATAATTACAAATAATTACAAATAATTATAAATAAAAAAATTTATATTATATATTTTTATTTAATTTACAAAATTAATTATTCAAAATGATATTTTATCATTAATCCAATAGATCTAAAATAAGCATAATAATCGGTTTCATCCCAATCAACGCCAACTATTTCTAAAAAGTTCGTCATATGATCAATTTTTATTCCAGCCATTTCAAAAGATTTTATATTTGACAATCCAGCCGTTAAAATTTCTCTGTTGTAGACACTCCAATTAAGTATTCCACAATTTATAACATAATCCGGATACGTTGCCTTTAAAGAAGCTTCAATTTCTTTGCATTTATCAACCGTTGCTGGCAGTTTTTCTGTATCAAGTTCAATATTGCCTTTCAGTTCGCGGTAGTAAATGGTTTTTGTGTTATCATGTTTAAATATTAAATCTACATCTTTTTTTCTCCCGTTTATTTGCTGAACGCCGCATACCAATAGCTCTAACTCCGGATTTATTTTGATTAATTCTTTCGAAATGTATTCTCCAAAACGGCCAAATTTTATATTTATAGATTGTTCGCTTGGTTTTGCCCCGTACAACAAATGAGAAATGGATCCAGGTTTAGTATAAGTTAATTCTTCTTCCAACAACTTTTTAACCCATATCATACCTTTTTCCTTAACATCAGATGCAAACATTTTCGTTTTACGTAAATAACTGATATACAATTTTAAATACTTTTATAATAAATACATTTAATGTAATCAATTTTAAATTAAATGTATAAAAAAATGATATACTAAAAATTTATATATTATTTATATTAAATAACTTATTTAAATCACCAAATTTTTAATTGTTAAATCAAACATCAAATTCGCAAATATAATTGAAGAAATGTTTCCTACAATTATAGGTAACACTTATTTCTTGAAACATTTTATTACAGTAATTTAATATTTGATCAATTTCCAAAACAATATCTAAATTATATTCGTTTGGTTCACCTTTTTTTAAATTATCTATAAATCGCAATATGATGTCGGTTACTGTAAGCAACATTAATTGAATAATTTGAAGTATTTCTGCATTTTTCCTGTGTTTTTTGTCTGCTTTTTGTACACAAGCTTTAAATTCTGCTTCAGTTATTGTATTTCGCATGTATTGAATTCTAAGAACTTGATTTCTTGCCTCAACATCAGTATGTAATGATAGCAAAACAACTCTTCTAACATGAACAACATTCCTAATTATACAGAATACTCTCTCAACAACTGGGTTAAAATTTTTTACAGGATAAAACCGATGAACTGATTTTTGTTTATCATCTACTAATGTAAATAATGAAGGATGTCTTACAACCACGTGTTTAAACGCATCATATGTTTGATGCGTAATTTCTTGACCGCATTCAATATCTCCTATTGCTCGATCGAGCCCTCCATTTTGTCTTCGCCATTCATAATAATGTGGGTTATGTATGTTTGTTTCTATTGCTCCTGTTTTCCAACTAAAGGCTGTTTTGCATTGAGTGCACCACATTTGATCACATCCTGATATTTTAAATATTTTAATTTTGCAAACCGGGCAAGGTTTGGTTTCTTTTTCAAGTGCTTTAGCGGTTTCTACGCTATCTGGGTTGCACACATGATCTTCGTGAGTTTTTAATTCATGACATTTATTGCAAGTAACACTTTCACACATACCGCATATCCACTTAGAATTTAAAAACCCGCGGCAATCTTCTGCAGGACAAGAACGGACTAGTACTACAGGAGTTTCCGTTGTTGCTTTTTCGGCAGAAGATTTTGCTAAAAGTATTTCTTCTTTTTTTTTTTTAAGTCTTCTAATTGTTTTATCAATATCAGATATCATATTATCTATTTTTTCTTTTTTAATAATTCTTTCTACAATAGGCTGAGTAGCTGGAAGTAATGCTTTCTCTCTATCAAACAATAAATTTTCTAAATGAACTTTGTATTTTTTTGTCATAAAACTTTTTGCAAAATTATTTGTCATAAATTTTCTAGACCATTCTTTTCCACATTGAGTGTTCATACATTTTGGAATACTTTCAGACAAAACATATGTTTCACAACATTGAGAACAAGAAGTAAATTCACAATAACAGCAACAAATTGGGTTTCGATTGCTTCTATTATAATTTTCGCAACAAATATTGCATGAAGCTGCTTCCCCGCCACCGATTTTTGCATTAATTGAGGTCATTTTAAATTATAATAAATATTATTTATTATAAGTTTTTCATTTCAATTTTTTCTTTAAATCATTATTTAAAATAAAATTGAAATGTTTTTAAATGTTATATTGAATTCATACAAATGCTTATTTTGCAAAATGAATTTGTTTATTCTCTCCCTTATTCAAAAAGAAATAGCTCAATACATGATGGATAAACATGTTAGTAAAATATTATTAGAAGCAGTACAAATGTTATGTTCTGCGAAGCGAGTATTAGACCCAACCGATGAAATAAATGACCGCATATACAAATTAGCTCATAAAAATCATCCAGTTACTATTTGGTGTCGTAAGTCTAAAGCAAATTTTCTATGGACCCTTGAATTGGTAGAAGAATTACACAATGAATGGAGGTTTCGTTATGGCCATTCAGAAACAAAAATGCATAAATCTTATTTAGTTGCATTACTTTTGAGAGAAAACATGCCAAAAGATGAATTATTTGAAGCAGAAGGTTTAACATCTTTTGCTTTAGCGATGCCAGTTCAATATAAAACAGATGATCCAGTTGTTTCTTATAGAAAATATTATATGTCTGAAGAAAAACAAAAAATTGCTTCATGGAAAAAACGTAGAGAGAAACCTGAATGGTATACAATTATGCAAGTTAATCAATAATATATTTGTAAAAATGTATAAAAAAAATTGTTATTTTAAATTTTATATAAAATTTTCAACATTTTTTATTTATTTATATTTGTGAAAATGTCTAAAAATTTCTTTAAATTGTTATTTTAAATAATTAAATAACTAAATAATTCAAAATAACAATTTAAAGAAATAACAATACAATAACCATTTATTGTGGACCAGACCCGATTTCTAAAGGAGGTCTCATAAAATCAGGCGAAATAGTGCTTGTATTCCATGGACCAACATTTAATTGCGGATTAGGGGGTTCTGATCGTATTTGTAAATTCGCATTTCTTAATGTTTGTCCAATTGTATCAATTCCAATATGATAACCGGCTTTTAATAAATTAATATTTGCAAGCTCACCTTTACCAGAAGGATTTAATTCATTCCATTTAGAGTTTGTGTCTTTTGGTAACAATTCTGCTGGATTTTGAATATTGGAATTAGAGCATGATGAGGAGGCGCCACCAGAAGTCGTTTGGATACCATTGGCGGATGCAAATACTTCATTTCCATTAGGATCAGATGCTTGAACTCCTCCCATAGATCCACCACTATAGCTAGAATTCGTATATTGTGATTGCATTTGCGAATTTGATTCTGTTCCAGGCATCCCTTTATTTCCTAAATATCCAGCAAAAGAATTAAATCCATAGGCTACAATTAATAATATAATGAGTGCTCCAATTCCATAGTCATTCCATAATTTCTTTAAAGACATAGACATTATATAAAATTAATGATAAAATAAATTTAAAAACAATATTTATAAATTTATTCTAAACTTTATTCAAAATAATCTAATTCACTTTCAGACACTTCGTCAATTTCTGCATCAAAATCACTATCACTATCATTGTTTGCAGTATCTATCATATACGTTTTTTTAATGTTTTTTGCTTCTAAATAAGCTATTATTGCATTTTTTTTACATTCTTTCGCTTTTTTTCTTGCTTGTTTGTATAATTCAAAATATACTTGATTAGGTTTTTTTAATTTTAATGTTTCATAATCATCATTAGATAATTTAATGGTATTTATTTCTGTTAAATCATTTGAAATATGTATTTCATTTAAATCTTCAAATTGTAAAATTATATTATCATTATCTTTTTCTAAATGATTGTTATTATCTTTTTCTAAATGATTGTCATTATCTTTTTCTAAATGATTTATATCTTTTTCTAAATGATTTATATCTTTTTCTAAATGGTTGTCATTATCTTTTTCTAAATGATTTATATCTTTTTCTAAATGGTTGTCATTATCTTTTTCTAAATGATTTATATCTTTTTCTAAATGATTTATATCTTTTTCTAAATGATTTATATCTTTTTCTAAATGATTGTCATTATCTTTTTCTAAATCATTTGTTTCGTCTAAATGATTTATATCTTTTTCTAAATCATCTGTTTCATCTAAATCATTTTCTTCTAATAAATTATTTTCTAAAGTTATTTCATCCTTTTTTATTTTTTTATTTTGAGATTTATTTGTTTTAATTAAACATGTTTCAAATATTTCATCATTGTCGGTAACAATCATTACTTGTTTTATACTAATTTCAATTTGAAAACTTCGTGATGTAAATTTAATACCATTTATTTCTAAAATAGAAACAATATTTGTGTCATTTTCTATATCATCGATTAATAATTGTTTATGATTTTCATCATAAATTTTAACAAGAGGCGCATTTTGCGAATTATTTTTAACATTTACCCTTAATAAATAAAATTTTCCAGATTTAAATATACGTATAATTGGATTAAATGCATTTTCAATATCGGCTTCTTCTAAATTATTTTGAAACCATTCTTCTTTTTTTTCATAAATAAGTTTTTGACATTTATTTTCTAAATTTTCAAACCAATTTATTATTTTTTCTGAATTTTTGTCAAACATTAAATCAGCATAATATTTTTTACCATTTTTTACAAACCCTTGTTTGGTTTGACTTGCCGTCGTTTGTATATATAATGGATTTTTATTATATTGCAATTTTGTAAAATAAGACCCTCCTTGAATAACAGTAGGTTTATCTAAAGTTAGTTTAGTAAAATCAAACAATTCATTTGGTTCAACAATATTTTCCATCTTATTGAAAATATAGAAAAATTAATACATTTAAAGACGAATAATACTAATTTAATATAATATTTGAAAGTAGTATGAAAGAAAAAGAAAGTTTAGTTCAACAATGTTTAGATATTTTAAAAAAAGAAGATATCAAAAAAGAAATAAAATTTTTATTAAATCCAATTAAAGAGTTTATTTTATATGAAATTTATCCATATGTTTATATTATATTTTTTCTTATCTTCTTTTTGTTCATAATGATTTTAGCAATATTAATAATATTATTACGAAACAATTATAAAGTATACAATTAATAAAATTATAATATTATTTATTCTCGTTAAAATATATAATGAAAGGAGGAAGTTATAGTTCTGCCACAACATATGGAAATTATGTTAATGGTGATTTAAATGCTCAAGATTCTAGGGTTTTGTCAAACTCGTCTAATCATTCAAACATTATAGTTGGCGCACAAGGTCAAAACAGTGGGTATTCAGGTGCCCCAAGTAGTCAACAATTATCATCAATACAAAATGGGGGTAGAAGAAAAAGAAGATGTAAAAGTAAAAATAAAAAAGGTGGATTTTTAGGAGCCGTTATTAATCAAGCAATCGTTCCTTTTGGTATTTTAGGAATGCAGCAATCTTATAGAAGAAACAAATATAACAATAAAAATACAAATAAAAGACGGTTTTATAGTAAAAGAAGAAGAAATTATAGAAATACTAGAAAAAGATATTAAAAGATATTAATAAATCGTTTTAATTTTGCTTACATTTTAATAATATAATTTATTATGACAGATTTAACAAATATGCCATTATTAAATGTAAATGATTTAATTACTGAAAAAAATGGAATATATTCTGGAGGGTTTAGCGTAAATTCAATATTAGCTAAATCAAATATAGCCCCAATTCAAACAATTATTGTTGAAAACCAAGAGGGAGGCTCTTCGTCACAAGTATCTGATTTATTTGGAAGTTTAGTTGTGCCTAATTGGGCGTTAAATTACAACTTTCCACATAATATTTTTAACAGCAAACACGATAACAATAATGATGACGACGCTGAAGATATAGATGAAGATTTGCATGATAAATTATTTCATTTTATACATTATCATGAAAATGAAAAAAATGAAAAAAATAAAAAAAGAACAAAACGATTTAAAAAAAATAATAAAAAAACAAAAAATAAAAAATATAATTATTAGTCTTTATATTATAAATTATATTAATTTGTAGCAATCCAATCAGAAAGGATTTTATAATCAGTTGAATTTTTTGTTTCACATACTTCAATTTCGTCATTATATGATGAGATATGACTTCCTCCAGAACCACCAAAAAAATATCCATGCCCGTTAATTTTTTTACTAAAAACATAAATATAATATTTATTTGAAGAAATAACTATTTTATGTATATCATTTGTATTTAATAAATAATTACTAAATTTAATAAACTTTGACATCTTATATTACTTATTCAATTTATTTTAAGTATTTTTATAATAATAACTTTATTACAATTAGAAATTATTTTAGAGAGAGGATAGTTTCATCATAACATTTTAAGACTTCATTAAACGATATAATTATTTTAAACAATTCAAGATTATCAATTTTAGTTTTCAAAAAATCTAATTGATGTTTTGTAAGAGGAACTACGTTTCTTATATCGTGGTTGATGTTTTTAAATGTTTCTATATCCATAAACGTATACAAATAAAATAACATATACAAATAAAATAACATATACAAATAAAATAAGCTATCTGGACTGCCCGCATTATTGTTCTTGCCCATTTGATAGCGTTCCACCATCAAAATTAGGATGAGTTTTTATAATAATAACTTTATTACAATTATTATTATATTAATGGAGAAGTCCATTTATTATAATTAAAAGGAGACACTAAAATATTGTCTATTTTTGTTTTCCAAAAATCTACTCTTTTTTGAAATGATTGATCTTGTGCTGTTTCTGGATAAGGGGTTACGGATTTCATTAATTCATTTTCTTCTTTTGTTATTTTTGGTTTGTATCCATAACAATTTACTCCAAACCGAATATTTGGATTAGCCATATATCCTCCATTTATTCCAGGTCTTCCACAATCATTTTGATGTCCGCTAACGGTCTGTAAATGGTCGTATGTTTTTTGTTGAGTTGGGAAAAACGCCATTTGATCTGCAGACCAGCCATAATTACACCATTCGGCGCCTTTATTATACGATTCTTCGATTTGATTATAACTAGCTAGAGTTGATCCATACGCTTGACATAACGCTTGCGCATTTTCATAATCATAATAATTACCTGGTATATTGTACACTTGTTTTTCATATTTTATTTCAGGAACGGTAGATGAAGAAGTTGTTTTTTGTGACGAATTAACGACTACATCAACTTGCGGGTTAGGCTGAAAAATATTTTGAACATATGCTTGCATATTTATGCTAAAAAAATATTGAAGTGCATGTAATAATACTAAAATAATAATAATAACAAGAATAATTGATACAATTAATTTTGAACTATTTTCTTGACTGCTGTTTTCATTACCTGGTATGTTAAAAGAAGCATTATTTCCTAAAGAAGACGAAAAAACGACAAAACATATAATAACAATAACAATTATAATAATAACAATAGGTTTTAATATAAAACTATTTAAAGAATTGTACATATTTACTGGGTTTGTTGTTGATGTTGTGTTTATTACTTCCATATAAAATATAATGATATTATTTAAAAGTATAGAATTATATAATTTTTATAATTTTATTAAAATTTATATATTTTATTAAATTTATGTATTTATAATTTTTCTATAAAATAAAACATATGCTTTTGATGATATAATACTATCTATTACGCCAACTTCGGAAACATTTGTGTCATTAAAACAATACCATTTTCCATTTGCATTTTTAACATATGCCGTATAATGTCCACCCATTACTCCTCCGCTGTGGTTACATACTCCGTACAGTTCGTATTTGTATGTTTCTTTTTTGTATCCTATTACATAATTAGAGAGATCCAGCTCATCAATAGGAAACGTTATTAATATTTGATTTTTTTGTGATTTGTTATTAAATCTTTTAAAATCAATTACTAATATGTTTGGAAAAGACCAAAATTGCAACTTTTTTTTAACATTTATTTTTGTATTTAATTTTTCATTATACCATGCATTATCTCCGGATAATATTTCTCCTTCAGAATAATAATCAAAACAATCTATTAAAGAAGGATCTTTATTATCTGGAGGAATAGGTAAATCTATCATAAAATACGGCTCTGGTGTTATGTTTAATTTCTCTCCTGTTTCTATATCAATTATTTCAGATACATGAACAGCATAAAAAAGGTTCCATATTTCAGAATAATCTTTTGAATACATTTTTTGCATCATTTCAAAACATTTGACTGCTACAATATCAGTATCATTTTGCGCAGTACCTGAAATAGTCATGGTTATTTCTCTCGATAATGAACTATGAAAACTATCTAACAAAAATAAAATAAATTCAGGCACATCATTTTGTGAAAATCCAGTAAATATATCCATTTTTTTAATTTCAGCAATTTGTTGAATAGTTTTAATAAACTTTCCTGGAGAGATAATGCAATTTTCAGTCCACATAAGTTTTCTTAAAACATCCCATTCTACAAGTAATAAAGAATTATATGAATTTTTCAATTTGTTTTTATAATTATTTTCATTTAAAAAATCATTAAATTCATATGTATGAGATAAAACTTGTATAAAAGAATTGATAAAACAAGTGTTACCTAAATTCGCCAATCCGGTTAAACCTTTATCTTTATATATTTCAAAATTCATTATAATAATATTTAATTTTGTATTTAAACAGATTTATTATATTATATATATTAATATGCAAAACGAACAACCAGAACAAACAAGAATAATTAATATAATCTTTTCTATGTACAATGACAATTATAGACAAATTACCTCTTTGTTAAATTCAAATGTTCGCATAAGTGATGTTCTTTTTCAATTACTGAACCGACCCCAACTAGCAAACACAAATACAAACGTAAATAATAGTCAAGCAAGAATGATAAACATGTTAAATATTATGTATAATGATAATATTAGGCAAATTTCATCCTTAAATGAAACAAACTCAAAAATACGTGAAACATACATTCAATTTAGCACACCCAATGTTGCAACTCCTTTACCAAATGAAGAATTAAGACCAGCAACACCAATAGGAACCGGAACTGCAACAAGAAGAGCACCTGAAACAAGAGCGAGAACAAGAACGAGAACAGGAGACGATCACATACTTAGAAGATATAGTAATTTATTAAATGATTTTTTTGAACCTAGTAATTTATTAAATGATTTTTTTGAACCTATTAATGTGTTCCCAACAGAAGAACAAATCAATACAGCTGTAAGACGTGTAAGATACAATGATATTATATCTCCAACAAACACTTCTTGCCCTATTTCATTAGAACCTTTTGAAAATAATGATCGTGTTAGTATAATAAATCATTGTCAACATATTTTCAAAACAATTCATTTAAATAGGTGGCTACGTACTAATCACCGATGTCCTGTTTGTCGTTACGATATTAGAACATATCAAGAGCAACCGACACAACCATACAATGAAGAATTAAACAATGAAGAATTAAACAATGAAGAATTAAACAATGATAGCAACGAAGATGACACACCCCCTGATTTAGTTGACCCTGAACCAACTACACATGCAACCCTTTCTACATCAACAAGAACAAGATTTTCAAATGCAATAAATTCATTTATAAATTCAAATGAGCAAGATTTAACAGATCCTGTTGTAATTGTTAGATTTTTGTATAACTTATAAATATTATTACCAATAACAACCATTTTCAATAAGATTATAATTTGAAGGCCTATATTCTTTCGGAATTTCAGTAATCCAATATTCATTTGTTTGTAATTTACCAGAATTTTTTTCTCTAGAACTCAATATACCAAATAATGTTTGTATTGATCCACCAATATAAATGGCATCTTTCTTTAATTCATTATCTATTTTATGACATAAAGGGTGCCCATAAGCACCACAACCTAATATAGCGATATCAAAGTCGATATTACTTATTTGCATAAATATCTTATCAAGCGTCTCATAAAAATTTGCATCAGGCCCATTATTTAAAAAACAATAAGGAAATTTAACAGTTGATAATTTTTTCAATAAAGGAAATTTTGCGTGCACTTTGTAAACATTTCCACTATCGTATTGCATTTGTATTAAGCCGTCAAAAGATGATACAATTAATACTTTCTTATCTTTCATATAATTAAAAATAGTATCTATACGGTCATAAAACTGACTACCGTTGAGTAGTTTAAAATTAATTATATTATAGTGATTAAAAAATTGTGTTTTATATTGTTCAAATAAATTCATTACATAACCTTCATGCATAAATACATGCGCTTCTTCACAATTACCGATTGATGTGCCTAAATCATTAATATATTTTATTAAATTACTATTTAATGCATTATACTCAAAATTAAAACAATTGCCTGGAACAGATTTATCATAATAACCAGATGTAGTGTACAACCAATTAATCATTGACATTATTATTTTTGATATATGTTTTTTATTTTCAACATTTAATACTATATTTTTAGAAACATACGATAAAAATAAGAGAGAAGTTTCTGTCATACCTAAACGAACAATTTTCATATAAAATAATAGTGAATTATATTTTTATGTTCTTTGATAAATAAATATTTAAATAACATTTTTAAATACTTAATTTAATGAGAAAAAGGGGCGATTTTGTTCATTTTTATAGTTGTTATAGAAAGAAAAAAAACATTATACATAAAACACGCAATTAGGTGTAAAAGTTGTAACCATTATAAGTTAAATCTGTTTGAAAATAAATTTATCCATATTATTTTCAACCAAGTGACCACATACAAATTTATTAGGATAATCCATAGAAGAACGTTCACCCATTGCACTAGGTTGAACCCAAAACTTCCCTATGTTTAGATAATTTTGTAAATTATTTTTTATCCATTCCGATCTATCATCAAGCATAGAATGTATATACCATTCACCAGTAGAGCTTTCCAATTTAATATTCTCTCTAGGTTCTATCAAGAAAGATTCGAGGGAAGTATTTATCCAAGTGTCAACCACAATAGGCAAATCAGTATCGTTGTTAAATAATATAAATGACATCGTATTTGTTAATATAAGTATTTGTATTATATATAATAAAGTATCAATTTTTTTATATAATTATAATAAATGAAAACATTTATTGTATTAACAATTATATTTGTATTACTTATTATATTATTAATAATTTATGGATATAATTCTGGTTCTTGTAAAATAAAAAAAAAATACACATGCACAGGAGATTTTTGTTTATATAAAGAATTTAAAATATATTTAAACTACATTATAAAAAATGAAATAAATGTATTGTTATCTAATAAAGAAATACAAAAAAGAGTTAATATAAAAACATATCCTGAATATTTTTTAAATTGTGCTTTACCAAATAAAAAAGGTATAACTATATCTACGGTTAATGTGTTTAAATATGCCCCAAATTTAATTAATTTTTATGAAAATGAATTATGCGATTTAATATCAAAAAAAATAAACTTAAAATTATTTCCAACTGATTTAAAATTACCTACAAGTTGTGCAATACTAATTTATGAAAATGAAGGCGATTGGATTAATTGGCACTATGACTACAACTATTATGACGGAAGATTTTTTACAGTATTAATACCAATAACACAACATACAACTTGCACGGAATTTCAATTTTTAAATGATAATAATGAAGTAAAAAATATTAATTTAACAAATAATAATTCCATTTGTTTTGAAGGAAATTATTTATATCATAAAGCATCTAAATTATGTAAAATGGAAAAAAGAATAATATTATCTTGTCAGTATGTGACAAATACTAATATGAGTATTTTAAATAATTTGCGTTTAAAATTAAAAGATTTTGCTTATACTGGAAAAATAAGTAGTTGAATTATTTATTGTATAATTATATTTATTATTTGTTACCTTCGATGTTTAATTGAAAAATTTTTTCAATCTTTTTTTTTGTTAGAACCGGATACATGTTTAGTTTTAAAGATAATGTGCTATGTAAGTCTATTTTTTTTAATTTTTGATCTTTATAACTAATTGTAATATTTTCTACATATATATTATCTTTTTCATTATTATCTTCAGTATTCATTAAATAAGAAATAATATCTTTTTGATTTTTTATTTGTATTAAATTTGTTGGTTTTTTACCCCAAGCAGAATTTACATAAGGTGCGGGGTTAAATACAATAGTTATTAATCCATTATTACCTTCTTTGTTAGCATATACAGCGCCTTGACTAAAACCAAAATTTATTAATTTTTTCTTTAAAATACTTTCAGAGAAAATATTGGTCAATTCATAAATACCATCTTTTGCGTATAAGCTTCTTTTTGTTTCACCTACTACAGGTAGTATATTTCTCACATTTACTAATATGTTTTTAATACTACTTTCATCAGTACCTCTATGATAAACAAATATATAAATGTTGTCATTATTTATATCTATTTTTTTATTTTTAGGCATATCTCTTGGAAGTAAGTAATATGCAGAAAACCAATGATTAAATAATTTGTCATTGTTTTCGTCAATTGGCACGATGTAATCTGGCAATTTGTATACATTACCATAATAATGATAATAACTAATAACATATATATCATTTAAATTTAACACAACATTTGGATCTTTATTAGATTTATATAAATCCGCAATTTTAAATTCTTTATTTGTAATAGTTTTTTTAATATTATATTTTTTTTTATTTTTAAAAAAAATTTTATTAATTATAGTATCATTAATATTTATTTTTGTATTATAATCAATAAGTTGTTCTACATTTTTCTTTGGAACAGTTTTTCTTTTTGAAACAGTTTTATTTTTTTTTGAAACAGTTTTTCTTTTTGAAACATTTTTCTTCATATAAATTGTAATTAATTTATTTTAGTGAAATATAAAGATTAACAAAGAATAATTAAGAATTTTTATATAAACATTAACAAAGAATAATTAAGAATTTTTATATAAACATTACTCCTGTATTAGTTTATGCGAATTTTTTATTTTTGCATTTTTGCTATGAATATTATTCAAGGTCTAAAAAATAATTTTTCAAGAAAAGTATTAAAAATGAGTTCATTAGAAAATGAATACGCGAATGATTTATATAATATTGAACACTACAAAAAAAATATAGATAACTTAGATTATACTACTTTTATGAATTTTTTAGATAAAAATGAATTTTCAAGAATGTATATTGATAATGCAAACAATAATGTCTACAGTGTAGATACAAACATACATATGACCCATATAGATCCAGAAATTCCTTTTTCTTTGGTTCAATCTATATCCGCGCATTCTATTCCATTATATTTTATTCATTTTAACAATTTTTTTACTGTATCAAATATATTCAATATACTTCTATTATCTATCCCGCTTTATTTTTTAGTAGTATCATTTAATTTACTGAATAAACAAACAAAATAATATTACAAAATGACTAAAATATAAAAATTTGAATTTTTATTCAAAAATCACAATTTTAGATAGTTATCTTCCATTAAATTATAATCTAATAAAATTATACAATTATTGTATATAATTGAAATACTTTTTTATAAATAAATAAAATTGAAACCTTTAATTTACATTTATTAACACATATATAACACAAAAACAAAGAATGTATAAATTACAATCACATTTATTGGGATTTGCCGAGTTTCATATTGAAAAAAATATTGAAAAGTCTTCAGTAACAGACTTGGAAGAAATTACAGAAATACAATTAATTGAATTGTATTCGAGTGTCAGCAATGATATTTGGGGTAGTATTAGAGAATATTTGGATGTGCACAAAATAAAAGTAGAACCTTTTTTAGAAAATTCTGAATTATTGGAAGAATTGGTAAGAGAATTAAATTATTTTGCTGAAAGAGAGAAATATATTATAGAAAATGAAAACATGTACATTATATTTGATGGTAGATCCCTTGTAAAAAAAATAATGGTATTTAAAAATGATTTGAGTTATATTGGCAGTTATTTATTAGAACACTTTTATAAAAATAAAGAACAATTAGTATTAGAATTTATATTAAATCGTACCGCTATTTTAAAATAATTTATTATTTGTTTATTTAATTAAATGAATGTAGTTTTATAAATTTTTTTAAAAATGGCATAATTGAATCTCTATAATCTTGTTGATAAATAAGAATAAGTATTAAATAAATATTTAATAATTCACCTTTTTGAGGTTTATCCATATCATCCATATCATCCATATTATTCAATTCTCTTACTATTGCATGTCCATTACCATAATACAGTATTTCTGGTTCAGGACTTGGGCAAATTACAATTTTTTTATAAGTAAAGTTAGTATCAATTTCATTAAGTAATTGTATAGTATCATCTATATATTCGTCTAATAACCATTTTATTTCATCTAATTTATAATACATTTTAAATGTTTTATAAATTGTAGTTGTCATTTCTGTTTTAATCATAGTAATATTTATTCGATCAAAATTATCAATAATTAATGTATACATTTTTTCTTGAAAAGCCAAATAAAGATCATCTTTTAAATGTTGCATTTTGCTTTGAAATTCTGACATTTTGGTTTATTGAATTTAATTATAAGATAATTATAAAATAATAAAAACATTTCAATTTTATTATAAAAAATTTAAGTAATAAAAAATTAAAAAATGTAGTAAATTATTTATAAACATAACAAATATGGTAATAATTATTTTTTAGTGAAATAATTTTGCAAACTTTGCAATCCCGATTTTGCGTTATTTGTCTCTCTTAAATATTCATCAAATAATAATGCTTTTATTTCTTTACAACGAAAATCTTCCAATTTCTCTTGATATTTCTCTGGATCGTCTTTATATTCATTTTTTAATAATAAAACACTTTTCTTGTATTTATTCAGACTAGGTAATTTTTTTTGCATAATAAGGATTTTTTCTAAAACCAATGCGAATACTTGCTGAACTGGTTTCATTATTTGATTTGTTATATAAAAGGAATAATCTATAGATAATTTATTCTCTCTAATAAATGTAGGAGTTTCTATTTTTTCTCCTTGAAGACATTTTTTATTCTTTGTAACAATATACACAAAAGGAATTCTATCTCCAGAACTTGGTTTATTTCCTGGATCTCTTGCTGTTATTCTATCAGACAGTACTTTATGAGCAATTGATTTTGGGTTTTTGTATCCTGATCGCAACGATTTTGTAATAATTAATTTATCCATTGGATATTTTCCTTCTACAATATTTTGCAAACACCCTTTTAAGAAATCTATCGCCTCTTGTATATTCTGTTTTTTCATTAATATATCTATTATACCTCCATATATGTCTTTTACAATTGGCGCATTATCTCTCCTCTTTAATACAATACCCATCTCTTTTCGTTTCCCCTTTGTTGGATCTTTCTCATACAACATCCCTACATATCTCTTTTTTGACAATAAACAAAATGGCATAAATGTTTTCTCGTATTCCAAATCATGTGGTTCTTTCAAAAACTGCGACGCTAAATGTCCAGCTTCTTGAGCGATGTCGATTGTAATTTCTAAGGCTTTGCTCCCGCGAATTGGAACCCCGTCGAGGGTTTGTAAATTGAAGGTGAAGAATACAGAATCTGTGTCGCCGTATATATATTCCGCTTTTGTTAGAACTGGTCCATATTTTTCGGTTTCACATATTTTATTTCCATAACATTCTTCAATCAATCGTTTGGCATAAGTCAGCAATTTGCGGCCAGTGGCAGTAGTGCACGCAGCAATATCTTTTTCATAAAAGGTGCTGGTTTTCGCACCACATTGCCCATAAAGAGAATTTGCAGTAACTTTATAACCTAATTGTCTTTGATCTAAAACATTTTTCATAAAATCGTCTGTTTGTTGCGGAATTAATTTGCGAGTGTCTTTTCTTGCTTTTAAAAGCTCTTTTAAAATAGAAGGCATAATCGACACATCATCTTCTTTTCCTTCAACCGGTTGAACAAACCGACAAATTTTATAACCACATAGCACTTTTTCTGCCGCAGCTTTTGGATGTTTTCTAGTATATTTATAGGTGTCATATTGAATATCTACATAGTCATAATTTGGCAAATTGTCATAAATATAAACTCCTTTTTTATCTTTCTCTCCCCATTCTTCAATCAATTCTCCTTTCAAATCATATTCTCTTGTCCACACTTTACTATCGTGTGATAAATTCTCGCTAATCATCGAACTTGGATACAAAGAGGCATAATCTACACATGCAACCGGATTGTCCAAATACAAATCGCATTTTGGTTCCAGTACAATAGCCCCTTCATATCCTTCGTCCATACCTCCTTTTTCAATGACAGGCATAAGTGTTTTTTTCTCGCGACATTTTTTTGATACAAAGCTTGTTAATTTGATCCCTTGACCTCGCATAACTAGAAAAGAGATGGGAACACTACAAATCTTCGCCATTTCAATGAACCCTGTAAGAATATCTGATTTGTTGAACAAATAATGAACTAGGTTACAATCTTGAATACAATATTTTGCAATTATTGCGCGATCATCTGCGGTTCCATGGGTCATTCTAAATATATCTTTAGGGGTGACATCGTCCTTAGCTAAACACCATCTCACTTTTTTATCAAATGTGAAATCCACAAAAGATGCTATAGTAAAAGAGTTTTCGGCTTTATTGATATCACTAACTTGAAATTTTGCACCATCATTATAATAATCGATAGAATGTCCAATTTCTTCAAAATGAACATAACTACCAACCAGTAACCCAACCATATTACTTGTGAATATTTTTGTATAATTAGCATCTGCTGCATTATGCTCTACTTTTTTCACAAAATCGCCAATAAAATGACCCGCAACATAATCTAATTTATAAGATGTTAGGTTCGTTTCACGACGATAAAAGTTATATAAATCAATTTGAAGACGACCATTCATTTTTATAAATCGCAAATCATGCTGACCACTCGCAATTTGAATACTACTTTCTTCAATTTTCCATACGCCGTTTTCTTTAGAGCCACAAATTTCATCGTTGTTTCGCGATAATTGTAAAAATTCTTCAACACAATTTGTTTCTATTGCGCGTTTAAACATAAAATCATAATCAAACCCAAATATATTATACCCTATAACAATATCAGGATTTTCTCTTTGTACCAGTCTTTGCCATGCTAACAACACTTCTTGTTCTGTATCATAACATTCGATAATACTGTTTTCTAAAGCAAGTTTACTGCAAGTATTTAACGCAATACAATGGTTAATATGCGGTTCTGGAGAACCATAATTCATAAATGTTGAACCAATAAATGTAACTTTGTCTCCTTCTAATTTAGGAAATATATTATTTAAAGACTTATTCAGTTCCTCTAATTTGCCTTCTCGTTCAAATTTTTTATCTAGTATAACATCGATTATCGTTGCTGTTTTATTTGAATAATTTTTTACATTTATATCATTTGTATCATCATCGTCTTCATTAATTTTTTCATAATAACTTTCTATTGATTTTATAAAAGTGAAATCTGATAAATAATCTTGTATTGTTGTTTGAAACCACTTGCTTGTAAGTTTTATAATTTTTTCTTTAGTTGGAAATTCCATTAATGGAAAAACTTGTTCAATATATTCCATTTTATTATATCCAAATGCCGCTAAAATAATATTTTGTAAAACTTCCGTACATTTTTCTTTTGAAATTTCTGTTTTTATATTATCAAAATATTCCATAATATTTGAAGCTAGTTTTTTATAACTTTTAATGGGTATAGGAAAATCTCCATGACTACTACTGGCTTCAATATCAAAACTCATTATTTTATAAGGAACTCGGGTTTCTTTATCATTTAAAGGAATAACATTACTGTAATCAGTCGTTAACTCAATATCACAATTTACTTTTTTACATTTCATTTTCATAGCCATTGATTTTGGAATAGCAACCCATCCAGATGGACTTATATCCATAATATGAAAATAACGCAACAATGGAGGGATGTTTGATTCGTAAAGCATAACATTTGTATTATTGTATTTATATCCATTTTTTAGTAAATGATGCCCTTTGTCATATGAAGTATACCATAAGTTTTTCACTTTGTTAAATGCTTGTAAATTTAAAAATTCTACAAAAATAAATGTATGTTTTTTCCCACCGTCAAACCCGTATAATTTTTTGCGTTTCACAAATTTAAATTGAGTAATAGAATTTTCATAATATTTACCTATTTGTTTTTTTATATCTTTTAAAAATGCATCTTTTATGCTTTCATTCCATTTATGATTTACCATAACATAGAAAAAGGGTTTGTATCCTTCAACAATTACAGAATAGGTTTTCCCTTTTTCATCCATTCCAAACATTTGAATAATAAATTGATTACTATCTTTAAAAGTTGCGCGAGGTTCTTCTTCATCTTCTTCTTGCGAACTTTCGTCTATTTTAGAATTATAAATATTAAAGTCAATCAATCGTAAGACGTACTCCATAGTTGTTAATAATAAATATAATAATAATTATTTATATTAATCAATTTTATATTATTATTATATATATATAATGAAAACAAAAAAAAATATTTGTCAAAAAAGGAAAAAAACATTTAAGAAAAAAACATTTAAGAAAAATATAACAAAAAAACATAAGGGGGGAAATTTATTAACATTCAATAACAGACAAGAGAATATTAAAGATACAGCCCAGTATGGATGGTATATACAATCTAGTAAACCAATATCATTTAACCCTTTTGTTTGTGATACAATAACAGTTACAGGGACATACCACGCATTTAAACATTTAGATTCATTTCCGCAATTTAATGATTCTGCAATACAACAATCATACAATGAGGATTTTATGTTTAATACAAATCTTGAATTACAAAAATTAACAAGGGATAATGAAAAGAAATGGACTAATTTTATAAGAGATCGAATGATAGAGGCCGGTTGTACTGCACAAAAATTGTGTGCAGGCAAAAATATTGATACTAGTAAACAAAAGACTTATACAAATAACGGTTGTTGTGTATGGTATTTTTGTTCAAATAATAATACAATAAAACTTACCTCTATATTTGCAGTGCTAGATGATGGTGCAACAAGGCATGACCCACCTAATACATATAGTACTAATTTTTTTACTGAACAATCATTAGTTCATAATGCATATGCTGCATTAAAAAAAAACAAATCTAGAAGAGACCATTATGTTGATGATCATTTTCCCAGTACTGGAGTAAAACAGATGTTTGAAAATCTTGATGAGGAGTATGCTGCTAAAGCTAAGGAAGATGCTGATAAGGCTAATGCTAGGGCTACTGATAAGGCTAATGCTAGGGCTACTGCTGATGCTAATGCTGCTGCTATTGCTGCAGATGATAAAAGGGCTATTGCTAAAGCGGCTTCTAATAAAATTATGATAGATAATCTAATGAAATATATTGCCAGTTTACATTTTTTAGTATTAGAAGAAAAAAAAAAGATAAGAAAAAGTAGATCTTATAAAGATAATCAAAAAGCGATAAAACAACAACTACAAAAAAATCATGAACAAAATCGTGAACAAATTAGCGGAGAATTGTTAGAAAAATCAAAAGAATTATATGATGATGTTATTTACGATTTTATAATTGGTAAATTATTATTTCCAAGTACACCTGGAGATACAAGTACACCTGGAGATACAAGTACACCTAAATTAGATCCAGATTATTTAGATACAGAACTTTCAAAAAAAGGAACAGTTTATAACCATTTTAAAGCGGGGTTTAAAGATTTTATGACAAAAACCGCGAGTATAAATGATGTAGATCGTTTTGTGAGGTTATTGAGTGATGCAACACAAAGACCTGGAGCCATATTTTTTCTTGCAAAAGCAGTTGTTAATTGCCTTATGGAGATGTATCCAAATCATATAACATTTCATATAAACTCGCATATAGAACCACGTGCGGCACATATGGACCCAAGTTCTTGGGCTGAGGCTGGGACTGAGGAATTTTTTCGGTCGGATAAGAGTGTGGATAAGCACGGGACTTGGATCGGCAAAGCAGATTCAGGAACAGAGCCGCTGGGACTGAATAAGGATGAGAGTGGGTATGGGGATGGGGATGGGGATGGGGTGGGGCATGAGAGTGGGGACCAGATCGGCAAAGCAGTTTCAGGAACAGAGCCGCCGGAACTGAATGGGGATGGGGATGGGGATGAGAATGGGAATGGGGATGAGAATGGGAATGGGACTGAGGCTGGGGTTGGGGATGAAGTTGGAAATTGGAAACCCTCGATGGATGAAGTAGATGGCGGAAATAAATCAAATAAATCAAGAAAATCAAAAAAATCAAATAAATCAAGAAAATCAAGAAAATTAAGAAAATCAAGAAAATCAAGAAAACATTTATATACTATATATTAAAAACATTAAATTATAAATTATAACATAATGAGTAAAAAAACCATTAAATGTATTGCTGTTTTTACAGATAAAATTAAAGGAACTGTCAAGTTTACCGAAAATTTTACATCCGACTATATTAAAATAGAATTAAACATTAATGGATTAAAAGCGAACGGAGTTCACGGGTTTCACGTTCATGAAGCGGGGGATTTATCAGATAACTGCACGAGTATGTGCGCCCATTTTAATCCGTACGGAACAACTCATGGTGGACCAGATTGTAAAACAAGACATGTTGGAGATTTAGGAAACATTCATGCAAATCATAATGGGATTGCAAAATACGTGTTTTATGATAATATTATAAAGCTTCGTGGAACAAAATGCAATATAATCGGTCGCAGATTAATCATTCATGCGGATGAAGATGATTTTGGAAAAGGGGGAAATGAAGAAAGTTTAAAAACAGGAAATGCCGGAAAAAGAATTGCATGTGCCGTTATAGGATATTCAAAAGATAATTATAATTGTTAAATATATATGTTTAAATCCCTAGTAGGAATGAGAAAACCAGTTCAACTGATGATAAATCCAGAATTATTTCAACATGGACCTATACTTACAGATTTACCTGTTGGTAGAAGAGGTGATTGTGGAGCAAATACATTATTTCTTTTAGGAGCTTTAGGAATAAAACAATCTAGAGAATTAGGTAAAAAACAACAATCTGTTTTTGACAGACATGTAGCTCATACGTCAGCCGGTTTGCAATTATCAGCGCATGAATACGAAGTATGTACTCCAGAATATCAATTTAAAGAATTATATAAAGATTTAGAAAAAGATTATCTTAGTGAAGAAGTTTTATTTTTTGACGCAGGTATAAAACAGGTTGTAGATAATATTACTCCAGGGTATGGAACAATTATAAGAGTAGATAACAGAAGCAATACTGCAGGTCATTTTGTTGCTTTAGTAAAAGATAATGATGGAAATGTAGGAATTTTAGATAATCAAAACAGTAGAGGTTATACAATAGATGAATTTATGCGTTTGAATACATATACTGTTATGACGGTTTTAACCGAACAAAGAAAACGTTTTGCGCCAACAAACACTGATAACGATGAATATCCTTTGTTAGCAGACGATCACGCTGAACATCCTCCAATTGCTGAATATCCTCCAATTGCTGTACCTCCTCCTTCTGAAGTAACTGCTCTTGCTGCTGCCACTCCGCTAACATTTAGAAGAAGAGCTACTCCTAGTCTCGCTCCTGCTCCTGCTCGTGCTCCTACACAAAGATATAATACTGATGAAGACCCATCTAAAAGACAAAGAAAAGCAGGCGGTAAAAAAAGTAAAAGAAAAAACAGTAAAAATAGAAAAAATACTAAAAGAAAAAACAGTAAAAATAGAAAAAATACTAAAAGAAAAAATACTAAAAGAAAAAGTAAATGAAAAAAGTAAAAATAAAAGTAAATGAAAAAAGATTTTTTAAATATTTTTTTGAGTTTGTTTATATTTTCTACTATTTTTATTTTTTCTGTTTTTTCTTTTTTTTGTATTTTTACCTTTTTTGTTTAATATCCATTGAATAAATGATTTTGTTGAACGATCTTTTACTGTAATAATGGTATCATCCTCATAATTTGTATGTGTTTTTCCGTTATTTGTTATCATTTTCATTGTAGGAAAACCAGCTACTTCAAATGTAATAAAATTTAATTTTGATAAATGAGTTTGTTCTATATCAGCAATAGCAATATTATTGTGTTTATGAAATTTTTTGTTTTTAAAATGGTTATATAACAGATCCCAATTTGGTCGTGTAGCATTGCACGGTCCGCACCCTTCCATGTAAATTAATAAAAACAATTTGTTTACAGGATTTTTCATAAACTCATTTATTTGAGAATTATTGTTTACATTATGAAAAATACGCATATATATTATACAGAAAATAATTTATAATGTCATATTATATATGACATTATTAACTTACTTATTTATCTTAATATTTTTAATAGGATTATATTTTTACGCAAAAACAGCAGATCCTGCATATTCAGAAGGTTTAACAAATAATACTTCTAAAAATAGATGCCCTGACATGTTAATACAAAAAGGCTCACGTTTTTATTTGTATAATTCAAAAGTAGCACAGGTTCCAGGAGTAAATCCAATAGAATTTGATAATTTAGAAGATTATTCAGAATTTTTAAATTGGCAAAGAAGTCAAAACATAACATGCCCTGTATTGTATTTGCAACAATCGTATGATGCACAAGGAAATGAAGTGTATAAATCTAGACCCAGTGTTTCTGAACCGCAAGGAGGATTACCTCCTACTACAAGCAGTTCAAATCCGGGTATTTCTCCTCCAAATAGTTCAATAAATTCTCCTCCAAATAGTTCAATAAATCCTAATCCAAATACATCAAACCCTATAAATCAAGAAAAAACATCTAGCGCAAGTAATTATCCAAATCAAACACTTTTAGTAGATGCAACAAGAGATGACCCCCCGTACAATACAAATTCATATCCGGCAGAAGATCCATCGAGTTATTATGTTGGAACAACTACCCCATTAGATATGATGGATATACAACAAGAATCCGCAAAAATAAGTCCAAATCCAATGGATAGTAATTGGGGCGGTACAACTTATACTCAACAATTGGTAGATAGCGGATATTATAAAGATAATACAGTATCTAAAACACCGACATCGTCCTAATTTGCATCAATATGTTTCATAATAGAATTTAATGCTTGTTTAGTGTTATACAATGTAGATAACTTTTCAATATTACTGCATGGAGTAGACGGATCTTTATTATGATCAATATTTAAAGCAGTATGTAACATTAAATTATGTAAATAATCATCTAAATGTAAAATACTATTTTCATAATGAGTTCTGTATTTACCAATTAATAATTGGTCATGTAATTTTACAGAGGAATTTTTTAAATCATTCGAATAATTAGAAGCATTTCCTGCAATACCATCAGTAAAAGTTTGTTTTTTACTAGTAAAATTTTCTTTCGTTAAAGTTTTAGAAGCATAAAAATTTCTAAATACAAAAAATATTATAATACATACCACTAAAAATAAAAATACATTCATCATTTCTGTAGTCATATATAATATAATAACATTTTTCAAAATGTATTATTACTGTAAATATTTATTATTGTAAATATTTATTATTGTAAATATTTTATAATATTGTTTATACTAGTTGCGTTAATTTTTCTGTTTTGGCCTTTAGTTGTTATATAAGAAATATCTTTTAAACAATCTGGATTTAAAGTTATTTCTTTTATTAAATTTGAAATACTTTTAAATTTAGCAATAATAGCTAAAGCGGTTATAGAACTTATGCCTGGGATTTGACATAACATAATCTCTCCAATATTTTCTTGTGTAATATTATCTTTTTTAATTTTTTTCGCAAAACTCACATACGTTTTATCACTTTGATTTTCGATTGCATTACTTGAAGGTTCTTTATTTAATTCTTCCTCTACAGAATTCGTATAAAAGGCTACTCTTGATCCTTTTTCTGTTTCTTTTTCTAATTTGCAAAGAATATTACAAATAATAGTAGCAGTTTCATCTAATGAAGTTGATCTAAACAATGAAAACCCTTTGTAATAATTTAGAGAGAACATAGCTGAATACAGGGCAGATTTGTCAACTTTAACAAATTTATTTAAGTTGTTTATATCTCCTTCAATTAAATATATAATATTATGATTATGATGAGGTAATCCGTTTAACCGATACGATTGTTCTTCATAACGTCCATCTCGAATACTTGATTGTAGATCATGTATTGTTTTTCTCTCTATAATTATTATATCTTCTTTTTCATTAGATATAATAATATCTCCTATCGGCAGCTGAGCGGATTGTATAGTTAATAAAGGATTTAAAGACCGAAGTTTTAACAATAAAGCGTTCTCTCTGTTATCAACTTTCAAAATAAATTTAGACATTCTTAGTAATATTAAAAAATTATTATTAAATTGTTTCTTAATATATATTATTTAACCCAACCCACTACCAATAGTAGCACGATATCCATATCGTTGAGTTTGAATAGTTGTGCTAGGAGAACAGAACAATGGAACCGATTGAGGAGGCCCTGTTAAAAAAGGTTTACTTGTTAAAAACCATCCTACTTTAGGACCTGTTCCCGCTTTTTTATTACCACCACATGTAGGTCTGTTTACTAAAGATGCCGAGTGTCGTGCGGCTTTTGCTGCATTCAATAAAACCATTATAAATAATATAAATATTATATTTTGGAATAAAATAAAATAATTAATAATATTTTATTTGATAATTAATAATATTTTATTTGATGATTAATAATATAATTTAAAAATATATAAAGTTATTTATGTATTGTTGTTATAATGGATCCTAAAATTGCTCATGATGATGATATAACAAAAACAGATGAAGGATTGATATTTAATCCTTATAATTCTTTAAATACAAAGATTATATCGTACAATGTACAATCTATTCTTTCTAAATACGGGTTACCCCCTATAATAAATAACATAGCTCTTTATGAACGAGCATTTGTTCATCGTTCTTACACAAAACGCCCTCATTTTGAAAATATTCAGCAAAAAATTATAATTGTTGAAAAACCAGTTGATTGTATGCCTTTAAGCAGTAAATCAAATGAACGATTAGAATTTTTAGGAGATGGAGTATTGGAATGTGTGACAAAATATTTATTATATAGACGTTTTCCTAAAGCAGACGAAGGATTTATGACGGAAAAAAAGATTATGATTGTAAAAAATGAAGCTATTGGAAAAATTGCATTAGAAATGGGGCTTCATAAATGGTTAATTTTGTCTAAACATGCAGAAGAAAAAAAAATACGGACAAATTTGAAAAAATTGGGTTGTTTGTTCGAATCTTTTATAGGCGCTCTTTTCCTAGATTTTAATAAAATTTCTGTAAAAGATGACGAAAACTGGTTTCAACAATTATTTATTGTTGGACCAGGGTTTCAAATGGCTCAATTATTTATAGAAAATGTATTTAAAGAACACATAGATTGGGTAGAATTAATTCAAAATGACGATAATTATAAAAACATTTTACAAGTAAAAATACAAAAAGAGTTTAAAATAACTCCGTTTTATTTAGAAATAGAGCATGATACAGATTTAGGATACAAAATGGGAGTTTATTTATGTTTAGGACAAGAAATATATCATTTAACTCATAAAAATTCAATACATATAAAAGAATTTGCAAATTTTAAAGCTATACATCATTACTTATTAGAAAACAAAAAAGTATTTATATATATGGGGGAAGGGCAACATAAAATAAAAAGAAAAGCGGAACAAATTGCATGTAATGAAGCAATCAAAATTATTGAAGAATTTATTGAATAATTTAATAATAATATATAATATATTAAATGATTTGTATTTTATGTTTTTCTTTGATACAATTTTTAATATTTAGTTATATTCTTTTAGAATTATTAGAAACTATTTCTGAAAACAAAATAAATTTTCAATATGTAAAAAAAATGTTGCAAAAAATTCAAAAACAAATTTTTAAAATTATTCATCAAATTTGTCATTATTTTCAAAACTTTAAATTTTTTGATTTAGATATTGATTTACATATAAAAATTAAATCATAATTAGTTAATTAAAATACTTATTTCTTATATTTTAATATATAAGAATGAATACTTTAGCAGCATTTAAAGAACAATTGAAAATAAAACCACCAGTCACTGAAAGAAACCCAGTTGAAGTTGTTATTAAAGTAGCTAAAGAAGCTAAAGTTGATAAAGAAGAAACAAAAAAACCAGAAAAGAAAATTATTAAAAAAAAAAAAAAAAAAAAAACAAAACCTGTAAAATTAATTATAGAAGATA
>Ga0214919_10001427_pt1 | contig 39162 bp, 25 predicted proteins | sample LL1503_MetaG_FD_177994 | JGI IMG/M metagenome (GOLD analysis project Ga0214919, IMG submission 177994) | Freshwater microbial communities from Lake Lanier, Atlanta, Georgia, United States - LL-1503 | ecosystem: Environmental > Aquatic > Freshwater > Lake | place: USA: Georgia | collected...
ATCTTTTTCGGCAAGAGCAGCAGCAGCAGCATCTTTTTCGGCAAGAGCAGCAGCAGCAGCATCTTTTTCGGCAAGAGCAGCAGCATCAGCAGCGGCAGCAGCGGCAGCAGCGGCAGCGGCAGTATCAGCAGCGGCAGTATCAGAAGTAGCAGTAGCAAGTTGTTGTTGTTGTTGTTGTTGTTGTTGTTGTTGTTGTTGTTGTTGTTGTTGTTGTTGTTGTTGTTGTTGTTGTTGTTGTTGTTGTGACTCTTCAGTAGATTCGGCACTAATTCTTTCCTTTAATTCATCAAATCTTTTCGTTACTCCTGCAAACATCGAGTTAAGTTCTTCAAGTTTTTTTAACTGAGCTTTTTTAGCATCATTGTCAATATTAGTTTCAGAAGTAGAAGCTTGTTGTTGAGCGGCAGCAGCGGCAGCGGCATCAGTAGAAGCTTGTTGTTGAGCGGCAGCAGCGGCAGCTTGTTGTTGAGCGGCAGCGGCAGCAGCAGCTTGTTGTTGAGCGGCAGCGGCAGCAGCGGCAGCAGCGGTAGCAGCGGCAGCTTGTTGTTGAGCGGCTTGTTCAGCAGCAGCTTGTTGTTGAGCGGCTTGTTCAGCAGCAGCTTGTTGTTGAGCGGCTTGTTCAGCAGCAGCTTGTTCGGCAACGGCGGCATCAGCAGCAGCGGCATCAATGACGGGTTCTACAAGAGGAGATGATACAGTTGCTTGTGCATCAGCAGCAGCTTGTTCGGAAACGGCGGCATCAGCAGCAGCTTGTTCGGCATCAATGACGGGTTCTACAAGAGGAGATGATACAGTTGCTTGTGCATCAGCAGCAGCGGCATCAATGGCGGGTTCTACAAGAGGAGATGGTACAATTGCTTGTGCATCAGCATCAGCTTGTTCGGCAGCGGCGACATCAGAACCAGCATCGATGGTGGTAGCGCCACCAGTGGATTTTTTCTTTTTGGGAGTTGTAGAATACTTCCCACCCATAGATGCCATATATTTTAGTTTTTTTGTTACATTGTGTTTAATTTTTTTTTTACCTTTATATTTTGTTTTATTGTTCATTATTATTGCATTCGTATTCATTTACTAATGTTTGTTACTAATGTATTAATATAATATAATATAACAATATATTATATTATTTTGTTTTTTATTATAATATTATCCATCGGGTAGTCTTGTAAATTTATCAATAAATTTATTTGAATGTTTATATGAATAATAAGAAATAAGCGACATTGCTATCAACATTGGTAAAGTATCATAATTTTGATTTGTAAGACTCGAAATAATAAATGCGGAAGAAATTGGGTTCCCCAAAATTGCGCTAAAAAATGAATTCATTCCTATAATAATTGTTTGAGTGGATGGGAGAGTTGTAAAATTATCATATACACTTCCAATCCCGCCTCCCATTGACATAAAAACCCATTTGTGTCCACCCGAACATCCCGAAATGAAAGTTAAAATAACATTTACTAAAAATCCCAATAATATTTTAAAATCATATACACAAGTTTTTGAAAATTCACAATTTACCATTGTAATTCCTTCTCCTGTCATTTCAATTCCTCCATTAACATTATTTATGAGCGCTGCAAGACAAAATCCAAAAAATATCGGAATAACATTCAACAGTGTTTTACTTTTCGTAACAAGATTTTGCACCGTGTTGAACATTTCCGTCATTATTTTAAATAATATTGATGCAAGAACACCACAAAAAATAGCTAAAAATGAATACTTCAAAAAATGTGATGCGCTATAAGTAAATGAAACTGGAAGAGAAGTGAAAATATCGTTACTTTTATCTACGAGAGAATATGCGATAAGTATTCCAATGCAACAAAAAATAAAATTTGACACTATTTTTTTAGATTTACTTCTTAATGATTTTTCTAAAACTAAAACGGCAGAAGACAGTGGAGATTTAAATGCAATTGTAACTCCAAATATGTATCCAAGGTAAAGTAAATTTTCAATATTTATTTCTACAAGATATTTTTTAAAATAATTAAACATGTACAACAGTAATAAAATAGAAATATAAATAATGATGGTTTCAGAACCAAGCGAACCTCCAGAAAATACTGTTACCAAACTACTTGCAACAATAGCTAAAAGTGAAGAAAATGGAACTATTTTTTTGAATATGTTTGGTTCATTTAAATTTTTGAATATATTATTTATGTTGTTCATAAGCGGTCCATTTGCATTTTTAAAAAGAAATGTTCTTGATGCTATCCAAAAAAATAAGGGTGATAATAAATATAATATTGATGGATTTTTTACAATGTTCAGTTTTGCATCCAATGACAAATTCACAAATGTGTGTTTATATAATTGGCAAATATATCCAATAAAAAATAGTGTAACTATTATAAATATAAATGTGAAACCTCTTTTAATAATTAAATTCATACATTCATTATATAATATTTATATTATTATTATTTTATTTTTAATTTATTTTATTCTCTCTGAAAAAAATAGTAGACACTTTAATAAAATAAACACAAGGTTATGTTGTTACATGTTGTTAAAAAATAGTTTATATTTCTATTTTTACAAGTTAGAAGAGAGAAGAGAGAATAATGATATTAAAATAATTTAATAATTTAAAAAAAATATAATTCCATTATTCATTGATTTCATTTCCAAGGTAGATTTTTCATTAAATTCAAAACATTATCATTTTCTTTTGGTTTTATCTCTCTAATATAATTTCTCGGATTCTTTGAAATTTCCGTTAATAGCGCGCAATCTTCTTGAAGATTTCCACTTAAATGTGCAACTTGATTTGGAAAATAGGTTTCAATTTGAGTGCATCCTAAATAAATAGGTGTAGTGTTGCAAACAAAACAGTTGCTAATTTTTTCTGAAAAATAATGCGGATGTCGATGATTTTCAATGCAAATGCTTAGTGAATATGCTTCATAAGGTTCTTTATCTTTAAAAGGTCCTTTTATATTTGTTTTATTTGGAAATTTTGCACTAAGCTGTGCGGTTCCATTTCCCCAAATGTCAACAGGCAAATTATTTGTCAAAATAAATGTTGCAAGTTTATGACGATAAGTATGTCCAGGTGCCTGCAATTTTTTAGAAACAATCAATGATATTACATTATTTGAGTTTTTTTTAATCATTGTTTCTTGTGCCGGCTCTGGCGGATGGTCGGTATGCCACATGAAACCATGATGTTCTTTAAAAAGTGGACTAGTAAGTTTAGGATGTTTGTATCCAATATAGTACGTGCCAATATGTTTATCTGCGAAATCAATAAAGTCATATGAAAGTCTCAAATATGGAATGGGTTCAAAAGCTAATCCGAGAACGCATTCGGGCGGAACAGAAATGTCTGGCACAATTGGACAATTCAAAAGAATCGTGTGAGTATATGTATTTCCCATTGTAATATTCAAATACTTATGCGGACCATAATTATTCATTTTGTGAACACTGCATAATGTTTCATACTTTTGTTTGCATGTTTCAGAATTACAAAAATCAGAATATATTTTAATTCGCATGTACATCTCTCTAAGATATTTTTCTGAATTTACAAAAAAAATGTGGTCGCATGTTTTATTATCATGTAGGTTTGACAACTTTTGCTGGTTTGATGTTTCGACTAGAGAATAATTTATAATGCGACTATTATTACGTCCATTGTTGGATTGTTGTTGATTATTATTTGATTTTGAATAACCAATGTAAAATATTTCACATTCTCTCAATGTCATAAACAATAAAAGTGAATGAAATTGTGCCATAATTGTATTAAATGAAGTATTTCTAATTGTGAAATTTTTATCATTGCAAACGTCGCGTTCAAATTGAACCTGAGGGAACGTAGTTCCCCCACACCCCCTCCTTTCACAGAGGGGGTCGTAGGGGGGTGCTTGTCGCTCCCTACCTGCATCTAAATAAAAATGCTGAAACAATTCTTTTTTTATTAAAATTGTACTCAATAAAAATGGACATGAATGAAAAAGTGACAACTGTGGTGTTTTAATGACTCGTGCATTATTAAAATCAATGCATTCATTTGATGGAGAGCATTCGCACCCCACTATATCATAATTATGAACATCCATTATTTCATATTGAAATTGCAATTTATTTATATTCCATACATCATGTTCCAAATCAAAAATTGAAATGTATTTACATTTAGAATTATATAATTTATCATCAATTTCATAGAGAGAATTCAAATTAAAATATGAATCCGGCGTATAAATAATTTTGATTCTCGGGTCAATATTTTCTTTCATAGAACTTTCGAAAGAAACATTTTGCACATTTGTTATTAAAAATAATTCCCAGTTCGTAAATGTTTGGGATAATATAGATGTTTTAATGGATGAAAATAGAGAGATTGTTTTTAAATGGTCATTATTTTTATCTGATTTAATATAGTCTTGAGGTATAAAAGATAATATTGTTATCATACTTTATTATAATTATTTTAAATTGTAATAATGTATTTAAATATTAATATTTGAATTATTAAAATATTAGCATTTTAATTATTAAAATATTAATACAATATAATAATGATATACAAAAAAAAAATATATAAAGGAGGCTGCACTGATAGACAAAAAGGCATTGCCGCTCAAATTCGCACATTTACTCACGGTGACTTGAGAGATGAATTAAATAATATTGTTCACAGCGGAGATGGAAGTTCGGCAAAATCGCATCACCCGTCAAATAACTATATAGATTTATCTAACAATTTTGATTCAAAAGCAGAAGATGTATTAAAAAAAGCAATTGATTTCATAAAAGATAACGAGCGCATCAGTTATAAACACAAAAAGAAAATATTAAACGGTATTGTAAATTTCAATTCGACAACAAATGCGACAACCATGCATAATAAACAACCAATGACATCAACTCGAGTTACTCCGCGAAAAACATTCAAAGATGCAACAAACACAAAGAGGATGACAACAAATGCAACTGTAAAATTCAGACGAAGCCGAAGAAATCGAAGAAGCCGAAGAAATCGAAAAAGCCGAAGTTAAATTCCACACCCCTAGATTTAAATATCCAAACTAATCGACGTTCGGTCAGATTTTTGTTTACGTTTGCTTTTACTGGGCATATTATCATTTTTCATTTCATTCAAATCTGATGCGCTAATTGCGCTTCCTCCAATGGCACCAGCGCCGCCGCCATTACTCTGATTCTTGCTTCCCGAATCAACCGAGACCGTTTTCGTTTTCAAACCCGACAACAAGCTTGATATGTCAGACGGACCCTTCATTTCTGGGCGAAGACTTTGCTGTATCGTTTGCGACACACCACCGCGTCCCATCAAAACATCAGGGCGGACATTCGTTAAATCTCCGGGGCGGCGGGGTGGCGGAGGCGCACGGTCTCCTTGTGTCTGAATAGGAGGAGGAGGAGGACGCTGCGGAACAGTTGGCATTGGCATTGGGGGCATATTCATTTGCTGATTCGGATTGTACTGGGGTTGATGCGAGTATGCTGCCGCTGACGCTGGCTTTGACGATGATGCCATGCCTGCAATGTCGCTCATGAAATTGCCGAATCCGCTACCGCCGCCATTGCCGCCATTTCCGCTGTTGCCGCGATTTTGTTGTTGGGACATGGATGAAACTGCAGCTTGCGTAAACTGCTGCATAAGCTCGGGATTTTGGCGCATAATATCATCCATACCTGGCATTGCTGATTTAAACATTGTATTTGTCATGTGAAGCATAATTGCGCTTCCGCCAAGCTGAAATAACAACTTGAGCTCTGGCGCCATCTTTGCTTTTGACTTGTATTTTTCATGCAATTCTCCAAATATTTCATCATAGTCGTCAATATTCTCATTGATTTGCTCGGACCACCCATCCAGCTTCAAATCAAATGGGTCAAACTTATTGTTTAAAAATTCAATTCCTGTGATGCACGCCATCAACATTTTGCCTTGGAATTTTACGCTATTTCTGCGCTCTCGCTCTTCTACATGCGTTTCATATTCACCTTTCATTTCCGATAATGACGACTCCATATCATATTTTTTTGTTAGACGAACTCCCTTCTTTTCCAAATCTTCCAACTTTTTTACATACTTGAACTTCTCTCGAAGCAACTCTTCTTTTGTAAGCTGCGGCTGAGAATCCATATGAACATCCGGATTCATCGGAACATTATTGAATTTTCCAAAACCATCCCACGTCGGTTTATCATCATCACACATTGCCGTTGATGCACCAATTCCCGCATCACCACCACCGCCACCAGCATCACCGCCAATACTATTTGAAAATGGATCATTCCTGTCTGATAATTTTATATTGCTAAATGCCGATGATGATGACGATGAAGAGTTGAATAAATCAGACCGCAGCTCCTTAATATTTCTTGAAGAAGATGAATCCATTTCTCGTAAATCATCTTCTAAACTGGTTATATCATCCAAATTGATATTGGTTGAACCTGATTTATCATTATTACCCGATTTGAATTTATCATTCATGAGTAGTTCAAGTCCGCCTCCAAAATTTGAAGACCTTTTTCCACCGCTACTTCCACCATTTCCGCTTCCTATATCTAAAGAGCCTAAATCAATAATTTCTGGGTCCATTATATATTATTTTAATTATAACATTTATTTCTAAGTCATACGCATATTAAATTATATTTATCATATATTGTTGTACAAATCATATATATTATTTGAATAATGATGAGTATTTAACTATACGTTATATAATACAATTATAATTATAATAAAATAATATATATATTATAAATTTTTTATTATTTTGTATAAACAATAAAATGTTGTACACTGCGATTATTGTCGAGCCCAGACAACATAAAGCTTTGCAATACGTGTTGAACAATTTTTTAAGCAACTTATCTAATGATTGGTCATTTATAGTATTCCATGGAAATAAAAATTTAGAATTTATCAATAACATAATTACCAAAAAGTTAAATATTCATAAACATCGCATTACATTAATTAATTTAAATGTGGATAATTTAACAATAGATGATTACAATAAATTATTTAAATACGATAAAGATTTTTACAATCGCATTCCAACAGAAACATTTCTTGTATTTCAAACAGATGCTGTTATATTTGAAAAATATAAGCATTTAATAAATAATTTTTTACATTATGACTATGTAGGAGCACCATGGAATCATGTCATTGATGGTAAAGACAAAAACGAGTGTGTTGGAAATGGAGGGTTATCCCTTAGAAAAAAAAGCAAAATGATGGAAATAATGAAAAATCAGGGTAAAAACGAATATCCCGAAGATGTGTATTTTTCATGTTACGATTCTGTTTTGATGAATAAACCAAAATTAGATGACGCATTATTATTTTCCGTTGAAGAAATATTTAATGAAATGTCATTTGGTTGCCATAGACCGTGGAGTGATTCTAATGATAAGAAATTTTTATTATATAACACACATGAAGAAGTAAAAGAGCTATATAAACATAATAATATTCCACCACCAGTCAAGCCACCGCCTCTTAAACCTCCAAAACTTCCCAAACCAATCATATCTACAAAAAAAAAATTAAAAAAAAAATGTAAAATTTCTTCTCTTATTTTTTTATGAGTTCATGTTCATGTATAAATAAATCTAAATTGAATGCGAATATTTTTTGATAGACACTATTACTATACATGTAATAATATCCTTGAAGAAAACAGTCTGCCAAATCATCCTTTTTAAAATGCTTATCAAATTCTTGACTCCATGATTGCAAAGACGGATAAAACAATATAAGCGAGTTGCATATATTTTGTCCCTGTTGTTTTCTCAACTTGTAAGAATTTTCACTTATTTCATTATTTTTTATATTTTTAAACAATTTAAGTTTATTTGTAGCTGATATAAATTCTATTTTTTTAACATTCTTCATAATAAAATATTGAGCAATCATTCCCTGTAACATCTTCATTCTTCCGGCCAATGGTCCAATTTGATTTTCAATAACAACTGCATCAATGGATAATTCATTTTCTGATGACGCATATTCATTAAAAATCAAATCAAATTTAGTTTTTAAATTTATACCCAAAACAATCATATCAACGTCACACGCATTTTGTTGTTTAGGTTTAGAAGGAATTATTAAACTCAAAAAAGGCTGCTTTTGTTTTTGCTTTGATTTTGATTGCTTTGATTTTGATTGCTTTGATTTATTTTTTTTACCATCATCAACAACTAATTTTGTTTCAATTGCATGTTTTTTACAATACATGACGGATTCGGAGATGTTTATTAAAGCGGCCTCACTTTCACTTTTAGTATTTAAATTTAAATAATAATAAGCATTTTTTTTACACATTGAACATGTATATTTTGTTTTAATCAACGACGACGAATACGTAGACTCGCATAAATTTATAACATCCCATTTTATTATTTTCAACAAATTATCATTGCAACAATTTATTGAAAATAAACAATATGCTAGATTTTTTATTCCTACATCAAAACTAAGAATTTTCATGATGAAACTATATACAGGTGCATGTATTATGTAAACTACAATTTTTAATACAAAATTCTAATATAATTCTAATATAATTTTGTATAATATATATAATAACAATAATCACAATAACAATAATTCATTCAACAATTTAAACAATTAATAAAAATGAATTCTAATTTATTCAACTTGAACCTTACAGATAAAATTATGGATATATATGATAACCAAACATTTTTAGAAAGATATGGCGAATATGTATTTCTTTCAATAATAATATGCGTTGCATTTATACTACTAGTTACATACATTCACATAAAAATAAATATAACAAAAATAAGAGCAGACTGGGTTAATCAAAAATGTAAACCAAATATTATGCCGTTCGCCGGAATGATAAATGCGCCTCAAAATATGTCAAAAATAGAATATGCAGAAAAAAATTTTACAGAATGCACTCAAAATATATTGACAGACATATCGGAAATGGCACTCATACCCGTTCATTATACAGTTAGCATTATAACTGCAACAGTTGGTGAAATTTCCAAAGTTATAAATGACATGCGCGAACTTGTTAATAAAATACGCAACTCCATATCAGAAATTACCTCAGATATTATGTCCAGAATATTAAACATAATGACGCCGCTTATCGAGACAATAATTACCGTAAAATCCATGGTCGGAAAATCAAATGGTATTTTAACGGCTGTAATATACACTTTATTGGGAGTATATTTAGCAATAAAAAGCCTCATAGGGTCAATACTTGAAATCGTAATCATAATATTAATTGCAATGGCTGCAGCAATTATATTATTATTTTTTATACCGATTGTAGGAGACATATTGGCAGCTGCTGGAATTATTTTTTTCCTTATAATGTCAGTACCCATGGGATATCTCATTGGATTTTCAAATCAAGTACTCAACGTGCATTCGTCAAAGAGTATTCCAAGCGTTCCCGGTTGATTTATTTTAGTTTTATCAAATTATGTTTTATTTTAGGAATTATAAATTATAAATTATAAATTATAAATTATAATTTATAACTATAATTCAATAAATAAATAACAACACTATATTTATTCAATTATTTTTATCTTTAACATATGTATAAAGTAAATAAATAATATATATAAATGGAAATCAAAATATTTGGGTACGAAGTTCGAATTGAAGTTATAATTGCATGCGTTATAATTGGTATGGTGATGGGTTTGGTAATGTTTTGTGATTGTTTTCAATACAACCTGATTGAAGGAATGGCAACCAAAAAAAATACCAAAAAAAATACCAAAAAAAATGGAAAGGAAGGATTTACAAATTTAAACAACAATGACCTTCACATTGACAACTCATATACAATGGGGTGGGTTGATACGGCAAAACGTTATGCATCCGGAATGGGAAACGAAAATAGATTAAATACTTATAAAGACAATGTCGGAACGCCGGTTCCTTTGCCTGAAGGTGAACTGTTCTTTTTTGCCGATAATAAATTCAAACCAGAGTGCTGCCCGTCTACATACTCTGATAGCATGGGGTGCGCTTGCTTGAGTCAAGCTCAGGTGACCTATCTTAACGAGCGCGGAGGCAATCGAACAATGGGTCCTACCGAATTTTAATAATGTTAATTCTATTTGTTACTATGTATTTATTTTATTTATTTATTTAGCAAATAGTTACAAATTAAATAAATGAACCAAAGCGAATGAACGAAATAAATGAATTAAATTAATTAAAAAAATATAAATAACATATTATTATAATAACGTAATCATATATTAATATAATAATAATAATAATAATAAAATGTCAACTGAAAAACCTATAGGTTGTCGAGCATGCGGAAATCCATATCCAGATGGTCATCATTATTATCCTAACAACCCTGTACCGAAACCAAACGATTCTTATTTATCTAAAGTCCTTGAAAACACGGTAAGAGTTCCATCTTCTGAATACACAATGAACAAGTCGGCACTTAATGTTTACATCCCGCCAATAATAAATCCGACCAAGTCACTGTACGGCGTAAATTGGAACCAAATGAGCGACCGCGCAGTCCCAGGTGTTGTAAAAACAAATGTGCCGTCCTACGGTAACTCTACCCGAACTTCTGTCACAAGAATGAAACCCGGAAGCACGTCTGCTCCAGGCAAGGGTGTTGACATAAAACACGGCTCGTATGAACGTTATTTAGGTCGATTGAAAGGTAAATCAGTTTTACGAACAAAACCGGAAAAAATTATAAATAATGTTACCATTCTTAAATCTGGAAAATGGGGAATTGCATACAGTGATAGCTGTACGGTTAAAAATGGATGTCCCATTGTTGTACCACTTCCATAAAAAAATAAAAAACTAAAAATATTTAAATTAACTATTTAACTATTTTAAAGATTTATATTCTACGTATACATGAACGTTGGACAGGTTGATTCTGCCTTCTTAATCATGATGTCGACAACCCTATTTGTAACCGTAAATGGAAACGAAACCTCAATCGATGTCGCATCCTTGTCAAACAACTTCGTCCCGGGCTTCATCAAACGATACAAATTCAACTTGGTATAAATAATCTCCAAACAACGCTTCAAATTCCTGACACCATCCTCCTTGTTCGTGTGATGCTCTACAATGTATTCAATTGTTTCATCTGGAATAATAATCTGGTCTGACTTGAATGCAACCTCGGTTTGAATCTTGGGAATCAAATACTTTTGGGCAATTTGCGTCTTGTCCTTTTTAGTGTATCCGTTTGTATGAATGCGATACATCCTGTCAAGAAGAATCGGATTTACCTTGGTTTCATCATTGTAGCTGAAAATAAACAAACACTTGCTCAAATCAAAATGTATTTCTGAGAAATACTTGTCGTGAAATTGACTGTTTTGTGATGTATCGGTCAAGTGTGTCAAAATACCGGCAATCTCTTCGCCCTTTGGAGTGTCGCTGAGTTTGTCCAATTCGTCAAAGAATATTACCGGGTTCATCGACTTGCAGCGAATCAAAATGTCAACTATTTTTCCCCACGTGCTACCCTCGTATGTATAAGAATGGCCCTCAAGGAAACTGCTGTCTGTCGCTCCGCCTAACGCAATAAATGCAAAGTCTCGTCCCAAAATTTGACTAATTCCGTCTTTGACTAGCGTCGTTTTACCGGTTCCCGGAGGTCCCTTGATTGCAATAGCAGAACCCATTGCCAGCGGATTTGAAATCCACTGACCCACCATTTGCATAATCTGCATCTTTGCATCATTCAAACCATACACTGCTGAATCTAAAAGATCCTTCGCAGATTCCATGAAATCGTGACACCGCTCCACACCAACTTCCATCGTAATTGGCAACGTTTTATTTACGCCAAACGGAATCGTCATAAACGTATCAACCCAGTTCTTAACCTTGTAATATTCGCCGGCACCCGGGTCCATGTAGCGCAAGTTTTGTATGCGCTTCAATGCAATTGCCTTGTACTGTTTCGGAATCTTTGACTCAAGCAGTGTCAACCTGTATGGCTTTTCTACAAGCATCATTTTATTCAACTCCTCAAGTTCGCCCAACACGCTAACTTGCTGCTCATTCGACAAATGCTTTTTGAAATACTTTAAATCATTTGCAGAATTCTTCTTGTGCAAAAGGCGCCCAAACTTTCTCACATTTTTCCTCATTACCTTTCGATTTCTCGCCTTTCTTGCCTCTTTGATTTTTTTCTCCTTGTCAACCATTTGCGCCAACGTCGTCCTTGCAATCTTATTATTTTTGTCTACCGCAAGTAAATCCTCCATGTGCGCCTTTATTACCTGAATCGTAGTCTCATCTTCAGAACCCCAACAACCATCACTATTATCGTCATCATGATGATTGCATTTTTTGCTCTTATCGCCTTTATCGCTCGTCAACAACTCGGTTTTCTTGTTTTTATAAACACCACTTGTTTTTTCGTCACCGACAATGCTTTTACCCCTAATTGTAAATTTGCACTTTTCAAATCCACATTTGGTTTTTTCATCTTTCTCTTTCTCCCCAAGTTTCTCACATTTACTTTCTTCAGCATCAGTATCGCTGCTGTCATCATCATCTTCGTCGCTAGTGGTGGTATCATCATCATCATCATCATAGTCGCTACTAGTATCATCATCTTCATCATATGTTTCATCGCTCGAATTCTCATTTGAAGACGCCGAGTCATCGTCATAAACAGAATCATCCATGTCAGATGTGTACTCATCATCTTCCAGCAAATCTTCAAATGGCTCTTTGATGTTAATCACAATATTATAATTTCCTACAACATTGGAATTTGAAGCGGCGGAAGAAGAAGCTTTAACGGGCGCGGACGTGGATGCGGGCGCTTCTGATGCAGTTGATGGTGCTTCCTCTGATGATTTTGCGTGCAATTTCGATGTTCCAGAATTTTTCATTCTTCTTGTTGGCTGAGAAGAAGTTGTAATAACCGGAATAACCGGAGGATTTGCATCAACAACAATATTTTCACATTTTTGTTTTTCCACTTTTTGCTCTTTTACACTTACACCACCATTTGATTTTTTTTTTGCTGACGACGACGATTCCAGAGTTAATGCTTTCTTCTTTGAATACTTTGAAGGAAATAACTCGGCAAGAAGTTTTGCATATTCAACTTCATCAAATGTTGACGAAATATTATATTTTTTTGAAGAGTCATTTTTTACAATTCCTCCACTATCGCCATCGCCACCATCTTCAGAATCTCCATTTGCTGCATCACTTGAATCTTCTTCTTCACTGCTTTGTTTTTCTTCATCATCCCCATCATCTTTAAAACCGCGTTTACATTCAAGAACCGGAACTGCCAATTTTTTTTTTGAAACAAATGATGATAATGTCGCGGCACTGCCTGTTGTAGTTGATGTTGTTGCTGCTTTTTTTGATATTTTATTTTGTGTTGTTTGTGTTTGTGTTGTTTGTGACATTTATTTCCCTTTGCGTTGTTACATGTATTTGTAGACATCTATTTATTTCAATTTTTAAATAATATATTACAAATACATAAAATATAAATATAAAATACAAAATACAAAATATAAAATAAAAAAGTATATGCAGTTTATAGTGAGTAATGTCTAAAGATTATGTATTTACATGTCTTCACTGTCAAGACGAATTTGTAATCCACATTACCGATTTCAATTGCAAAATATTGAGACACGGTGCATATAAACATAATCTACAACCAATAAACCCTCATATGACAAAAGAAGAATGCAATGCTCTTGTTGCTAGTGGAAAAATATATGGATGCGCAGGACCGCTTCAGATTACGAAACAGGCCGATAATGACGAATATAATGTTGTGATTTGCAATTACATATAAATAAATATAATAATAAAAATAACATTATTATTATTATTTACTCATCATTTACTAATTTATAATAAAATATAAAATTGAATAAAACAATATAGACATAATAATATAGTAATCAATAGCTCCTTCATTCGTTTACAAAAATGACGACACTACCAAATTGGACAAAAAAAACAGCTTCTAAAATCGTCGGAATTCAATTTAGTGTGCTTTCGCCAGAAGAAATTCGAAAATGTTCGGTTGCCGAAATTACGAGCAGAGACACCTATTCAAACAACGTGCCGGTCATCGGAGGAATGTTTGACCCGCGCCTCGGTGTTTTAGAACCCGGGCTCAAGTGTCCGACGGACGGTTTAGATTATATTAAAACTCCCGGTTATTTCGGACACATTGAATTGGCGAAACCCGTATTTTATTATCAGTACCTTCCAACTATTATTAAACTTTTGAAATGCGTATGTGTAAAATGCAGCAAACTTCTCGTAAGTAAAGAATCCAATAAAGAATGCATGGACATGAAACCTGACGAACGCTGGAATCATGTTCACCACTTGGCTAGCAAAGTTAAAAGATGCGGAGACGACACTCAAGACGGGTGCGGCTGCCTCGTTCCGAAAAAAATAAAAAAAGAAAATCTGGCGACTCTTTTTGCAGAGTGGGATGGAGAAGCAGAAGAAGGCTCCAACGGTTCTAAAGAAAAACTGAATATGAAAATGACACCCGAAGTCGTATTGAAGATTTTTAGAAGAATATCCGACCAGGACGTTGCATTTATGGGATTTAGTCCACAGTTTTCAAGACCCGACTGGTTTATTTGTCAGGTGCTGGCAATTCCGCCACCCGCTGTACGCCCTTCGATTAAGATGGATGGAAATCAGCGCAGCGAAGATGACATAAGTCACACCATTGTGAATATTATTAAAGCAAACAAGACACTTCTTGAAAAAATGAATGAACCATCTGTAAATTCCGCAATTATCGACGACTGGCAAAGTCTGTTGCAATACTTTATTGCAACGCAAGTGGATAACAATATTCCGTCTTGCGCGCCGGTGGCACAGCGGTCCGGACGTCCGCTTAAATCCATCAAAGAACGTCTTAATGGAAAGGGGGGTCGCGTAAGAGGCAATTTGATGGGAAAGCGTGTTGATTTTTCGGCCAGGTCTGTAATTACACCCGACCCCAACTTATCCATTCGAGAACTCGGTGTGCCGAAAAAGATTGCAATGAATATTACAAAACCGGTCGTTGTAAATAATCGGAATCGCGACTTTCTTCAACAGCTGGTTCTGAATGGCCCGGATGTTTATCCCGGCGCAAATATTCTCGAGAAGAAAACGGGTGGCGATATTTCCCTGCGATACATGGACAGAAGCACGGTCGTTCTTGAAAATGGCGACGTGGTGCACCGTCACATGATGGACGGTGACGGTGTTCTATTTAATCGCCAGCCTACCCTTCACAGAATGAGTATGATGTGTCACATTGCGAGAATTATGCAACAGGGCGACACGTTTCGAATGAATATTGGCGACACAAAACCATACAATGCCGATTTTGATGGTGATGAAATGAACTTGCACATGCCGCAAGACGATGAAGCGGAAGCTGAGCTCAAAGGACTCGCCGCAGTTCCATATCAAATCATTAGTCCTGCAAAAAACAATTCTATCATCGGTATTTTTCAAGACTCGTTGCTGGGAATCTACCAGTTTACTAGAAGCGGAATTGGCGCCTTTGATGCGCGCGCAGCTATGAATCTTTTGATGGGGTATAAAAATATCGACGCTTCGCTTTTCAGCGACCCCACCAAGAAGATTACCAATTTTGAAATTCTGTCGCAGATTTTGCCGCCGCTCAGCATGAAATACAAAACCAAGCAGTTTGGAGGAAGCGACGATTATGCGACTTCAAACAATGTTCTAGAAATTCGCGACGGAGAAATTTTGCGCGGTCACATTGACAGTGGCGTTTTGGCTTCAAGCACAAATGGCATGATTCAGCGCATATGCAACGATTTTGGAAACATGGCATCCGCCAATTTCATCGACGACTTGCAAAATATTATTACGGAATACATGAAGACGTCGGCATACAGTGTCGGAATCAGCGATTTAATTTCCGATAAGAAAACAACCGAGAAAATTATTGATTCCATTAAAACCAAAAAACTCGAGGTGAAGACCATTATTGACAACATTCACATCGGTACCTTTGAAAACAAATCTGGGCGAACCAATGAGGAAGAATTCGAGCTGCTCGTTACCAATATCTTGAACAAGGCAAATGGTGAAGCAGGTGACATTGGTCTCAAAAGTTTGAGCAAGACGAACCGATTCATTACCATGGTAAATGCTGGGTCAAAGGGTAGCAAAGTGAATATTGCCCAGATGATTTGTTTGGTCGGTCAGCAAACTATTGACGGTAAGCGCGTGCCTTACGGATTCGACAGCCGAACGCTGCCCCATTATTCCAAATACGATGACGGTCCTGCCGCGCGAGGATTTGTTGAAAACTCGTTTATTGCCGGACTCACGCCGTCGGAGGTGTTCTTTCACGCCATGGGTGGTCGTGTTGGTCTGATTGACACCGCTGTTAAATCGGTTACATGGGAAACGCCGATAATTATTGTTGAAAATGACGTTCCAAAATATGTTAAAATTGGCGAATGGATTGATGACCATTTGAATGGCAATGATGCTTCAAGAATTCAACATATGGAAGAACAAAACATGGAATACCTTGAATTAATTCATCCTGTTAAAATCGTAACAATGGACTATGAAGGACGCGTGTCATGGGAAAACATAACAGCAGTAACACGTCATGACCCTGGTGAAAAACTATTCAAGATTACAACGAAGGCAGGTCGTTATGTAACTGTCACTGCAAATAAGTCGCTTCTTGTTTGGAATTCAAATCTGAATCAGTTTCGCGAAGAATATACGGAAGATGTCAAGGTTGGCGATTTTGTTCCGGTTGCGAAGAATGTTTGCGAGTATTCTGCTGGCAATAATAATGGAACTAATTGTATCGATTTTGAAAATGGACTGAGAGTTGGAAATACAATTGAAAAAAAAATACCGAGTGAAGCATATATTGCAAGTAAAGATTATGTGAAGGGATTTTTGACCGCATACTTTTCAAACCATGGATTTATTGCCGACACAGAAATTGAACTCACTTCTACGAATCATCGTTTAATCGAAGACGTCGCATTCTTATGCTCTCGTTTGAATGTGCACGCAACTATCACGATTGAAGATAATGGAGCTGCTTGGTACACACTTCTCACTATAAGCGGGAAAAACGTTCAACAATTTGCCGAACAAATTACACTCCTTCATCCTGAGAAAAATAACAAAATGAAATCTATTGTTTGGACAACTAAATTAGACAAAGTGAAAACTATAAATGACGTTATACTAGATGAAATTGTTTCAATTGAACCCGTCGACCCTGTAAACCATCCAAAGATGTATGACTTGACGATTCCTAAAACACTCAACTTTGGTCTAGCGAATGGTCTTCAAGTGCGCGACACCTCGCAAACAGGATATATTCAGCGCCGCTTGATTAAAGGTATGGAGGATATCAAGGTTGAATATGACATGACGGTTCGAAACAGCAAGAACCGAATTGTTCAATTTAGTTATGGAGAAGACGGCATCGACACCGTGAAAATTGAACACTCCAATATGAACTTTATCGGAATGACACCAGACGAAATCTATGCCCACTTTTACGTACCGGTCGGCGGAGACTCTGAAACAACGAGCGAACTAAAAGCCATATTTTCAAAGACTGCATTTAGTCGCATGAAGAAGCAGCAGAAACTGTGCGACGAAAAGTCCAAAAAATACACTGAATATTTGATGAATGTTCGCGAGGACATTGTCGTAAAAGTATTCAAAAATAAAAATACGACGGATGCATATTTGCCGCTGTCGTTTTCACACATTGTTGCAAATATTGGAGGCATGCAGAAAATCAATAAGAATTCTGAAGTTGATATTACGCCTCTGGAAACATTTATTCTGCTCGAAGAAACGTACGCGCGTTTTGAACAGCTGCAATACGCGCCGCCCACCGAGCTCTTTAAAATCATGTATTATTACTCGCTCACACCGCGCGATTTGCTCATGGTGAAACGGTTCAACCGAAAAGCAGTTGTGGCTTTGGCGGAAATGATGGTTCTCATGTACAAGCGCGCAATTGTCGCGCCGGGTGAAATGGTTGGCATGATTGCTGCTCAGAGTATTGGCGAACCGACAACTCAGCTCACGTTGAACAGTGTGGCATACGATTCCGAGCTGTTGTTGCGCATTGACGGTGCCATTCGAGTTGTTAAAATCGGCGAATACATTGACAACTATATTCCAAAAGCGAGAAAGAGCGAGGAACACCCGAATGATACAAAATTGTTATATGTGAATGATGACGAGGAAGTCTATGTTCCATCCGTTGATGAAGATGGAAATACGAGCTGGAAGCGCGTTGAAGCACTCACGCGCCATCCTGTTGTCAATTTGGATGGAACAAATACGGTTTTGCGCGTGACGACCAAAGATGGTCGTTCCGTCATTGCCACGAAAGCCAAGTCATTTTTGACGATTGATGATAATAATAAGCTTGTGGCGACCAACGGTTCGGAACTCAAAGTTGGAGATTATCTTCCTGTAAATATTCGCGCATTTGAAATGCCGGATGTCCGCGAATTTGATGTGTCATCCATTCTTAAAAAAACTGAATACGCGTTTGGAAGCGAGATGCATAAAGCACATTCGTATTCGAGTGAACATTATTGGTGGTCCAAACACGCAAAAACGGATTTCACAGTTCCTTACAATAGAAGTGACGCGTTCATGGAAGCAATGAAGACGGAACCACATGTTGATAAGAAGACTGGTAATGTTGCATCTGCGCGCCAGACATTTCTTCCTGGAATTGTTTATCCGAAAAAGCGTTTCATCGGTGGAGGCAATATTCTCGAACACATTCCCCTCGATTTCGATTTCGGGTACTTGATTGGAGCATATTGTGCAGAGGGGTGCACCACGCGCACACAAATTTCAATTGCCAATAACTGCCGCGAATTCTTTGCACCGATTGAACGTTTGATGGAAAAGTGGAAGATTACAACAAAATATTATGTTCAAAATGATAAAAATGGTGTAGGATGGACATCATCTGATTTGAGAATATATTCCATCGTTCTCACCGATATCCTTGACATCCTCTGCGGAAAAGGGTCTCCTAACAAATGTGTGAATTATCTCCTATTTAACAGCAATAAAGAATTCATGAAGGGTCTGATTAGCGCATATTTTGCGGGAGATGGATGTATAAGTAAAAAAGCTTGTGGAATAACTGCATACAGTGTTTCAAGAACCTTGTTGGAAAATATTCAGTCGATTCTGTGTTACTGGTTTGGAATATATACGAAAATTAAAACAAACAAGCTTCAACTAACTAATAATATCGGTTCTAAAAATATATTACAAGGATACACGCTGAGTATTAAATGTGATGGTGCGAAAATATTCGCAAATGAAATTCCAATGTTTATCGGATACAAACAAGAACGACTCAATGAATATAAATTACAAGATTCAAATTTACAATCAATGTCGACAGAAATTAAAGATATAATTCCAAAATTTACAGATAAATATGGAGATGTCCATACTAAAACAAATCGTAGAAAACTTCTTGAACGTTTTGATGTTCCATTCAAAGATGTTCGTTTTGATGAAATTGTAACCATTGAAGAAATACCGAATCCGACAGAATGGGTATATGACCTAACTGTAGAATTGACAAGGACGTTTATTCTGCGAAATGGGAGTTGCCAGAACGATACTTTTCATTTATCTGGCGACGCTTCCAAGTCACAAGTTACTCGCGGTCTTCCGCGAATTGAGGAGCTGCTGTCACTTTCGGAGAATACGAAGAATCCTTCGACCACCATTTATTTGAAGCCGAGCGATGAGTCGAACAAGGATGCGGCCGCCGATTTGATACCCACGATAGAGCTGACGCGATTGGAGGATATCGTGAAGAGTGTAGAGATATGTTTTGACCCGAGCGATTCGCCGAGCGAGACGAAGATTTCGGCAGACAGTGGGTTTTTGGCGCAGTACGCGGAGTTTCAGAAAATGTTGAAGGATGTCGGAGGCGAAGACGAGACGGAATGCGAGCGGGAGCGGTCCAAGTGGATTTTGCGAATGGAAATGGACCGCGAGTCCATGTATGAGAAGCGGGTTACGATGGATGATGTGCATTTTGCGATTAAAGCGGTGTATTCGAAGAATGACAAGAGTGAAGTGTCGTGCATTTATTCGGATTACAACAGCGACAATTTGGTGTTTCGAATCAGGTTGGATTTTCAGAAAAAAGACAAGGAGCCAAAGACGCTAGACCAGACGGATAAAATCTACCAGCTTAAAACGTTTCAGGATGCGCTGATGAAGAATATTATTTTGAGGGGAATTAAAGGGGTGCGGAATGTGCTGGCCCGCAAGGTTGTGGACATGGTTGCCAAAGAGAACAACACGTTTCGAAAGAAGGAGACGTGGGTGCTAGATACGACGGGGTCTAATTTCATGGAGATACTTTCGTTGAAAAACATTGATTCGCGCCGGACAATTAGCAACGACATTCAAGAGATTAATAGGGTGCTTGGAATTGAAGCTGCGAGACAGGCGCTGTTCAACGAGCTGTATGAAGCATTTGATACCACGTACATTAATCACCATCATATTAGTCTGCTCTGTGACCGAATGACATCTAGTTCAAATCTGATTTCTATATTTCGACACGGAATTAATAATGACGATATTGGTCCAATTGCAAAAGCGTCATTTGAGGAAACGCCGGAGATGTTTCTGAAAGCGGCGCGGCATGCGGAGCTTGACCATGTGCGCGGTATTTCAGCAAATGTAATGTGCGGTCAAGAAGGATTTTACGGAACAAATGCGTTTAAAGTAATGCTAGACATTACCCAGATTATGAAGATGGGACAAGTTGCCACCGCGGACAAGACGGTCGAAGAAGAAAAAGAAGCGGTTATACAAGGCTTTATGGACAAGATTGCAGCTGAAGACCCGCTTAATCCGTGCAGCAAAAATAAGCTGACGATTCAGAGCACACTGGACAAAATTCAGGGGTCAAATCTTGGTTCAGTTGACCCGGATTATGATATGGGATTCTAAAATAAGTATTAAAAACAAACTAGAAATTCAAAATTCTAAAAAAAATCATGAATTTTAAATTTTATAATAAATATTATTTTTTGTTAGTATTTGAGTTATTAATTTTAAATGTGCGGAGATTACTACCATTCATAGCATTTTACATTTTTAACTGCACAACAGTCCTTTACCATCTGATTATATTTTATAGTTCCACATGTAAACACGACAACGTCGCCGTCATTATTTAAATCATTTATATACTCAGTTAAAATTGATGGGGTTAATTTATTATTTTCTCGAGATATAAACAACTTTTCGATTATATTTATCTTAGTATCCTCGTCGGCGTTATCGTCATTGTTAATGCAAATATTATTTGCTTGAAACATTTTATTTGTTGTTAGTATGGCGTCATCCAACGTGGCATATGATGATATAAAATGAAGTTTTTGCTTTTTACTGTCAGCATTGGTTTCTGTGACATTATGATTATCATTTATCCACGCAACGCCCATACTATATAACGGCGTAATACCTGACCCGCAAGAACACAATACAACATGTTTCGCAGATATAATATTTCCATCACAAACAAAGGATTTGACCGACGGTGCAGAATCATAATATTTTCTACCAAACGGACCCTTGATAAAAATCGTATTATTTGCAAGATATTTGTCGCATATAACAGGTGACACTTCACCATTTTCTACCCGTTTTATAAGAAATTTAATAATATCGCCACTATGGTTATTTTGATTATTTTGTTCAGTATTTTGAATATATTCAATAGGTGTGTATGGTCGTTTTTTCGTGTCAAAATATAAATTAAAATACATCCCGGGCTTGTATTTTGAAAATCTTTCACACAGTTGTATAGTTATCATATGATTGCTATTGCTATTGTTATTGTTATTACTATGATTTTCGCTGCAGTCATTATTTGTCTTTAATATTACATTTGTTACGACCCGATGATTTGATTCTTCTCGATGTTGTTTCGTGTCAAAAATATATTTACTTATTTTCGGAAACATATAAATGCATAATATTAATAACGAAATCGCGATTTGTAAAAAAGTTGTTTTATTCATTGTCATTGTGTTCATTGTCATTGTGTCGACATTAATGAAATGTTTTATTACGATTCCAACGATGCCAAGAGTCATCCATAGCACGTATTTATTCAACTTCATATTTACGCGCAAATAGATAAGTAAGCTTCCGATGAGTATTATAGGATACAAACTAATGTCGGCAGCATTTATCAAATAAACTGCAAGTAAGCTCCCGCCATATAACATGTGGTACCAAAACGATGATATAATGTTTTTTCTAACAAGAGTCATCATAAATGATGCAAATTGTATCGGAAATGCGACAGATAATATGTACGGTATTTTTCCAAAGAGGCAAACAAATGTCGCCATAAATTGTGAATGGGTATAAAAATATTTAATCGCGGATTGTAGGTTTGCAGGACAATCGCTCCAATAAGGCATTGTTGCGGTTGTTGTTTCTTTTTTATTTTCGCGTAGATATTCTGTGCTCAAATCTGCCAATTTCATAGCCAATAATACAATTCCAAGACGTGCGCAACCAGTAATTGCATTATACCAATTATAGTTATCGTCGCTCTTCATTATACTATTCACATCAACGTCAAACTTCTTCGCAATAAAATACAATACATTTATTAGTAAAAAACTTCGCACCGCGAATACGATTGAATGTGCGCGAAATTCCTGCCAAATCATCGGTATTATCCCCGTTCGGATTCGAGGAATCAAAAACTGAAGCGCCGATAAACTTAAAATAGAATGCAGCCACGTTAATCCAATAAATTTGCCGTCAACAGTTCGTAATGTTAATTTCGCTACTGCGCCGCTATAAAAATAATCAAATAATAAGTAAAAATAGTTAAATAAAGAGACGCATCCCATTATTTTATGAATATGAAATTTATCTTCGTGCGTGATAAGTTTTGATATTTTGGTTTTGTTATATTCCAATTTAATTGAACGATTAAACCGCGGATCATCTTCAGACAACTCTTCAACCTTGTAATTTTCAAGAAGATTTACCGCATATTCCGAATGACCAACCTCATTGAATTTTTGGGTTAAATCCAGGATTTCGGTTTTGTCTCCATTATTTTTTTTTATTACATCATCATCAGAAACTTTTTGTGAGTCTTCCCCGTCTCCATTAAATACGTCTGGACCGCCAGGATGTTCATTAATGAATGTTGTTATATCGTATATAATATTATTAATAATAATTTTCATAGTTATTATTTATTATTAATCGTATTCGTTTTAATTCGTTTTTATATCGTTTTATTTATTTATTTGTTTGTTTATTTATTTGTTTATTTATTTATTTATTTGTTTGTTTATTTATTTGTTTATTTATTTGTTTATTTGATTTTATGTGTATTAGTCGACGTCGACGCCTTCTTCTTCTTCGCCATCATCTTCATCGCCATCTTCATCATCTATAAATTCTTCGCCTTCGGTCGTGTAATAACTCTTGTATTTTATGTAATCATTCATCGCAACCGCACGTTTATTTTCAGAAAGATATTTCGCCAAATCCGGTTCAAATAATAACATTTCATTGTCTTTTAAATTATAATGAATATCATCAAATGTCAAATACTTATTCGGATGTAACATGAATGCTCGAATGCGCCTGTATCGCAATAATTCGTCTGCCAAACGAATGTAGTATTTGTATTCATTATCCGAGTCATCGACCAGGTTACGTTTTGGAATATAAAGTCCGCATTCATTTTCAACAGAAAAACAATATGCAAGTTTTTTGCATGATAAGCCGTTCTCCATGATGCAGCTTAAAGCGGAATTTTGTTCGTAGATGTCTTTTAATACAGACGGGTTAATTTCGCTAAACTGGATATGTTTTTGAGCCAAGCGCATTAACAGCACCTTTATTTCATTCAGCTTCTTCACGTATAGCACGTATTGTTGTTTTATATTGTCCGCCATTTTACCTTTTACAGATGTTTTTGCTGACGATTTTGCTGTTTTATAAATGATCGATTCAATAGAATTGCGCAACTCCATAAACTCGAAACTGTTGAGTTGAATTCGAACAATGTTTCGAAATGCATTGTAAAAGTTCGTTTCCAGACGTATTTTCTCAACATCGTCTGTTCTTTCTGCATCTCTTTTGAATGCAAATCCCATACGTTTCAGTTGAGGAAGTATTGAAATATCTACATTCATACTGTTACCTAGCTCCACAACCTTTAACCCATCATCTTTTATGCTGCTGACTGGAATCGGTTTTCCAATCGGAGTAAATTGATTGGTTTCAATCATTATTCCAATAACGTGTCCATCATCTACGACTTTACATTTTGGCGCGCACGGAATTTTTCCTTTTGTTTTTTTAGATATAAATGATGCAAATTCTTTAGTGTGCTCGTATGATTTCCAAATTGTCGGCGCACGATTTATAAAAACAAGTTCGTATTCATGATTGATAGCGGACGGGTTGCACAATATGTTTCCGTTCACTTGGTGCGTTTTCTCACCGCGTGATAAATGCATTATAGTGGATAATCCAACCGCTTTCCCGGAATAGTCAATGATTTGTTTAATATCTTCATCTCGAAAAGTTTGTTTTATTGGCGTGTTGCTTTCTTTCAAAATCTGAACAATCTCATCAAATGATTTGTTTTGAGTAATTGATTTTATGAGCTGTGCAGGTTTACACGCTACTTCAAAAAAAGATTTAATTTTAGTAAGTGCCATTTTAAATTCTTTTATATCTTTATCTTTATCTTTGTCTTTTATTGAATTGATGGATGAGAATAATACTGTGTTGACTATGTTACGTTTTGACGTGTTTAAATAAGTGTACAGCGGTTCATAATACATTTCATACTTTACAATAATAATGTTTGCTTTATTAGAGTCAAAAGTTGCATTCGAGTAATGATTCGTGGGACATATAACATTTACTTCATCTTTATTTTCCGTCAACTCTAAAATAATCAAATTCAATCCGTTCAAGTGAATGGATGGAGTGCGCTTCCCTTCTTCTTCATTTTTTTTGAATTCTGACCATAGTATCGAGTCTGTAATATAGTCCCATAAATACGTGTAGTCAATGACAATACTATCATTTTTTAAATAAGCAATGAAATTTTCATACGACATTATTAATGATTTAAAAAATACAACTTTATTATCTTCGTCATCGTCAACATCAACAGCGTCAGCATCCGTAAATATTTTTTTGAATAAGTCCGTTTCTTTATAAGTAAGCAACTTCTCTCTGTCAACATATTCAAACTTTTTAAATGTTTCAACAAGCGTTCCATTTTGATATGTGATGAAATTATCAAAAGTTAACCTGGGTATTAAAACCCTATGTTTAAAATCGTTTGATGAAAGTGACTGGTCTGTCAATGAATTATAAATATTTGCAATACACGAAATAAAATATTGATTTTTATTTACATTTGCGGCATCCTTTTCTTCTTCCACGGTTCCCATTCTTAAAACACACAACTTATCATCTACAAGTATGTCGCCCTTGGAAGACTTGCACTCTTTGCTATAATTTTCATTTTCAAATAAAAATAGTTGGAGAGAAGGAGGTAAAAATCCGAGATTATTTTGCTGAAGAGGAAATGCAGCATCCGCTTTTGATACATATAAATTTGATTTTGATTTTTTCTTTTTTGGTTGTTTAGGGGAACCTGGGTCCCCCTCTGACCCCTTCGTCAAGGGATTTAAAGGGACATGTTGTCCCTTTGAAACAGAAGTTTCGACATCTTTTTTATTTTGTTTACATTTTTCAATTACTTCTTGTTCTTTTTTAAATAGTTGATAGTTTTTAAAATCATTGCCATCATTGCCTTTTCCTTTTACTCCTGTAAAGCAACATGGCAAACACTGTCCTGATTTGGTTTTTAATGTTTTCAAAAATCCTGGTAAATATGGGTTATATGAACCCGTTTTAAAATGCTCTAGCGGAGATGTTAAATCCAAAATAAATTTACTTTTATTTTCTGGGTCATAAGATTCTTCCTTGGTTACAATATGTTTTTGTAAATGATTGTCATCTACTTCTTTTTGAGAAACTGACCTTTCTTCAATAACATTCCAATAGCGCGGACAAATGTAATATTTTTTATTTCCATTTTCTGATTCTTCATCGCTTTCACCACCGCTGTCGCTAGAGTATTCCAAAGGTTTTCCATAATATGACGGCTGTCCTGTTTTTGCATCAGTGGAATCTATTCTCTCCAATTCTTCCTTTGTTAATATAATTGGTTGGCGCCGTGCACTCCAACCGCAGTTGGTTGCATACCCTGGCGTATTTTTAAAAAGAAATGGTTCCATCTTTTTTAGACGTTTGTATACCGGATTGGATTCAAATGCACCACCTATGAATTCGTCATAATTGCCATCTCCTCCCAATAGATTAAAATCTCCAATATCTTCTTCCTCCTCTTCCTCTTCTTCCTCCTCTTCTTCCTCTTCATTTTCTACTTCCAGTGGCGCTGCTGCTGCTACTGCTGCTTCCTCCTCTTTTTCTATTTCCAGCGGCACTGCGGCTGCTGCTGCTGCTACTGCTTCTTCTTCCTCCTCCTCTTCCTGCTCTTCTATTTCCAGTGGCGCTTCTTTTGTTTCTTTCACTACTGCTGATGCCATAACGGCAGCAGGAACAACGGCAGCAGGAACAACGGCAGCAGGAACAACGGCAGCAACATCGCCAACAGTCATACGTGTAATATCGCACAACTGTTTAACCAAGCGCACTGGAATATATTTTTCATCATTTCCAAAGATATGAAGTAGCGAGTCAATGTATATTCGAATGGGATTCAAAATATAAATATTATTAATTCCTGATATTTTTATTGTAACTGTATTCTTCGTGTCACCCAGACTTTTTATAATATGGGTTTTAAATCCCGGAATTTTCCGAGCATATATTTTTTTAGGCATTTTTTTTTGTTGTATTATTTTTGCATATTTTCCATCGAAACTTGTTTTGAATTCGCTATAACTTTTTTCCGCCACTTGTTTTGAAACCAGTAAATTTTTAATCATCAAGTCTACCACCGATTTTTTACTCCTAAATCCCGAATTATACAACATTTCAATATACGCAACTCGAAAAACATTTTCATCAAAATCAGGAACACGAATATATTGCATAGAAACTCCCTTGTCTTCAGAATTCCAATTATTCTCAGTTACTTTCATCACACTTGAAATGCACCCATAATAATTACTCCACAGAATCGGTTCTACATTATTAACTTTTGAAATAGACAAGTATTCAATATTTTGTATAACAACATTGTCGTCATAAATAGAATAAAAATCGCGCATTCTGTATCCATTTTGATTCAAAAAATCAATAATTATTTTTAAATGCGGAGAAACAGCCGAACGTATCATTTCGTCAATTGCGTCTTCTGTGTATGTATTCTTAAAGCTGGAATGAATATATATGTGACCCGCTTCATCAAATTCGCAAATAAATGGAATTTGTTCACTTCGTCTTACACCATATTGCCTTTCCGATTTATCGTATATAACATACAAGCTGACACGAGTTGTCGACATTTTTTGTTTCTTTTTTTTATTTGCATTTGTTGCATTCGAAAATGCGGTCATTTTTTTTGATACTTGTTGAATGTCGAATATTTTATTTGAGTCAGACTGGTATTGAATAAACAAGTATGGTATTTTTTTACCATCTTTTGTTGAATTTTGTGTATATAGTCTGAGAATAGAATCTTGATTCGGCGGATTATATTTAATCATCTGGCATTGTTTTGTTGCGTGAAATAATTTGAATAAAAGGTCCAACGGAAAATTAAATTTTTGATCTGGTAATAATTTAATATCAATGGCTGTAATTCCAGAATCTTCTGTTTTTAATTTTGGTTTTTTTGACTCTTCAAAAATGTCATAAAATAAATTTATTTGTTTCATATTTAATTCAAATTCTGGAGATGTGATTTGTTTTTGTGTTTCATCTCTTAATTCTGATGCAGAAGCTTCCAAGTCATTCATATTTTTTATTCCTTTTGAATATAAAAGAGGATAATACGTTTCAATGACGGCGGTGAGTGCGTCTGCACCTTGTAGCTTTCTTTTTTTTATTGTCAACACATCTCTCGCAAAGCATGCAAAAAGTGTATTATGAATTATATTTTTTGTGTTTAAAAGCAACTGCTGTTGCCGATAACTGATTGCTTTATGTTTTTGATTTTTCGACATTGACGAGACGCTGCTGCTCTCAGTGTCAATAAAAAATGGATTCACGTATACACTAGCGGGTATGCTTTGTCCAATCGGAACATCTTTGAATAATTTTTGCACATTTAAATTTTTAAGAGTGGTAAAAACATCTTTTACATCAATTTTCTCTCCAGACACCTGAGAATATCCCATCAAATAATCTTTTAAATATGATGTTTTTGAAACAAGCTGCTCATCCATTTTACCATTATCCAAATCGGACAATTCCTGATAAACCTCGTTGGAGTCAAATGTTACCGGAGTTTTTGAAAATAAATATAATTCATCATATGTATACGCAGAATCCGACTCTTCGCCAGCTTCTTTTATTGCCAACATAATTTTGCGCTTTACAACATCAACTGTGTCATCAGAATATATTTTAAAATTTACAAAATGTATTTTAATTTTATACTTTGATACATTTTTTAATTCCAATTTGCTAAAAACATTTTCAAATACTTCAGAATTTGAACCATTGTCAACATATTGGTCGTACAAGTGTGTCAACTGTTTGGATGTTGGTGCATTTTCAATTCCTTTCGCAGAACCGTAAAAAACATACACGCATTTTGGAATTCCACCGTTGTCACTCCCATTACCGTCACCTCCCTCATTCAATATGCTGCATTTATATATTTCTTCAATTGGATTGGTAAAACTCATAATATTTTTATTCAATCAATATAGTTAATATAGTTAATATAGTTAATATAGATATATATATTAAATATAATTTAATGATAATAACATTATTAATATAATTTGATAAATTAATAATGAATATAAACATTGCAGTTGCATTTTCTAAAAATTATGGAATCGGATTTAAAAATAATTTGCCATGGTCTCACTTGAAAGAAGACATGCGGCTTTTTTCAAAAAGAACAATTGGCGCTGGCAACAACGCTGTAATAATGGGAAAAAATACATGGTTTAGCATTCCAGAAAATAGACGTCCTTTGAAAAATAGAACAAATATCGTTATTTCTAGTTCTTTATCATTACCATCATCATCACCATCTTTGGATGGAAATCCACAAATTTTTTCTTCAATACATGATGCAATGTCATTTTGCGAATGCGAATCTGCAAAGTATCACGAACTATGGGTGATCGGCGGAAGTCAAATGTACAGTGAGTTTTTAAATACTTATTACAATAAATTGAATCGAGTATATATTACATATGTTTGTGGCGATTACGAGTGTGACACGTTTATTCATTTTTCTGCTGCAGATTATTGTGTTGAAAAAGAAGAACATAATACTGAAGAGAGATGTCATTATTTAACATGCATTCACATACATCACCCAGATAACAATAATAAAAAGTATGATACTCTTGAAACTACTTTAAAAAATTTCTGTTATTTATAAAATGGATTTTCATCAATGCGCGTTCCGCAATATTGCACCGGCGATTTCGAATAGTCAATGGGTTCGTATATTCCCGATTTTTTTGCAGAATTTAATAAAAATTTAAAATTGTCCCAGAATTCGTCCTTGTGTCCAATGCTTGCAGTCATAAGGTGCGCAAGCTCATGAATAGCTACAAATGTAAGCGTGCTTAAATCGATTAGCCTGGTTCCCTGTTTATCTTCATTCAAACAAAAAGCCATTTTTTCCCCCTTGTTCTCGCTGTATGCGGTGTGTTCGCTCGTTGGAAGCGTTTCGCTAATTTTATCAGGATTAAAATTCTCAACCAAACGTTTGACGGCGGGATTGGATGCGTGATTTGCGCCGACATACTTTACAAGTTTTTTCATGTTGCTTGTTGCTTCTGCTAATAAATCTGCGGCCAATTCTAATTTACTCCGTTCTCTCACACAGTATGTGTTTCCATCAACTTTTGAAATTACACACCTCAAGTTGAACGAATCGGAATCCTTGTACATTTTAAATCCGAAACATATCATCAACACTACCAATATGACTCCTAAATAATTTATTTTCATTTTGATATTTAATTATTTGTGTTTGTTTGTTTATTGTTGCGACTTTTTAATTTGAATAAAATTATTTATTATATAATCAAGATATAATAAATATATGAATATAAATAGTAAAAGTTTCCGATTTAACAAAGCTTTGATTTTTCTAAAAATGGCAAACATATCAATAAATAAAATGCATAATAAATCATAATTGAATTAACAATCCAACACCACATACTCCCTATTACTGTGGCATCATTCTTATAATTTATAAAAGAAATTAATAACGTAATAACAGCAAAGATAAATCCGACCCATTTTTTTTCATAAACAATGCTAAATAGAAAGAAAAATAACCATATTAGCAACATAATTGGAGTAGTTCCAACAAATTTCCAATCTAAATGTCCAGTTTTACTTATTACTGAATGAGTATTATACCTTGTTGAAAATTTATATATTGAATAAGGAATTGCTAATAATAAATATAAACATAATAGCGTATTACGCAATTGTATGTTTGATAAAATAAAAATACTGGCAACTGGTTGTAAAAATACTAAAACTGTTGCCATAATAGAAAACATATTGTTATAAAATTTGTCATTAATATTTTTCCAAATAAAATATTCTATTAGTTGAATAAATACAAAAGATGCGATTAATAGATAAATAAAAGGATTGTTCAATTCTTGAATTTTATATTTGGTAAATAAGTTGTTATAAATAATAAGTAACAATACAAAACTACTAAATAAAAATGTATTTAACGAAACATCTTCATTCCAACACATCACACACACTATATAATATATATTATATTTTATTATATTATGATTTTTATTTCTATGCGCGACATTCTTCGCACTTTGACTGCTTATATCCAATTTCATAATATTAATAATGCGCTTCCATCACTCACCTGTCATCGCCATAATTCCTATTAATTAAATTAGTTATGTAAATTAATTTATTTATATAAATTAATTTAATACTGTAAATTAATTTAATCCTGTAAATTAATTTATTTATTTAATAACGGTTAAATACATTATTTAATAATAATAATAATAATATAACTATTTAATATATAAATATATACATATTTTACTAATAATTATTAATATATTTAATACTTTATTTGAATATGAATTTGGATTTGTTTCTTGTTCAAAAAGTTATACAGTCTCTTTTCAAAAATGATGTAAATGTAAATGCAACATCATTAATACCACTGGATATACCCTTGACGTCATCATTGAAACCTAAGACAAAAATGAAAAAGAATGGAAAGGAAAAAATGGATGAAATGGATGAAATGGATGAAATGGATGAAATGGATGAAATGGATGAAACGGAGAAAATGGATGAAATGGAAAATAAAATTCAAAAAAAACAAGAAAAACAAAACAGTCGAAAACTATTGGAAGTATATTCAACTTTGTATGATAAAATGAATGACGCAAATGTATATGTAAATACACAAAAAAATTCCGGCTGTTTTGAATGTCAAGAAACAGCGGTTGACATTGATTCTCAAATTCCACGTCCCAAATCATTTTCGAGCACATACATCACGCCAGAAATATTACAATATATAACAAATGAATCAAAAAGAATTCTAACTTTTGAATGTAAAATTAAAACACGACTCATTCGGTTACACTTTGTTATATTTAAAAATAATCCGAATATGAATGATTTAATTTCACATTATAAAGTTTTAGCGCACCGCGTCTACATGTGGCTGTCAATGATTTCCGATAAATCTAAATGTGTTGAAACTTTGAACATATACGTTTATCTTACTCCTTTTGAAAAAAAAATACCTGCGTCCAAAGGGCAGGCCATTGGACCTGAAAATGCAAATACGGGATACACATTTCGCTGCGATAAACAAAATGAAATTGTTATTTACAGACAAGAAGAATGGTTCAAGGTGCTGATGCATGAAACAATGCACGCATTTGGGGCTGATTTTGATGATTCGGAAAGAAGAGAACAAGCGGACGAGTATCTAAAAACGCTCTTCTCTCTACCCGATGATGTAAACATTAAACTTTCAGAAACATATTCTGAGATTTGGGCGCGCATAATGAATGTTGTTTTCCAAACCTATTTTAAATCGCCGCCATCTCTTGAATCTCGAACTCTTTATAAATTTAAAAAAAACATTGATTTCTATTTGCATTTAGAGTGTGTTTTTTCTCTCTACCAGTGCATAAAAATTTTAGACTATATGGGAATAAATTATGAGGTACTTACCGACGACTCGGAAAGTTCTAAACAAATGGTAACATCGTTTTATAGAGAGAATACAAATGTATTTGCCTATTACGTGTTAACATCCATATTATTAAATAATTATCGCGACTTCTTACCATGGTGCGCCAACCACAATGGAGCAGGTTTAAATATTTTTAAAGTGAAGACAACTAAATCTGAATTTGTAAAATTTATAAAGTCGTGTTATAAAAAATCAGACTTGTTGAAACAAATTGTAGATACCGAAAAAAAAGTGGTTGGAGATTATAAAAAGGCTTCAACAAACCGTGTATTGCTTAAAACAATGAGAATGACAATTGTAGGATTTGATTAGTTGGTTAGTTATCCACACGCCGCACATCCGACTTATCAATGCTCGTCATTAAATGCTGGTAATCGGTATGTCTTTTTTCAATATCACTGTAATCAGGTCTCTGAACAACAATTAATGGAACCAAAAGCATCCACCTGTGCTGTTTTTGAAGATGTATCCAGTATTTATCAATTGCAAAATAATAATGGTGTTCCGGATTCTTCATAAGTTTTGCAACACCCTCTTTAATATTAGAAATTAAAGTATCATAATAATGTTTCCGAACAATATATCCGGTTGTCGTCTGACAATGAGTTACTCGGATGCTTACTTCATCATTGGTGGTAAATGGGGGCAGGTTATTTCCCGCAAGCAAAAGAACGTCCCATTTATTTTTTGGATTTGACAAGAATTTATTTACATTTTCAACAAAATCATCCGGGAGTAAGAATGATACATCATCCTCCAATATTAAGACGAATTCCATATTTTGTTCTTTTGCCATTTGAATGCACTTTAAATGACTCAGACTGCATCCAATTCTGCCATTTACATTATGTATTGCATTGAACCTTTTCACATTATCGCGAATGCCAAGAAGGTCGAGCTGGCGTTCGACGTGCTGTTTTCTGTCAACGCGAGAATTTAAATTGATGTAATATCCTGGTATATCTGAAATGGTTATTGTTGTCATTTCTGTCATGGAAATGTTGTATTTGTATATTAATTATTGTATTCATTTATATTTATATTTATTATTTTTAAATGATATTATTATAAAAATCAATAAAATAAAATTGATTATTAAAATGATTTACAAGTAAAATATACTATAAAATAGATACAAGAAAATAAAGTCCCCCCCCCTTTAAAAATCCAGAACTCAGACCTCTTTTAACAAAAATGGCACAGACGACACAACCGCATCATTCAAATAAAGTTGCACGATTGGCCGGGTTTGCCGCAGATGAAAGTCGGTTATCTATTCAACAATTCAAACATGGCGCCATTTTGTGTAAAAGCGGCAAGAAAATTTGCGCAGGTCACAATATTGATACCCGAACGTCATATCGACGAAATTTATGCTGCAGCATTCACGCCGAAATGGGAACTGTGACAAAATTCTTGAACAGTTATATCAAAATACATTCAACGCGAAATTCAAATAAAATAAAACGAAAATTAAATAAGTTTTCAATTTGCGTTGTGAGAAGTATTATAATAAACGGAAAAATTTGTTATGCCAACAGCACACCGTGCGGCGACTGTATCAAAAAATTACAGACGGTTGGATTGAAAAATATAATGTATTCAGATGAAAATGGTGACATCATCACTGAAAAAATTGCAACATTCAATACATCATCATCATCATCATTTGTAACGGGGTCGATGAAAAAACAAAAATTTATTGAAAATATGCGGTTCAAATCCTTAATTTGAGGGGACATGCTGTCCCCTCTGACCCCTTGCCTTGCATTATTGTCCCCTCTGACCTCCTATTATCCTCTTGCCCTAGTGTGTCCCGCCCCCTTGCTCATCTATGAGGGGGTCAGAGGGGGGGCGTATGCCCCCCTTGGTATGCCCCCTTGGTATGCCCCCCTTGTATGTCACCCTACATATTCAACTCTTCGAGAATATCCATATTTTTAAATATCAACTTGTTATTTACACTTGGATACTCTTTCATTTTTACCTTTAATACAGATAAAAATTTAATTTTTGAAGTGATGCGCTCCCATTCTTCGTGGTTCGACAAAACATCCTTTCCATTTGTAACAAGAATAAATATATTTTCATTCAACTCTTCTAGCTCATTTGTTTTATTCGCAACTTTAATGTAAGAAGATATCATTTCTTGTAATTCTATGATAATGTCCACAACTTTGTCCGGATGCAACACACCCTCCTTCATTAAATTTACAATAAACGTGCTCATCGCCCTGCGTTTGTCGTTGGTTTTCGTGTTGTCACAAAATTTGTTATAGTCTACACTCGGGTCAACATAATCTATTTTTTTAAAAAGTCCAACAAATTCCGAAAAACTCTTTTCAAATACACTTTTGAATATTTCATGGTAACTCATAAGTTCGTTGAATAGTTTGGAATACAATGACGAATAAAATATATTCGAACTTGCAGTATTAAATATTGAATTTGCAATTTTTGTAATGTTCTCTTCATCTACAACACTTCCAGTTGCTACGACAGAGCCTTCATCGGCAGTGGAATCATTTACATTTACATTATTATTTTCAATAATTTCTTTTACTTCATCAAAAATTTCAGTTTTTACCACATTATATGTGGCTTCTGTAAGCTTATTTAGCAATGAACGAATCGTATCAATGCGCTTTTCAATTCCTTCCACTTTTCTTAATTCCGTCTTTTGAAATGTTCGAATCGTATTCCAGTCATCGTCGGTAATTTGAGATGGCTTATTTCTTGCACGACGAATATTGCTATTGCTATTGTTTCCATTATTGCAAACAGCGCCAGAATTTGTCGCCAAAACATTCTGTTTACCGTCTTTATTATCATACTTATTACTGTTGCTGCCGCTAGAGCCATTATTGTTATCCACTTTTTCCTGTTTTTCTCTTTTTGGAAATACAGGAGTTTTTATATAAGAAGGAGCGCCAACTTTATCTGCCAATAATGATATCAGCTCAATTACCCCCGAATCTTTTAAATCATATGTAAATCCTCCCCAAATAATTGTATTAAAATCTTGAAGTGTATATTGTTTCAAATTCAAATTGGTCATCATCAATTTATCTTTGCCTATTATTTATATAAACACTTATTTATATCAGTTTAACATCATTATTTATTTACTTACAATTATTTATTTTATACACATATAAATAATTGTAAATAGCTTAAACAGATTACATTATTTAACCTAAAGACAGGTTTCTTATGACAACTACGACTACAAATACAAATGCAACGAGCGAATACATTCCCAAAGAATTTTTGAAATGGGAAGATTTAGAAGAATTTAATCCAGAGTTGTTGCGCGGAGTATACGCACACGGATTTGACAAACCAAGCACTATTCAACAAAAATCAATTCTGTCCCTTTTTGATAAAAAAGATATTATAGCGCAAGCTCAATCCGGAACAGGAAAAACGGGAGCTTTTAGTGTTGGTGTTTTACAAAATATTGATACAAGCGTAAATAAGGTGCAGGCAGTTATTCTTGTGCCCACCAGAGAACTGGCTAAACAAATTCAAGATGTTGTAACAAGTCTGGGCTCATTCATGAAGTTGCTTAAAATTCAACTTTTAGTGGGCGGAACTTCCACGGAGCAAGATGTTCACGCGCTAAAAAATAACACACCGCATATTATTGTGGGTTGTCCTGGGCGCGTGCATGACATGATGCGCCGGCAACACATTCGCGGAGCCGACATCAACATGATAATTTTGGACGAAGCAGACGAAATGCTGTCCGTCGGTTTCAAAGAACAAGTGTATAATATTTTTAATTTTCTCAATTCAAATGTTCAGGTTGGACTTTTTAGCGCAACGCTTCCAGAAGAATTGCACACTCTGTCTGAAAAGTTTCTTAGAAATCCTGTTAAAATTCTCGTAAAATCAGAGCAGCTTACTCTTGAAGGAATCGTGCAGCACATGATTGCACTGGAAGATGATTCTCAAAAATACAGCACGCTCAAAGACATTTACAATATGCTTGCAGTGACTCAAAGCATTATTTATTGCAACAGCATTAAGCGAGTTGTTGATTTGAATGAAGCCATGCTTCAGGATAATTTCCCCGTGTGCTGTATCCATTCTGGAATGGAAAAACATGAACGCGATGCGGCATTTAGCGATTTTAAATGCGGGAAGCACCGCGTGCTGATTTCATCAAATGTCACTGCTCGAGGAATTGACGTGCAAAATGTGGGTGTTGTGATTAATTTTGATGTGCCCAAAGACGTGCACACGTATTTGCACAGAATTGGCAGGTCTGGAAGGTGGGGGCGCAAAGGAATTGCAATCAATTTTGTAACCCGGTGGGATTTGAAGAAAATTAAAGAGTTTGAAGTGTATTACCAGACGACCATTACAGAAATGCCGGCAACGTTGAATGTTTCATCTTAGTGAACTCTTCTGAAATTTTATAGTTTCAGTTTAGTAATATTATAATTATATTATAATATTATATTATTATAATTATAATATTTTATAATATTATAATATTTTATAATATTATAAATAATATAATTATAATTAATAAATCATGGTAGTTAATGCACTCAATTTTGATGGTGTTGATGATGTTGTTGAATTCAATTCATATATAACTGATTTTGGAGCTAGTTTCACAATAGAGTTATGACTTAAAACAACTGCATCAAGCGGGGGAATTATTTTAATTGGTTCGCGTCTTACCGAAAATCAAGTTTCTGGTGTTGACAACTTTGACATTGATAGAGTTGATTAATTTAAATTATTTTATTTTAATATATTATTTTATTTAATAATAATATAATATATAATGACAACTTACACAGTAACTTACAACGGCAATGGAAATACAGGTGGAACTGTTCCTTCCGACCCTACATTATATGCTTCTGGCTCAACAGTTACAGTTTTAGGAAATACAGGAAATCTTAAAAAAAATAATGGTGCTTTTTGGACTTGGAATACTAGTTCAGACGGTAATGGCATAAATTATATTCCTGGTGAAACGTTTGCCATTTCTGAAAATAGAATACTTTATGCAAATTTTAATCCGTGGTTCCAAGGACCTGAACAGAACTTTGCTGTAGCCACTGATAATACTTATGTTTATTCAACTACTTATGATAGTAATCACCTTTTAAAAACTAAATTATCAGATAAATCTTATACTATCTTTAATTTATTAAATTCTCGTGCAACTTTAACAGTTTATAATGGATATATTTATGCACTTTTATTCAGTGGAAATTCAAATGGTATTATTAGTAAATTGAGTTTGACTGATGATTCTGATTATACTTCAGTATGGGCAACAACAGAACGACGGGGGACGTGTTTAACCAATTATAACGGATATATTTATGTATGCATTAGTGGTTATCCTACTAATATTATTGTAAAAATTGATTTAAGTAATCCTAGTAATAAAGCAACTATTTACTCATTTTCTGACTGGAACGTGTGTATAAATGGTATAGCAGTTTATAATAATTTTATTTATATGTATCTGTATGATACTAATAATGGAACAACAATTCGAAAGCTTAAATTAGATGGTACTGTGGTGAATTTAAATTGGTTTACACTTCCATCATCTCTAGTTTTAACGAACGAAATAGTATCTAGTCTAACGGTATTGAATGGATGGATATATGTAACATCTAGAGGAAAGCCAGGAGGAAACGAATATGGAACTGTTTCACAAATTAATATATCAGACCCTACCGATTTCACACTTTTATGGCTGGATGGATTTGATAAATTAATCACAATTTTCGCAGGAACTAATTACTTATATTTTACAAGAGGTGCCTATATATATAAAGCCCTTCCATCACCACCATCATCATCAGCAACTTACATGGTAACTTATGAAGGCAACGGAAGCACAAGTGGAACTGCTCCTAACGACCCTACATTATATGCTTCTGGCTCAACAGTTACAGTTTTAGGAAACACGGGAAGTCTTGTAAAAACGGGTTATGCTTTTTCTGGTTGGAATACTGCTGCAAATGGCTTAGGAACAAGTTATACTGTCGGTGGCACATTTCCAGTTAGTGCCAATACAGTACTTTATGCAGTATGGATGAACACGGTGATATACAATGGAAATGGAAATACAAGTGGGACTGTCCCTGTTGATGCTTTATCTCCATATGCATCTGGTGCAACAGTTACAGTTAAAGCAAACACCGGAATACTTGTAAAAACAGGTTTTGTTTTTGGTGGTTGGAATACTGCTGCAAATGGCTTAGGAACAAGTTATACTGTCGGTGGCACATTTCCAGTTAGTGCCAATACAGTACTTTATGCAGTATGGAAGAACACGGTGATATACAATGGAAATGGAAATACAAGTGGGACTGTCCCTGTTGATGCTTTATCTCCATATGTCTCTGGTGCACAAGTTACAGTTAAAGCAAACACCGGAATACTTGTAAAAACAAATTATATTTTTTCTGATTGGAATACTGCTGCAGATGGCTCAGGAACAAGTTATACTGTCGGTGGCACATTTCCAGTTAGTGCCAATACAGTACTTTATGCAGTATGGAAGAACACGGTGATATACAATGGAAATGGAAATACAAGTGGGACTGTCCCTGTTGATGCT
>Ga0214919_10001428_pt1 | contig 39097 bp, 40 predicted proteins | sample LL1503_MetaG_FD_177994 | JGI IMG/M metagenome (GOLD analysis project Ga0214919, IMG submission 177994) | Freshwater microbial communities from Lake Lanier, Atlanta, Georgia, United States - LL-1503 | ecosystem: Environmental > Aquatic > Freshwater > Lake | place: USA: Georgia | collected...
TATTGTGGCCCAGAGGATGAAGCTCAAAACAGCGATTCCCATCACGGTAGGAACAAACCATCCTGATACACGATCAGCCAGTTTTTGAATCGGTGCACGTGACCGACCTGCTTGATTGACGAGATTGACTATTTTTGAAAGCAGGGTATCTGCGCCGATTTTTTCGGCGCGCATGACCAATGAACCTTGTTGGTTCACTGTGCCAGCAACTACCTTACTTCCAGTGGTTTTTTCTGTGGGCATAGACTCGCCGGTGATCATCGATTCGTCGACCGTCGAGTGGCCATCAACCACTACACCATCCACGGGAATCGTTGTACCTGGCTTGATTCGTAGTTGATCCTCTTTGCGAACTTGTTCTAGCGGGATTTCTTTTTCACTTCCATCATTTTGTATTCGTATCGCTGTGTTTGGCGTTAGCGCCAGTAAGGATCTCACCGCAGCATTCGTGCGTGAGCGCGCACGTAATTCCAGTACTTGACCAAGCAGCACCAGCGTAACGATGACTGCTGAGGCTTCGAAATACAGCGGCGGCATGCCATGCATGGTGAATGCAGCGGGTAAGAAGTCGGGGGCTAATAGCCCAAGCAAACTAAACAGCCATGCCGCCATCACACCTACACCAATCAAGCTGAACATATTCAGGTGACCGGTACGAAATGATTGCGTGGCGCGTTGTAAGAATGGAGCACCAAACCACAACACGACGGGAGTGGCCAGCAGTCCCTGTAACCAGCCGTTGGTACTGAGTGCCAGCCATCTAGAACTGTCGATGCCGAACATGTCTCCCATGGTGAGCAACATAAGCGGTAGCGACAACAACAGGCTAAACACGAACCGACGTGTCATGTCATCCAATTCATGCGTGTCTTCTTGCATCGTCGCTTGCATGGGCTCGAGTGCCATACCGCACTTGGGACAACTGCCCGGTCCGATTTGCTGAATCTCGGGATCCATAGGACAGGTATAGACCGCATCCACCGATCCCGTTTCGACCGGGCGTGTCTCGGGTGACAAATACCGCAGCGGATCAGCGTTGAATTTAGTCACGCAACCCTTACTGCAAAAGTAATAGGTCTTACCCTCGTGTTCTGCCGATTTTTCAGGATTGGCCGCCGCTTTCATTCCGCACACCGGGTCGGTGTAAGGTTTTTCTTGGGGTGCGTCAGCCGGGCTGAGCGTGGGTGCTACGGCGCGGGGGCGGCTAATTTCTTGGGATTTCATGGGTTGACTCTTTCACTGTTGGTGGCTGGGTGCACCACGCTACACCGCTGTCATGGTTGAAAACTTACAACAAGGTTTATCAATTAGTTAGTATTTACTTACATTAATAATAAGTAAAAAATTTGTTTAGTTGTTAAAAATACACATTTATTAGTGCATTTGTACTATTCCATCCTAGCCACACTGTACCTAAACTCAAGTTGACAAATAAGCAATATTTGTTGGGCTGATCAAGGTGTGGTCATCACGATACGCCGGCCAGACCAGAAGCCTGACCTCGCTGGGGCGGAGTATGAGGCCCAACGACATTCAGTGAGGAAAACGACTTCGCTTTTATTACTTTCACTATTTGGAGCCAAGCCATGAAATTTCTAGTCAAAAAACTTCGCGAATTTATCTCTGACGAACAAGGTGCTACCGCCGTGGAATATGGCCTGTTCGTCGCACTGATTGCAGCCGTGATTGTGACCCTGGTCAATACCTTGGGCACAAAAATCAAGGCGGCATTTCAGACCATCGTTACTGCGATGCCCTAAGCCGTATCAAAAAACCTCTGGCAGCTGGATAGAAGCATGCCAGTTGTCAGAGGCCCTGACTACCTGCTTGATGGAGTAACTATGCATCTACTAGCCGTTGATATGCAGTATGAGATGTTAGGTTTTGGACCGATTGAACCTTTATTAGCGGATCCATCTGTATCCGATATTTTAGTCAATACCTTTAACCAAATTTATGTGGAGCGCCGTGGTCGCCTTGAATTAACACCAGTTACGTTTAACGATAATGTTCATTTACTAAAGGTGATTGAAAAAATCGTCTCACGTATTGGTCGACGTATTGATGAATCAAGCCCCATGGTTGATGCGCGCCTGCCAGATGGTTCGCGTGTGAATGCCATCATTCCACCATTAGCAATTGATGGACCGATTCTGTCGATACGACGTTTCTCGGTCAAGCCTTTGTCGATGGCTGATCTGCTGGAATTTAAAAGCCTGACTCAACCCATCGCAACGCTGTTGGGAGCGCTGGCTAAAGCCAAAGTTAATATCTTGATCTCTGGTGGAACGGGTAGTGGAAAAACTACTTTACTGAATGTGATTTCCGGTTTCATTCCGGAAGATGAGCGCATTGTGACTATTGAAGATGCCGCAGAATTGCAATTGCAACAGCCGCATGTCGTTCGATTAGAAACTCGGCCTTCTAATATTGAAGGTAAAGGAGAAATTTCACAGCGTGCTTTAGTAAAAAATTCTCTGCGCATGCGACCTGATCGAATTATTTTGGGTGAGGTACGCGGTAGTGAAGCACTCGACATGCTGCAAGCGATGAATACTGGGCATGAGGGCTCCATAGCCACTATCCATGCAAATTCACCGCGTGATGCCTTATCTCGATTAGAAAATATGGTGGGTATGGCCAACGCTAACCTGAGTGCGCGCGCTGTACGGCAGCAAATCGCTTCTGCCATTACCGTAGTTATACAAATTATGCGTTTGTCTGATGGAAGCCGAAAACTGGTCAGTCTTCAGGAAATCACTGGTATGGAAGGGGAAATAATTTCTATGCAAGAGATTTTTGTTTTTAAGCGTTCAGGCGTTAATGCCGAAGGACAGGTTACTGGAAAATTTTTAGCCACGGGCGTCTTTCCACAATTCGATCAACGACTTAAGGAATTCGGTGTGGCAGTGCCGGAGTCAGTCTACGACCCAAGGTATTTCGGCGATTGAATACGCGTTTTTAATCACCTCAATGTGGAAGGAATTTGCTCATGGACCTTCTTTATTACGGATGTATCTTGCTACTATTTATTGCCATAGCGCTGGCTAGTGAAGCGCTTTGGGGATGGTGGTTTTCGAAGTTAAGCACTAAGGCCAAGCGGTTAAACAAGCGCTTACTTCAGGTCACTTCTAACAACGCCGATACGGGTCGTGATACTGCTGACTTGCTAAAGAGTCGTCGTTTAGCTAAATCGGACAGAGTAGATTTATTGCTGCAGCGATTACCAGGTGTTTATCGCTTGCATGCGTATCTGATGCAAGCCGGGCTATCTTGGTCGGTCAGCCAATTTTTAGCCATGGGAATGATCATAGCGTTGGTGAGTTTTTTATGTTTAGAGCTACTTCCGATTTCTTTGGTAATGGTGATGGTGTTATCGATCATTGCGTCACTCTCACCCTGGGTATATGTCATTCACAAGCGAGCGCGTCGTTTGCTATTGCTGGAGCAGCAGCTACCTGAAATGGCAGACTTTATTAGCCGTAGCTTGCGAGCTGGCCATGCGTTTTCAGTCAGTCTACAAATGTTGGTGGAAGAACTGCCGCAACCGATTGCGAGTGAATTCAGGATAGTCTCAGATGAAATCAGTTTTGGTTTACCTTTGTCTGAAGCATTGCAACGTCTTTGTATACGTGTTCCTCTTCCCGATCTTCATTATATGGTGGTGGCCATACTAATACAGCGTGAAACAGGCGGGAACTTAGCTGAGTTGATGACTAAGGTAAGTCAGCTCGTGCGACAGCGCTTGAAATTGCAAGGGGATGTGCGAGTACTTTCAGCGGAAGGAAGACTGTCTGCCTGGATTCTTTGCTTGTTATCGCCGATAGTCGCCGGTGTTTTTTGCTTAACTAACCCAGATTATTTGCAGCAGTTTATTGATGACCCTGCCGGCGTAACCTTACTTTGGGTGGTGGGCGGTATGCTGATATTGGGTATCTGGGTGATGCGATTAATTGTTCGAATTCGGGTGTAACGATGGATACTCAAATTATCTTATTTTTAGCGAGTATCTTTATTGCCGTAGCAGCGATTGCTGGCGGGATCGTCTGGTGGCTGTTTACTGATCGCATACGTCGTCGGGTGGCGGATGTTCAAGGTCCTACGAAATCGTCAGCATTTGACATTGAAAATCAGTGGATGGAACATGTCGTTAGAATCAGTCGCCCATTGGCAAAGCTATCGTTCCCTTCAGGGAAGTGGGTCAATTCACCCATGCGATATCGTTTAACTCACGCTGGTTGGCGTGGTCGTGCAACACCCACTCTTTTTTTTGGTTCAAAAACTTTACTAGCGATAGTTTTTCCGCTGCTTTTATTTATGTTTGGCAGTGAGTCGCTATTTTCTGAAACTGCACAGACAGTATTTGTGCAGATGCTATTTTTGGCCAGCATTGGTTACCTTATTCCGAATGGCGTTCTTCACTATAAAGTGCGTCAACGTCAACGTACCATCGTTGAGAATTTTCCTGATGCACTAGATTTAATGACGATTTGCGTTGAAGCAGGTTTGGGTTTGGACTCGTCTTTGAAAAAAGTAGCTGATGAGATTCATCTAAAGAGTAAAATTCTTGCTCAGGAATTACAATGGGTAATTATGGAATTACGGGCTGGGTTTTCGAAAGAACAGGCGTTACGAAATTTTGCGATTCGTACGGGTGTCGACGAAATCGAATTGTTTGTAGCGATGATTATTCAGTCAGACCGATTTGGAACGGCCATGAGTGAATCTCTAAGGATTCATTCTGAGAATCTTCGTGTCAAACGTAGGCAGAGAGCTGAAGAAGCCGCTGAGAAAATCTCATTGAAATTATTATTTCCATTAATTTTTCTTATTTTCCCTACCTTGATGTTGATATTGGCAGGGCCAGCGATGTTACAGATCTATCGTCTGTTATTGCCTGCGATGGCGGGGTGATCAGTACATTGTTTTAATTAGCTATGGGTGCCGTGGAGTCGACCCATACGATGTCGTTATCAATGGAAAAAAGTTTGCACGGCATGACACTTTTTTTCTGACAGCTGACCAAAGCTCGATCAGAAGGATCATCGCCTTCTGAGGCCCAGCTCCAGCTTCCAGAAGCTGACAATGCGAAGGCACGCGGAGATGATTTATTCAGGTAATCGCGGTAGCCCGTGCGCCCTGCGCTAGTTAAGTAGGGCACAGCCGCTATATTGTCTAACGGTGAAAAATTTGTCGCTGCGGGTCTGGCCATTTCTGCGATTTCAACGACGGGTGAGGTTGGCATACCTACCCGTTGCAAGAAGCGTTCAGTTTCTGGCAACCAGATAGAGACTCCATCCCGACTCCCGGCCATGCCATGCGCATCATTTTTAAATTTTCCAAAGGCAGACAATTCCGGGGCAACGCCCGCGGATTGGTAGGCACTCAGCAATTGCATGGCTAATGGATGGTCAAAATAACTGTCGTTTTCGCCGTAAAACCAGAGGCTGGGTAAAGAGGTATTGGTGGCGTAACTAGCGAAGGCTTTGACTAATGAATTTTTCCAGTCGCAGCCGCGACCATCGACTCGAAGCCCGCCCGCGAAATTTAGTAAGGCGCGTACCCCTGGAAATTGGCGTACCCCAAAGGCCATGGTGGCTAGCCCACCATAGGATTGGCCACCAATAATAATGCGTTCGCTATCAATCCAGTTTTGCTTAAGTAGTGCGACGAGCGCAGCTTCAATATCATCGGCTTGCAGATGACCATTGTCAGCCATATTGCAACCGTGATCTGTATAGGTACCGGTTGATCGGGCGAATCCTCGGCGCATCGGTATGGCAACCGCATAACCACGTTTAACAAATTCACGACTGATAGCCAGAAAGCGATCACGTTTTTGTTTATGGGGATCGCCTATTTCTTTGCCATGATTCATTAGCAAAAGCGGGAAGGGACCATTGCCCGGTGGTTTGAAGATGGTGGTCTCGAATTGAAATTCGTTGCCATGTTCAGTCACCGATAGCATGATGACTTGTTCATTGATGGTCGAATCCAAAGCTTCTGCAGAAGCTATCTAAGCGCTGACTAAGACACACAGAAGGCTTAGCCCCGTGATTCGCGCCAGGACGACGAAACGTTTGAAGTAGTGGAAAGTCATGAAATGTTAGCGTAGGGCAATAATGCCCATTCTAAAGATGACCTTCTCTTACTTCAATTCAATAAAAGCTAATTTAGGCTATCAAATCCGCGATTTGATTTTTTGTCATGAGAGTTTTTTGACTACGAATTCGATTCCAGACTAGTTGCGCGCAGACGTGATGCGAGTAATTTACCTTTGCGTGCACGTTTTCCAAAGTGATGTGCCAGATCTTTTCCGGTCAAGGTCACTTCTTGTGGTTTGCCGCTGCGCTGCGCCGTACCTAGAATGCGAACACCTTTTTGATTGATAGGCTGTGCCGCGATTAACTTTTCGTTAGGGTCGAGATCCATCAAGGTCACGCCTCGACCGCCACCTGATTGAGTTTTAATTTCATCCAAACCAAACACCAGCATCCGACCTTGTTCAGAAAGGCAAGCTAATGCAGTAGCACCTTTGAGAATAACGCTGGGTCGAACAGGTTCATCGCCATCATCCATCGCCATAAATGCTTTGCCTGCTTTTTGCCGGCTGATCATGTCTCCGACTTTAGCTGCAAATCCAAAGCCGCCGGTCGATGCTAGTAAGAGTGTGGTGTCCGTTAAGCCCACAAAATAATGAACTAATCGTGTTCCTGCTTCCACTTCAGCGAGTGTTGTTAGCGGTACGCCATCGCCGCGCGCACCAGGTAATTGAGCCACCGCGATCGTGTATACCCGTCCATTTGAACCGAAAGCCAGCACATTGTCAGTGGTGCGGCATTCAAATGTCGCATACAACGCATCACCGGCTTTGAAGCTAAATTGTGCAGCATCATGTCCATGAGCTTGACGTGCGCGCACCCAACCCTTTTGAGAAATGATGACTGTGACAGGCTCGTCAATAATTTTGACTTCAGCGACCGCTTTTTCAGCCACCTTAATCAAGGTGCGGCGTTTGTCGCCGTAGGTTTTTGCATCCGTCTCTATCTCTTTAATCAAGAGCTTTTTCATCGACGATGGGTTGTCGAGTAGCTCTTGTAGACTTTTCTTTTCTTTACGTAGCTCGGAGAGTTCTTGTTGTACTTTAATCGCTTCCAGTCGCGCAAGCTGGCGCAAGCGGATCTCGAGAATATCTTCTGCCTGCCGCTCAGATAATTTAAATGCTTTCATGAGCGCAGGTTTAGGTTCATCCGATTCACGAATGATTTTGATGACCTTATCGATATTGAGCAGAACTGCTTCTCTACCCTCGAGTATATGAATACGATCGTCAACTTTCCCTAAGCGATGCTGAGTCCGGCGAGTGACTGTGTCAAAGCGAAAGCCCACCCATTCGCGCAGAATTTCGCCTATTCCTTTTTGGCGTGGACGACCATCTGCACCTATCATCACAAAATTCACACCCACACTATTTTCTAGTGATGTGTGAGCTAGCAAAAGATTACTAAATTCTTCTTGATCTTGGTTTTTTGATTTGGGTTCAAATACCAACCGCACTGCGGCTTCGCGTCCTGATTCATCGCGCACGGTATCCAGTACAGTGAGAATCGTTTGTTTGTTACCCAGCTGATCCGGTGTTAAGCCTTTTTTACCTAGCTTAACTTTAGGATTGGTAAGCTCTTCTATCTCTTCCAGAATTTTTTGCGATGACGTCCCCGGTGGTAATTCAGTCACGACCAACTGCCATTGACCACGAGCGAGATCTTCAATTTTCCAACGAGCTCGGACTTTGATACTGCCGCGTCCTGATTGATAAATTTCCGAGATAGTCGTCTTTGAAGTAATGATTTGACCACCGCCTGGGAAATCCGGGCCGGGTATTAGCTCCATTAACTCGTCATGCGAAATTTTTGGCTGCTTGATGACCGCCATTGCCGCTGCTGCGACTTCATTCAGATTGTGCGAAGGAATTTCAGTCGCCATACCGACTGCGATACCTGAAGCACCATTAAGTAGAGCAAACGGGAGCCGTGCTGGTAGTAGCTTAGGTTCTTCACTCGAGCCATCGTAGTTAGGCGAAAAATCCACCGTGCCCATATCGATTTCATCGAGCAGCAATTGTGATATCGGTGTTAATCGTGCCTCCGTGTAGCGCATCGCTGCTGCACCATCGCCATCACGTGAGCCAAAGTTACCGTGACCATCAACCAATGGATAGCGCAATGAAAAATTTTGCGCCATACGAACCATGGCGTCATACACCGATTGATCACCATGGGGATGTAACTTACCTAATACATCACCGACCACCGCAGCCGATTTGCGCGGCTTAGCAGTTGGATCTAAACGAAGCTGATTCATCGCATACAGAATTCGACGCTGAACGGGCTTTTGTCCATCGCACACATCGGGTAGCGCACGACCTTTAACGACCGAGATCGCATAATCGAGATAAGCGCGTTCAGCAAAGGTGGCGAGCGCCAGAGATTCTCCACCGTTATCGGCGGCGGCTTCAAAGAGATTGGTTTGGTCAGCCATAGTATTTTTTAACTATCCGAGACGAGTAATATTTTGTTGATGACTTAGTTTGTGTGCAATCGGCTTAGATATCAGCATCAACTTCATTGCCGTGTTCTTCTAACCAAGAGCGGCGTGCAGCGGCTTCGCCTTTACCCATCAACATAGTGAAGCGATCTTCCGAGGCTTTTAGACCGAGTTCACCGATGCTGACGGGTAGCAGGCGACGTGTATCGGGATTCATCGTGGTTTCCCACAATTGTTCTGCGCTCATTTCACCCAGACCTTTGAAGCGTGCGATATTCCACGCACCATCTTTTACGCCGTCTTTGCGTAATTTATCTTCCACCGCATGTAGTTCACCTTCATCCAGAGCGTAAATTTTTTGCGCCGGTTTTTTTCCACGTGCGGGAGCATCAACCCGATACAGCGGTGGCCGGGCAATATGAATATGTCCGTGATCTATCAACTTGGGAAAATGTTTAAAGAACAGCGTCAAGAGGAGTACTTGGATATGCGAGCCATCGACGTCTGCATCGGACAAAATACAAATACGGCCGTAGCGCAAACCGGATAAATCAGGATTATCTGATTTGCCATGAGGATCGACGCCTATCGCTACAGCGATATCGTGAATCTCATTATTGGCAAATAATCGATCGCGTTCAGTCTCCCACGCATTCAATACTTTACCGCGTAATGGGAGAATGGCTTGGAATTCTTTATCGCGTCCCATTTTGGCTGAGCCGCCAGCGGAATCACCTTCGACTAAGAAAATCTCATTGCGTGTCAGATCGGTTGATTCACAATCGGTGAGTTTGCCAGGCAAAACAGCAACACCAGACGATTTTTTCTTTTCGACTTTTTGTGCTGATCGTAATCGGCTTTGTGCTTGTCGTATGACGAGTTCTGCTAGCTTTTTGCCGTAATCGACATGTTGATTCAACCAGAGATCGAGCGCGGTGCGAGAATATCCGCCGACTAAGCGCACCGCATCACGTGAATTAAGTCGCTCTTTGATTTGCCCTTGAAATTGTGGGTCGAGTACTTTGGCTGAGAGTACAAAGGAAGCACGTGCGAACACATCTTCGGGTAATAGCTTGACACCCTTCGGTAGCAAAGAATGCATTTCTACGAAATTTTTTACCGCTGAAAATAAGCCTTCACGCAAACCTGATTCATGTGTACCGCCTGCTGGTGTAGGGATCAAGTTCACATACGATTCGCGCACAATTGCACCGTCTTCCGTCCAAGCCACTACCCAAGCCGCGCCTTCACCTTCGGCAAAGCCTTCTGCATCGCCGAGTGCGTATTGTTCGGCTTCGAAGAGTGGTATCAAGGTGTCGCTACTACCACCTTGCGCTAAGGCTTCATTCAGATATCCGCGCAAACCTTGTTCATATAACCACGTTTGCTGATCGCCAGATTTTTCTTGGATGAAGGTGACTTTAACTCCGGGCAGTAGCACTGCCTTTGAACGCAATAGTCGTTGCAAGTCACCGATTGGAATAACGGGGGAATCAAAATATTTTGGATCAGGCCAGACGGTGACGCGAGTCCCCGATTTTTTATCGTCTTTGCCGGCAGCACGTGATTTCAGTTTTGAAGTGACGTCGCCGCCAGAAAAAGCGAGTGTATGAACACCCTGACCTTTGTCATCTTTGCGCCAGACAGTAATTTCTAATTTAACCGATAGTGCATTGGTGACTGACACGCCGACACCATGCAAGCCACCGGAAAACGCATAAGCACCACCCGAGCCTTTGTCGAATTTGCCGCCTGCGTGCAGTCGGGTAAATACGATCTCGACCGTCGGTACTTTTTCTTCGGGGTGCATGCCAACCGGAATACCACGCCCATCATCTTCAACGCTGACGCTACCGTCTTTATGTAGTGTGACGATGATATTTTTTCCGTAGCCACCTAAGGCTTCATCGGAGGCATTGTCTATCACCTCTTGGATGATATGCAGCGGATTCTCAGTCCGGGTATACATACCGGGCCGCTGTTTGACGGGTTCGAGTCCTTTCAGGACGCGGATAGATGATTCGCTGTATTCAGGTTTTTTGCTTGCCATGCGTAGACTAAGAGTGAGTGTGATTGACGTGAGTGCCAAACGTAAAAAATCCCCGGCATTCTAATGAATTTTTCGGGCTTATTCCTCGTTCGGTTTGAATTAAGCTAAAAATTGTTGGTTTAGCCGGTGGCTAGGGGTAAGACAGCATCTATGAACAGGCATCATTTCGACAGCATTTGCATGGCCCGCTCCAATCCTTCCATGGTGATAGGGTACATGCGCTGGCCCATGATCTGTTTGATGATGGTGACGGATTGGCGATACTGCCATAGTCCTTCAGGTTCTGGATTGAGCCAGACAAATTTTGGAAACTGATGCGCAAAGCGCTGCAGCCAAACGGCACCAGCTTCTTCATTATGGTACTCGACGGAACCGCCAGCTTGTACTATTTCATACGGGCTCATGGTGGCATCGCCGACAAAAATCAATTTAGTATCGGCAGGGTACTTACGCAGAACATCCCAGCTAGCAAAGCGTTCCGCATGACGGCGCCGATTATTTTTCCACAGCGTTTCATACAAGCAGTTATGAAAATAGAAGAATTCCATATGCTTGAATTCTGTCTTTGCGGCTGAAAATAATTCTTCAACGCGGGCAATATGGTCATCCATGCTGCCGCCCACATCCATCAGCATCAGTACTTTGACCTTATTTTTTCGCTCAGGTTGCATTACTAAATCTAACCAGCCTGCATTATTGGCAGTGGCGCGGATGGTGTCGTCTAAAGCTAATTCGTCTTGCGCACCTTCACGCGCAAATTTGCGCAGTCGGCGCAGCGCGACTTTGATATTGCGTGTACCTAATTCACGTTCACTGTCGTAATCACGATAAGTGCGTGACTCCCATACTTTGACTGCGCTGCGGTTACCACCTTCGCCGCCTATGCGTATGCCCTCGTGGTTTTGTCCGCCATTACCAAAGGGTGAAGTCCCACCGGTGCCTATCCATTTGTTACCGCCTTCATGCCGCGCTTTTTGCTCGTCTAACAGTTCTTTCAATCGGTCCATCAGCTTGTCGTAGCCGAATTTTTCCAATTGCGCTTTTTGCTCAGGCGTTAACTCGCGTTGCAGACGTTTCATCAGCCAATCGAGTGGAATCTCTGGATTTTTTTCAAATAGAGTTTCAACGCCATGGAAGTAGCTTCCGAACGCTTGGTCGAATTTATCGAAATGAGCTTCGTCCTTAACCATGGTGGTGCGCGAGAGATAGTAGAAATCATCCAGTGACGGTGAAATCACTTGACGGTCTAAGGCCTCCAGCAGCACTAAAAATTCCTTGATCGAGACAGGAATTTTTGCACTTTTGAGGGTGAAAAAAAAGTCGATCAGCATTGGTCTATCAATCGGAAGTAATTAGCGGTTGTTTCGTGACATGAAAACCAGGCGCTCAAACAAATGCACGTCTTGTTCATTTTTCAAAAGCGCGCCGTGCAAAGGCGGAACTATCGCTTTTTGATCCTGACTGCGCAGCGCTTCGGGAGGGATGTCTTCGGCCAGCAAAAGTTTCAACCAATCGAGTAATTCAGAGGTTGATGGTTTTTTCTTTAAGCCAGGAATATCACGCACGTCATAAAACGTCAGCATGGCTTGCGCCAGCAGATTTTTTTTCAAATTTGGGAAATGCACGTCGACGATTTGTTGCATCGTCTCTTTTTCGGGGAACTTTATGTAATGAAAGAAGCATCGACGCAGGAAAGCGTCCGGCAATTCTTTTTCATTATTCGACGTGATGATGACCAGTGGGCGATGTTTTGCGCGCACCATTTCGCGCGTTTCGTAAACATAGAACTCCATGCGGTCGAGTTCGCGCAGTAAGTCGTTGGGAAATTCGATATCGGCTTTGTCGATTTCATCAATCAACAGAACCACGGGTTCGTCAGCAGTAAACGCCTGCCAAAGCACGCCGCGAACAATATAGTTGTGAATATCTTTGACGCGCTCATCACCCAACTGGGAATCGCGCAAGCGCGACACCGCGTCATACTCATACAGGCCTTGTTGGGCTTTGGTAGTCGATTTGATATGCCATTGCAAAAGTGGCATCTTTAGCGCAGCGGCGACTTCCTCAGCCAGCATAGTCTTACCGGTTCCCGGCTCGCCTTTGATCAACAAGGGCCTTTGTAGAGTTAGAGCGGCGTTGACGGCCAGCTTGAGATCGTGAGTTGCAACGTAATTTTCGGAACCTTCAAAGCGTGCAGGGATATTCATGGTTTTACTGATTAGTCAAAGAAAATAAGAGTGAGTATAAACGAGTGAATAGTCTGAATTCGGCTAATTTTGTCGGTAATCGGATGTTCAAAATAGACGTTGAAATGTGAATCGGTTATCATTAATGGCTTTTTTTTTAAGCGGACGTGTTGCAAATTATTCCGTATTTTTCAGAATTTCACGGCCGCCTTTTCGGTGTCGAATTAACTACCCAGCTATCATGAAAAAAATCTTTGCTCTTCTCGTGTTGGCGAGCGTAGCTCAGGTATCTGCTGCTGCAGACACCCAGGGCGATGCAAGTGCCGCCAAAAATAAGGTTGCGATGTGCATAGGATGCCATGGCATTCCTGGTTACAAAGCGACCTATCCTGAGGTATACCGCGTGCCCATGCTGGGCGGTCAGTCGGAAAAATATATCGTCTCAGCGCTGAATGCCTACAAAAAGGGTGAGCGTTCGCATCCATCGATGGTGGGTATTGCTAAAGGCCTGTCGGATCAGGACATCGCTGACGTTGCCGCGTACTACGCGCAACAGAAATAAGGAGTCACCATGAATAAAATGAATTCACTGCTGGTGACTATACTGGCTTGCGTATCGATGAATGTGTTAGCAGCTGATGCAGAAGCGGGCAAGGCAGCTGTCGCAAAATATAACTGCGCTTCGTGCCATGGCGCTGACTTTAATAGCCCGATTGATCCTACTTATCCCAAGCTGGCTGGTCAGCATCCGGATTACATAGAGCACGCATTGATTGCTTATCAGCGCGGCGCAGGTGCTGCCAATGGTCGTGGTAATGCCATCATGGGTGGTATGGCAAAGCCACTCTCGAAAACAGATATCAAGGATATTGCTGCGTATCTTGCCAGCTTGCCTGGTTCGCTAGTGGTTCGTAAATAATCAGTGCATGACGCATAAAAAAAACCGCAGCTTGCTGCGGTTTTTTTTATGCTTGCGCTCGTCGTTTGATGCATTCAATGTAGGCAGAGCCATCGGGTGGAGTGCCATTACGTTGTGAGGTCCAGAGCATTTCACCCAGACACTCCATGATGTGATGATGGGCTTCATGTTCGGAGCCTAGTTTGTTTGCCAATGTTTCACACGCTGTTCTTATGCCGGGCGGCTGATCTACCGACACTTGCTCGGCAATCGACAGATGCATGGAGAGATGAAGAAAGGGATTCGTTTTTCCTTTTGCTGCATCATAGTCAGCCGCTAAGGCCTGTTCGCTATCAGCTAAGTCGGGTTCATATTCTGGATGCAGTCGTATCCAGTCACAAGCGATGGCTTCTAATGGAGTGAGCACTGCACCAGATACTGATTTTTTCCAGGCCTCACAAAAAAAACGTCGAACCTCGTCTTTACTGGGATTAAACATACTTGATCACCCCAATCCAAAGATCAGTATCCACATGCCCATGGCGGCAAAGACTGCCGCCGCAGCGATACGTATCAATGCTACAGGTATCCATTGAGCGGTCGTTTTACCTAATAGGACAGCGGGAGTTATCGCCAGCATTTCGCCAATAGTTGATCCCGCCATCACGTTCGTGAAATCGCCATACTTGGCTGCCATGATGAGGGTTGCTATCTGTGATTTATCGCCAAGCTCGGCGAGTAAAAATGTAATGAATGCCGTGACAATCAAACTGACCGACGACTTGACTGGTAAATCTTCATCATCATCATCGTCATCTTCGGGAATGAGTGTCCAGATGGCGATGCCCAAAAACATCACCACCAGTAACCAGCGAAGGATAGAGTCAGGAATCAAGTTGGAAAAGGTCGTCCCCACTAGCGCGGTCACGCCCATAGTGAGTAGTGTGGCGATAAAGATGCCAATCAAGATAGGCAAGCTACGTTGATAGCGTACCGCGAGTAGTAAGGCGAGTACCTGAGTCTTGTCGCCCATTTCACCTAGGGCGACCACGGCGGCTGTGTTGAGAAATGCTTCCATTAACCTGTCAAATTCCTTTTTCAGGAGCGCTTGTTTTGGTTTTGAATTCGCATAAGTCAGCGATCAGGCAATTCCAGCATTGCGGTGAACGTGCAAGACAGGTATAGCGTCCATGCAAGATAAGCCAGTGATGCGCATCCAGCAAATACTCGGGCGGCACGAATTTCATCAACTTATGTTCAACAATGTCGACATTTTTTCCAGGAGCCAGGCCGGTTCGATTCGAGACGCGAAAAATATGCGTATCAACTGCCATAGTGGGCTGGCCGAATGCGGTGTTGAGAACGACGTTCGCTGTCTTGCGCCCTACGCCAGGTAAGGCTTGTAGTGATTCGCGATCGCGCGGCACTTCGCCATGATGATGTTCAAGTAGCAGGCGACAAGTATCGATCACATTTTTTGCTTTGTTACGATACAGGCCTATCGTTTGCACATACGGTATCAAGCCATCCATACCCAAGGCAACAATCTTTTCAGGGGTATTCGCAACGATATAAAGTTTTCGTGTCGCTTTATTGACCGATACATCGGTCGCTTGGGCCGACAATATTACGGCGATCAATAGCTCAAAAGGTGTGGTGTATTCCAGCTCAGTGGTGGGATTGGGATTAGCTGTCTTCAAGCGTTCGAAGATGTGTTTGCGCTTTTCCGCGTTCATGTTTTTTTCTGTTCCTGAGCTGCTTTTTGTAAGCGGGCACGTTCGATGGCTGCTTCTATGATCGCGCGTTTGCGATTTTTTTCTGCCAGTTCTTCTGCGGAGAGAGCGGATTCATCGTTAACTTCTTTTAATTTTGCCGCTGCCTTGGCAGCTAGTCGTGCATCTTGTTCTTCTTTTTCTATGCGTAGTCTGAGTTCGCGCTGATGAAAACGCTGACGTGATGCATCTGCTTGATCGGCTGACCAGGCTTGCCATCCTGTTTTATTTTCTGTGATGGGGATCATGGCAATGCAATCGACCGGGCAGGGAGCAACGCATAAATCGCAACCGGTACAGAGCTCAGGAATCACCGTATGCATTTGCTTGGCAGCTCCCGCAATGGCATCCACTGGGCAGGCTTGAATGCATAATGTGCAGCCTATACAGGCAGCTTCATCAATGAAGGCAACGGGACGTTCTCGCTCAATGCCATTGACCGGATTTAATGCGATGATCGGTTTGCCAAGTAATGCCGCTAAACGCGCGATACCTTCTGAGCCACCGGGTGGACATTGATTGTAGTTTGCTGCGCCCTCGGCAATGGCTTCCGCATAGGGGCGACAAGCAGGGTAGCCACATTTCGTACATTGAGTTTGGGGCAGTAGATCTTCGATCTGATCGGCAAGTGAGCGGGCAGGGTCGCGCATAACTTCACATTATCCGGCATTTCGCTGACGGCTCGCCAGCATCAAGTTCAATGGGTAAAAAAACAAAGACCGCCTTCAGGCGGTCTTTGTTTTTGTCAGTGATTAATCAATAAAAACTGATTAATGATGAGCGCGGATGAATTCACCAATTTTTGGAGCAATCACTTCACGCCAGCGACGGCCAGAAAAAATTCCATAGTGGCCGCATTTGGGTGCCGTGAAATGCTGCTTCATCTCTTTGGGGATGTGTGCACATAATTCATGCGCAGCGCGAGTCTGGCCCAAGCCGGAGATATCATCTAATTCACCTTCGATGGTGAGTAGCGCAACGTCTTTGATATCTTGAGGACGAACGAGTTGGCCTTCGACTTCCCATGTGCCCAGCGGCAGTGCGTGATCTTGAAACACAGTTTTGATGGTTTCGAGATAGTACTCAGCCGGCATATCGAGCACCGCGTTGTACTCATCATAAAATTTACGATGTTCTTCGGCAGATTCGTTATCACCTTCGCGCAAGTGCAGGTAAAACTCCCAGTGACTTTGCGCGTGTCGCTTTGGATTCATCGCGACAAAACCAGCATGCTGCAAAAAGCCAGGGTAAACACGACGGCCATAGCCCGGATAGTTAGGTGGCACGCTATAGATCACATTGTTTTCGAACCAAGAGAAAGGCTTGTTGGTGGCGAGATCATTCACCTGCGTGGGCGCTTTACGAGGATCGATGGGGCCACCCATCATCACCATGGTTTTGGGTAGATTCGGTTCCTTGTTGCTAGCCATGAGCGAAATAGCTGCCAGAACTGGCACCGTTGGCTGACATACCGAAATAACATTCAAATTGGGGCCAAGGTGGCGAATAAAATCTTGTACGTAGTAGACGTAATCATGTAAATGAAAAGCGCCATGTTCCATACCCACCATGCGCGCATCGGTCCAATCGGTGATGTAAACATCATGCTCAGGCAGTAATGTTTTTACGGTGTCTCTGAGTAGCGTGGCGTGATGGCCCGAAAGCGGGGCTACAAGTAATACGTTTGGTTGCTTTGTCGACTTACTGTTTCTACTCTCTTTGCGAAAGTGCAGCAACTTACAAAAAGGTTTTTCTAGTGCGATATCTTCAATCACTGATACGCGCTGCCCGTCGATTTCTACTGAAGTTATTCCAAACGAGGGTTTTTCGTAGTCCTTACCCAGCCTGAACATCAATTCATATCCCGCGGCGATACGCTGAGCGAAAGGCGTATGAGCAAATGGGGATACAGGGTTAGTGAACAACTTGGACGAAGCCTCGGCCCACTGAATCAGGGGACTTAATAGGGTTCGGTTCATTTCGTGCATTTGATAGAGCATGTAGACCCCTTATTCACGACGACTGATTGTGACTGTAATTGCTTGCTTCCGCAATGCAGCAAATGCAAATATGAAAGATAGTCACACGACCCATCGTAATTTCAGTGAAAACCTGATTTCGCTCAGCCAAATTTACCTCGCTAGCTGGGCAAGTGCTCACTGAAATTGAGCCTAAGCAAGATAGCACACAAGAATAGCCTGGGAACGATCTTGCCTTTTTGAGTGTAAAAGCCGGTCTTTGCTTATTAAATTACTATTTTTATGGTGATCGGGTCGATTTTAATCAACCGGTTAGCCGATGAATTTTATTTTAGTAATATTGAAGTCGATTATGTGAAAAAGTCTTATCAGCTCAACACAACATAATCGTAGTAAAGACATTTTTTAGGAGTCAGCGAGATACCGATTAAAACAACACAAAACAACAACCCCGGCTGGAGCCGGGGTTGATAGAGCCTAATGCAGGGCCTTGCGACCGTGAAATCAGCGTTCCAGATACTGGAGTTTGTCTTTTGTGTCTTTCCAGGTATCAGCTTCTGCAAGCGGCGCCTTGGACTTGGTGATCGAAGGCCATTTGCGTGCGAGTTCAACATTCATTTTGATGAATTGCTGCTGATCGGAAGGCACATCTTCTTCTGCAAAGATAGCGTTTACGGGGCACTCGGCCACACATACGGCGCAATCGATGCACTCATCAGGATCAATTGTCAGAAAATTTGGGCCTTCGCGAAAACAATCTACCGGGCAAACATCCACGCAGTCGGTGTAACGGCAGCGAATGCACGATTCGGTTACAACGTGAGTCATAAAAATCCTATCTGTGTCTATTTTTGAAATTATGGCAAAGCGCTCTTGATCTTCAAACTGCGTGGCGCCCCACCTGATTCACGGCTTTAATCGCAAAGCCTTGTATTTTAAGACAAACTACCTTGCTCTACAAACCCGGTTTAGATGGTTTTTAAATAAGCAAATAAATTAAATGACTCATGTCCCTGCTATAAAAGCGGTCTTCTAAAATGCGGTGGTGAATTATTTTGGGCTCACGGCCTAAAATTTACTCACGCATGGCGGACGCTGCGGTCGGGGTTGCTGAGATAGAATCAAACCAATCTAATAGAGGACACCATGGATACATCTGCAGCCCGCACGGCTATTTTTGGTCGGATTCGTAAAGCTCAGCAGCGCCCGGCCGAGCCAAGTGCTGCCGAATTGGATGAGGTTAAAAAATATCTTGCCTCGAGGAGTGTTGGTCCGCGACCCGACATTGGAACAGATTTAGTTCATCGGTTTCGTACTCAAGCCGAACGCACGTCGCAAACGATTGATGAAGTGGCGACCTTGAGTGATGCACCCGCTGCCGCAGCACGCTATCTTGATAGCCTAGGTTTAGCAAGATCAGCGATCGCTTGGGAAACCTTGTCCGACATTCCATGGAATGAATCCGGTTTGCAGGTTGAGTTTCGTCCGCCGGTAAATGAAGACATGGTTGGCATCACTAGCTGCTTCTGCGCTGTTGCCGAGACGGGTACGCTGATGCTGCTCTCAGGTGCTCAAACCTATGCTTCCGCAGCTTTACTGCCAGAAACGCACATTGTGTTGGTGCCCACGTCGCGCATCGTTCAATCTATTGAGGATGCCTTTGATCTCGCTAAAAAAGAACGGGGTGAATTGCCCCGAGCGACAAATTTTATTTCTGGTCCTTCGCGCACCGGTGATATCGAGCAGACCATCGTGCTGGGCGCGCATGGACCCTATAGAGTACACCTGATACTAGTGCGCGATGAGCGTAGCTAATTTCAGTTTAAGTTAGGTGATCGCAATGAAACCAAAAATTCTCGTTACACGCGCAATTTTTGCGCAGGTTATTGAGTATTTGTCTGAGCATTTTGATGTTGAAGACAATCAGAGTGACGCGGGCTATGACGATGTCGAACTAGTGCGGCGTTTGCAGGGAAAAGTGGGTGTGTTTGCCAGTCCTAGTCATCGCTTTGCAGCAGAATTATTTGCTGCTTGTCCAGGTCTGAAAGCGGTCTGCAATATGGCTGTTGGCTACAACAATATCGATGTGCCCGCCGCCACTGCTGCAGGCGTGATGGTGACAAATACGCCTGATGTGCTCAATGAAACTACCGCTGATTTTGGTTGGACATTAATGATGGCTGCCGCGCGTCGCGTTTCTGAATCAGAGCATTATTTGCGTGCGGGCCTTTGGAAAAAGTCGCATTACCTTGATTTTTTAGGTGTTGATGTACATGGAAGTACACTCGGCGTGATTGGTATGGGTCGGATTGGACAAGCGATTGCACGCCGTTCCATGGGTTTTAATATGAAGGTTGTGTATCACAATCGAACACGATTAGCGCCTGAGTTAGAGACGGCAGCAAATCATGCAAAGTATCTAAGTCGTGATGAGTTATTGCGTATAGCCGATCATGTCATTTTGGTTTTGCCTTACTCACCAGCGGTGCATCATTTAATTGGTGCCGAACAGCTCGCGCTCATGAAACCAACGGCTACCTTAGTCAATATCGCACGCGGTGGCATCGTTGATGATGCGGCATTAATCAATGCACTTAAAGCCGGCCAGATTGCTGCGGCGGGTATCGATGTGTTTGAAAATGAACCTGCGTTTAACACAGATTTCTTATCGCTAAAAAATGTGGTGTTGACGTCTCATATTGGTAGTGCATCTGTGCCCACGCGTCATGCGATGGCCTACTGTGCTGCAGATAATTTAATCGCCGCCTTGTCGGCTAAGCGACCCCCTAATCTCTTGAATGCAGAAACATTCAAGTCTTAAAATAAGACCGCAAGGTCAGCGCAACGCGGGAGAAGAAGATGGCCGATATAACGATCGTTCAAGATCATGCAATGGCCATGGAGGAAGCGCGTGCTGCGGCACAAAAAGTTGCTGACCAAATGGTGGTTGATTACGAAATGGTCGCAGAGTGGCAGGATGATGTGCTGAGTTTTAAGCGCACAGGTTTTTCAGGCACGCTGGCGTTAACGCCAGGTCGCGCTGAACTCGAGATTAGCCTCGGCATTATGCTCAAGGGTTTTTCTCGAAAAATAGAAGAACAAGTGACCAAAAATATGACCAAGGTGTTTTCTACGTAGTTCAGCGAATGGAAAGCATCTGTGCTGTTTTAGACCGATAGCAGTTCGACGTCAAAAATCAGGGTTGCATCCGGTGGGATAACGCCACCAGCACCGCGTGAACCATAGCCAAGCGATGACGGAATGATGAGTCTACGTTTGCCGCCGACTTTCATTCCCTGCACGCCTTCATCCCAGCCTTTAATCACATGGCCGGCGCCGAGCGGAAATTCAAAAGGCTCATTGCGTTCTACGCTCGAATCAAACAATTCGCCTGCGCTGCCATCAGGATTTTGCAGCCATCCGCTGTAGTGAACGCTGACGTAATCACCCTCGACGGCTTCGGCGCCGCTGCCCAGCGTGAGATCGTCGTACTGCAAGCCTGAGGCGGTAGTGGTTTGAGACATAGTTTTTCCTCGATTTATTAGCAGCCGGCATTTTAACAGCCGGCCAGAATCTATAATGCATGCATGAGGAAATGTCGATGACCGTTTTTACTTCGTTCTTTCGCGCGCTAATGGCGCAGCTGCATCCGCGCATGCTGCTGATGACTTTATTACCTTTCATCGTTTCGCTTGGCGTCTGGGGTGTTGCGCTCTGGTTGGGTCTACAACCCTTGATCGATCAATTGCAGGCGTGGTTCTCTGACTACGGATTATTCCGCTGGACTGGCGATATGCTCGATTCCTTAGGCCTCGCTTCTTTGAGAACCTTATTAGTTCCCTTGATTGCAATGTGGTTGCTACTACCATTGATGGTGCTCAGCGCTTTGATGTTGGTGAATGTGATGGCCATGCCAGTGATTGCCACTTACCTTAGTGATCGTTTTTACCCACAATTAGAACGACGTGAGGGTGGATCGATCAAAGCCAGCCTCTGGCTATCTTTTTCATCGTTTGTGATTTATTTATTCGCTTGGTTGATTGTTCTCCCACTAAATTTAGTTCCGTTATTTGCAGTTTTAGTTCAGCCTTTGTTATGGGGTTGGTTGACGGCGCGAGTTATGTCGTATGAAGCCCTTTCGTCGTTTGCCGACGAAAATGAGTTATCAATCATACGAAAGCAGCAGTTTCCCTTGTTGATGATTGGTGTGGTGACGGGCAGTCTGGGGGCGGCACCGGGTTTGTTGTGGCTGGGTGGTGTGGTGTCAGTTATTTTCTTTCCCATCTTTGCGGCTGCAGCGATTTGGATGTATTTACTGATTTTTGTTTTTAGCGGTTTATGGTTTCAATTTTATTGTCTGGAAAGTCTGGCAGGCCTGAGAAATACGCCGATAGTTGACTTAGACCCTACACGCGTCATCGACATCAATTAATTAGCTAGATTTATTTTATTTATCGAGAATCTTATGGCATTTGGCATCATCATCATTGGCGACGAAATCTTGTCTGGTAAACGTAATGACAAGCATCTAGCCAAAATCATCGAACTACTGTCCGAGCGTGGATTGGCACTTTCATGGGCTGAATACCTGGGGGATGATCCCGAACGAATTACGGCGACGCTACGACGCACATTGAACAGTGGCGATATTGTGTTTTGCTGCGGCGGTATCGGCGCAACCCCCGATGATCATACGCGGCAGTGTGCTGCTGCTGCCTTAAATTTACCGCTGTCATTACATCCTGAAGCCAAAGTAAAAATACAAGAACGTATTGCGGAGATGGCGAGCGAAGCAGGCAAAGAAATCGATCTTGATGCACCTGATAATCAGCATCGTCTGAAAATGGGTGAATTTCCCGTAGGCTCAGGAATTATTCCGAATGCCTTTAATAAAATCCCTGGTTTTTATTGGCGAAATTCTTTAGGTGGCGTGCAGTATTTCGTGCCAGGATTTCCTGTTATGGCCGAACCGATGATGAAATGGGCACTCGATACGCATCATTCAGAACTTTTTCATCAAATAGCTCACGCTGAAAAATCAGTCATTGTTTATGACGGTATTGAGTCGACCTTAACGCCGCTTATGGAAGCAATCGAAGCCGAGTTTGAATCAGTCAAAGTATTCAGTCTACCCAGTGTTGGTGATGGCAATCGCCGTCGCCATATTGAATTAGGTGTGAAAGGGGAACCTCAGGCGGTTGAAGCGGCCTATGTTCGGATGCTGTCTGGGTTAGATAATTTGCGGCAAGAGTACGTAGCAGTGGCTACGTAAATTATTTCGGTAAAACGATCGTTTTTATTCTTCTTTTCTAAATCGATCAAAAAAAATCAGTATAAATTTCATGCTGTAAATGATGAGTAAGGTGCCGATTAGGTCACCTATAAACATCACAAAGAATGTATTCAGTGAATCAGGCGACACACCGCGAAGTCGGTACCACATTGAATGAGATGCAGAATTTAATAGTGAATAAAAAAAAGTGAGTGCGAACAGAATTTTTACTGAAAGATTTTCCAGTGATGGTGGCATTCCAAAATGTAAGGCAATTCGATAAGCAATATATGGCATGGCCGCAGAAATAACGGATGACACTAGCATGGTCGTGAAATCGATATGCGCCAAGTTGGAGAGAGAGATAGCTAGCGCTGCGATAAAAATTCCTATGGTCCCCTCGATTCCTAGAAGCAGCGTGCAGAGTAAGCACAATCCGGCGGGCAAGTAGATCCAGTTTGCGCCTGAATGAAGCTCAAATGAAGCAAACAACCAATCATTAAATTGGTAAAAGACAAAATACGTCACTGCAGTAACAAAGATCGAAATCATTCAGAAATTTTTTAGCGTTGTTGGGAAGTGTGAAAGACGACTAGTTGAAAGAAAAATTTAACAAGCCGTCGACAAACAGGCAGTAAGAGCTATTAAAGTAACTTATATATTTAAAAACAATATATAAATTAAGTGACATAGTAATCAAATCAGCTTAAATAGGTAATCAATAAAATTGATTCAATTGATTAAATGACTAATGCCATTTAATCAAATTGCTGCCCTTAAGGGCAAGATATTCTTAACGTTAAAAAATTGAAAGCTTTTTACAGTGATCGTTTTGTTCTGCCGCTGCCATCGGGGCATCGATTCCCTATGCGGAAATACAGCCTGTTGCGGGAGTCCGTAGCAGCTCAGCTTCCGCGCGTGAGTTTTGAAGAGGCGCCACACACGACCGATGGTGTTTTGGCTTTGGCTCATCATCCGCATTACATTCATCGGGTGGCTAGCGGAGCACTCACTGAATCAGAACAAAAAAAAATTGGTTTTCCATGGTCGCTTGAAATGGTTGAGCGCTCCCGCCGTTCAACCGGTGCGACGATTGCGGCGTGTAGGGCGGCGATCGAAGAGGGTGTTTCAGTAAATCTCGCGGGAGGTACGCATCATGCGCATGCTGATTATGGCCAGGGATTTTGTGTTTTTAATGATGCTGCCGTTGCTGCGCGCTTAATGCAAGCAGAGCGACGTGTATCGCGTGTCGCGATTATTGATTTGGATGTGCATCAAGGTGATGGAACCGCATCGATACTCGCGCGCGATGAGTCAGTATTTACCTTGTCGATGCACGGCGAGCGTAACTACCCATTCACAAAAGCGAATAGTGATTTAGATATTGCCTTACCCGATGAAACGGGCGATCAGGAGTATATGGCGCAGCTAGACGGAGCTTTAAACAAATTGTTTGAGCGTTTCAGCCCGCAATTACTCATTTTTTTAGCAGGTGCTGATCCCTATGAGGGTGATAGATTGGGTCGTCTTAGTTTGTCTATGGAAGGGATGGCGGCACGCGATGCGGCAGTCATGCAGGCAGCAAAACAATATCAGTTACCTGTTGCAATTGCGATGGCAGGTGGATATGGACACACGATTGAGGATACGGTGGCTGTTCATACGCAAACGATCCGCATCGCCTATGATCATTTTCAGGCAAGGAAGTCAATATGAGTGATTCGTCCGAGTCACCTGGCCATCCACTTATTAATGCGCTGACTCCATTAGTGTTTGTATTCATTTGGAGTACAGGATTTATTGTCGCAAAATTTGGTTTACCTTACGCTCCACCACTGACGTTTTTATTTCTGCGCTATACCGGTGTTGTCTTGGTTTTGTTGCCTACGTTGTTTCTTGTGCGCGCACCATGGCCTCTTGGTATCGTTAGTCATATCGCCGTGTCAGGTGTTTTAGTTCAAGCGGGTTATTTATCGGGCGTATGGGTGGCTATTTCTATAGGTATGCCAGCGGGTCTGGCAGCGCTGATTATTAGTATTCAACCAGTATTGACAGCCTTAGCTGCCAGTCGAATCGGAGAGAAGGTGGGTTTGACTCAATGGCTTGGTTTGCTAGCCGGTTTGTTGGGTGTGTCATTGGTGGTTAATCACAAGTTAAGCTCTGCAGGTGTCTCGGTCATCGGCGTGCTGCTCTGTGTAATGGCTCTATTAAGTATTACAGCAGGTACGTTGTATCAAAAGCGATTTTGCCCTCGTTTTGATTTGCGTTTCGGCGCAGTGATTCAGTTTTCTGCGGCTGCCCTATTCACCTTGCCATTTGCTTACTATTTTGAAAATCTAACATTCGGTTTACTCGCAGTACAATGGACGCCGCAATTCATAGGTGCGCTGGCTTGGGCGGTGCTTGCTTTGTCGATCGGGGCGATGTTTTTGCTTTATGTATTGATAAGGAAGAATGCAGCAACCCATGTATCCAGCGTAATGTATTTAACGCCAGCTGTTACCTCCTTAATGGCATGGCTATTGTTCGATGAAACACTCACTTTTACGGGTGCGCTGGGAATGATAGTCGTCGCCTTGGGTGTGGCTTTTGTAGTTATAAAATAATAATGAGAGACACAGCAAAAACGCGAGACCACTTTCACCATTTTCTTCCCATTACTACGCGCTGGTCTGACAATGATGTCTACGGACATGTAAACAACGTTGTCTACTATCAGTGGTTCGATACGATTGTTAACGAGTATCTGATTGTGAATGAAACATTGGATATTCAAAATGGTGAAGCCATTGGTTTGGTCGTTGAGACTCACTGCAATTATTTTTCTTCTGTCTCATTCCCCGATCAAGTAACGGCTGGCTTGTGCGTGACCCAATTAGGAAAATCTAGCGTTCGCTACGAAGTCGGTATTTTTCGAGGCGAAGATCACATTGCGTCTGCACAAGGACACTTCGTGCATGTGTATGTCGATCGCATCACGCGTAAGCCAACACCTATCCCGCCTAAGGCACGGGCCTTGCTAGAATCACTGCAAGTTGTTACTCCGTAAAGAGACTGAACATGATCAGAACACCCGAACAAAAAATCGTTGATGAAGCGATTACCTCACGACGTTCAATCCGCGCTTTTCTTCCAAAGCCAGTGGCCCATCAAGACATTCAAGAGCTGTTGTCGGTAGCGGCACGTGCGCCTTCAGGATCAAATACGCAGCCGTGGAAAGTATACGTATTGACAGGAGCAACACGTCAACGCTTGTCAGATGAAATTATGGCGACTTATCTGGATCCGACTAAGGTTAGCGAGCACAAAGAAGAATATAACTACTACCCATTGAAATGGGTGGCGCCGTATGTTGATCGCCGACGTAAAGTTGGCTGGGATTTATATGCCTTGCTCGGACTAACCCGTGAAAATAAATCAGGTATGCAGACCCAGCATGGACGCAATTATCAATTTTTTGATGCGCCAGTGGGTTTGATTTTCACTATTGATCGGGTCATGGAACAAGGTTCATGGCTTGATTACGGCATGTTTTTACAGAGTGTAATGATTGCGGCGCGCGCGCGCGGATTAGATACGTGCCCACAAGCGGCATTTACACAGTTTCATAGAGTTATAGCTCAGGTGCTGGAGTTGCCTGAGAGTGAGCAGGTGGTATGTGGTATGGCGTTAGGTTATGCGGATCAAGAAAAAATAGAAAACACCCTAATAACAGAACGCGAACCCCTTTCGGGATTCGCAAAATTCATGGAGTAATAAAAATGAAAAAAATAGCCGTGATTGCAGGAGATGGTATCGGTCGTGAAGTGATTCCCGAAGGTTTGCGTGTGCTGGATGCGGTGACACGAAAATTTGGGATCCAACTGGGCTTCGATCATTTTGATTTTGCCAGTTGTGATTATTTTGCAAAGCACGGTCAGATGATGCCTGACAATTGGAAGGATCAGATCGGTCATCATGATGCTATTTATTTTGGTGCAGTGGGTTGGCCAGATATCGTTCCTGACAACATATCGCTGTGGGGATCATTGCTGAAGTTTCGCCGTGAATTTGATCAGTACGTCAATCTGCGGCCCTGCCGTTTGATGCCCGGCATTCCATCCCCTTTGGCTAACCGTAAGGCGGGTGACATTGATTTTTATGTGGTGCGTGAAAATACCGAGGGCGAGTACTCTTCCGTCGGCGGACGCATGTATGAAGGTACTTCGCGTGAAGTTGTCTTTCAGGAGAGTGTGTTTTCACGTACCGGCGTTGATCGTATCTTGAAATATGCGTTTGAACTGGCGCAAAAGCGTCCCAAAAAACATGTAACGTCGGCGACGAAATCAAACGGTATTTCGATCACCATGCCTTACTGGGATGAGCGAGTGGCTGAGATGACCAAATCTTATCCCGGCATTAAAGTCGATAAATTTCACATCGATATTTTATGTGCGCACTTCGTAAAAAATCCTGATTGGTTTGATGTGGTGGTTGCGTCTAATTTGTTCGGCGATATTTTGTCGGACCTTGGTCCTGCATGTACCGGCACGATTGCGATTGCTCCCTCCGCGAATATCAATCCGGAAGGTCTGTATCCGTCGCTGTTTGAACCGGTTCATGGTTCAGCCCCGGACATTGCGGGTAAAGGCCTGGCGAATCCGATTGGACAGATCTGGTGTGGCGCAATGATGCTGGACCATTTTGGTTATACCGAAGCGGGCGCCGCCGTTGTCCGCGCTATTGAATCTGTGCTGGAGGCGGGTCCTAAAGATGCGCCGTTTACGCCCGATATGGGTGGTAAGGCCAAGACCGCTGATCTTGGGAAGGCCATCGCGGAAGCTATTTAATTGAGGTTTGTTTCAGGATGCTTGCGCAGATCGGCTCAATGTTGTTTAATGCAAAATGTTATTAAAAGATAATGTGCGGTAATAAGTTTGTTTAATTACTTCACCTAAGCCTTTAATTCACTTGCGGTTTTTTGGAATTTTGCTAAACTGCAACCAAATTTTTGCATCAAAGTAGGGAGTCGGGATGCGCAGCATTGCCAGAAAAGCGGGCGTTTTAGCGCTTGCAGTTGTCTTATTCACCCCGTTGGTTGAGGGTGCTAATAGTCACAAAGCGGAAAAGTCGGTTAGTAAAAAATCATCTTCCTCAGCGAAATCGGCTCAGTCGAATCGTCGTGTGCGGATTATTAACAGCAGCTTATCGGTATCGGGTAAGCGCAAGAGCGGCTTTCATCGCGTTGCCTTCGCTGCGGCGCTGTCGGGTGTGCCACCTATGATCACTGCGGGTGATTTGGCTGGTCTAAGCCTGACCCGTGATCCCCTCGATTTGAATTCGAATGCGGCATTGGTGCTTGATCACACGACGAACGAAGTTTTGTTCGAGAAAAATGCTGAAATTTCATTGCCGATCGCTTCGATTACTAAGCTCATGACGAGTTTGGTCGTGGTGGAAGCTAATCAAGATCTGGATGAAATTCTCACCGTCACCGAAGACGATGTAGATCGCGAGAAGTTTAGTCATTCACGTCTGCGGGTAGGTTCGCAGCTATCGCGCTCGAACATGCTGCACATTGCATTGATGAGTTCCGAAAATCGTGCCGCTGCAGCTTTGGGCCGCCTCTATCCCGGTGGCATTAGTGCCTTTGTGTCTGCAATGAACGCCAAGGCCATGGAACTTGGCATGGTGGGCTCACGTTTTTCGGATTCCACCGGTCTATCAAGTTCTAACGTTTCGAGTGCGCGTGATTTAGCTAAGCTGGTGATGGCGGCTTATCAGCATCCTTTGATTCGTCAATATTCAACGGACAGTCGCTACGTGGTTGATCCGGGTGGGCGTATGCTTCAGTACCGCAATTCGAATGGTCTGATTGAAAACCCCGATTGGGAAATTGGCCTACAGAAGACAGGTTATATCTCTGAAGCAGGACGTTGCTTGGTAATGCAAGTCCATGTTTCAGGTCGGCCTGTCGTGATGATTTTCCTTGACTCGAAGAGTAAGCAGTCGCGTCTAGCTGATGCGGGTCGCATACGCAAGTGGCTAGAGAATCGCGCCGCATCGGCGATGTCAGTGCGTGCAGCGAATCGTAGTTGAAGTGATTTGAATGCGTAGTTAAAAAAAGCGAACTGATAGTTCGCTTTTTTTATGTTCACGCGCAAGTTACGCAGCTATAGCCGGCTACTATCACTAAGAAGATTAGGTAGAGCGAAATCCTAATACGGATGAAATGTCGGTAGTAGTTGCGATCAAATCATCCAGCCATTCATCGCTCAGGCGATCAGCGGGTGCTGATATAGAGAGTCCCGCAATCAGTCGGCCTGCATCATCGCGCACACCAGCGGCCATGCAGCGCACACCTAACTCTAATTCTTCGTTGTCGCGTGCATAGCCGCGCGCGCGGACCAACGATAGTTCTCGCTCGAGTTTGGCCAGATCAGTGATCGAATTCTTATTATTTCCTGCAAGACCTGTGCGAGTTGCGTAAGCGCGAACCGATTTTGCATCATCAACCGATAAAAATAGTTTGCCTATCGATGTGAGATGAAGTGGCGCACGACCACCAATAGCTCGCACCACTTGCATACCTGAGCGCTCCGAAAACGCCCTGTCGATATACACAATCTCATCTCCCTGACGCACGGAGAGATTCACGGTTTGCTGTGTCTTGCGATGCAAGGCTTGCATATACGGCAGAGCCGCCTCGCGGACATTCAGGCGGCTTTTGACGATATTGCCGAGTTCCAAAAGGCGCATGCCTAAGCGATAGGTGCCTGGCTCTGATCGATCTACAAAGCGTTTGGCCACCATGTCGTTCAAAATGCGGTGGGCAGTCGATGGATGTAGCCCAGTTGCTGTCGCTAATTCTTTAAGGCTAACTGGGTCTGGGTAGCTGGCTAGTGCATCCAGCAGGGCTATCATCCGCTCGATCACCTGAATAGAAGTCTTGTCGCTGTTGGGAGGGGAGTCGTGTTTCATGGTTCATTTGATGCGATGCAATAAATAGTTTATACCACAATGTGAAATGCCATTACAAGGCCGGGCAATAAAGATTTCGCCTGCCTAGGCAAATTTATTTCATGGGGAGCTGATGCCACAAGGAGGGTTTATCCATTGATAATCACTGCACTATAAAAAATGCCCATCAAAGCTTGCTACTGCGGCGGATGTTGTGCCTCTTGCTTTGACCTTATTGGGCGAATGCCCTGAATTCATGGAGACAGAGAATGCGCGTGGGATTATTCGTAACTTGTTTGATCGATGTAATGCGTCCAGAGATAGGCTTCTCTGCGATCAAACTGTTGGAGTCTGCTGGTTGCGAGGTGGTTGTTCCGGCCAGTCAGACATGCTGCGGACAACCGGCCTATAGCGGCGGTAACAAAGCGGCCGCTCGTGAATTAGCTGAGAAATTTCTAGATGAGTTTGAAAGCTTCGACTACATCGTTATTCCTTCCGGTTCGTGCGGTGGCACCATCAAGACTCATTACGATGATTTGTTCGCAGGCCATCCTTTATTGCTAGAGCGCTTAGCAAAGATCAAGTCGCGTGTGTATGAACTGACTGATTTTCTTGCGAGTGTAGTGAATTTGCAGACGCTGCCACCACCTACTGCGGGTAGTTTTAAAGGTACGATTACGTATCATGATTCATGCTCGGGCCTGCGAGAGCTGGGTGTACAAAAGCAGCCGCGTGAATTATTAGCTAAACGCGCCGGGGTTGAATTAAAAGAGATGAATGAAGCACGGGTATGCTGTGGTTTTGGCGGTACCTTTGCAGTCAAATACGGTGATATATCTACCGCCATCGTTGATGATAAATGCGCCAATATTCATGCTAGTGGTGCTGATGCTGTGGTGCTGGGTGATCTGGGCTGCATGCTGAATATTGAAGGTCGACTGCGTCGCACGGGTGACACTACAACGCGCGTACTACATGTTGCTCAAGTTCTTTCAGGAGATGTGTGATGCAAGTTCAGACGATGCATTTCAAGTCGCGTGCCGGAGAAAAACTGGCAGATCAGCGGCTACAACAAACGCTCAAAAAATTTGCGGGTCGATTTGTCGGTGCGCGTGCGCAAGCGATTACAGAATTAGATGATTTCGAAGCGACGCGTGATTCAGCCGTTGAACGGCGAATGCGCGCTATCGAAAACTTGGATGTCTGGTTAGCGACATTTGAAAAAGAAGCGACTCGACGCGGTGCGACAGTGTTGTATGCCGAGACTGCCGAACAGGCATCGAAACTGGTGGTTGAAATCGCCAAAAAACATGGCGTGAAAAAAGTCACCAAGTCGAAATCGATGGTGTCAGAAGAGATGCAACTCAATCATGCTCTGGAAGAGGCGGGTATAACGCCTGTTGAGACGGATTTAGGTGAATACATCCTGCAGATTAACGATAACGAACCACCCTCGCACATCATTGCACCTGTCATTCATAAAGATAAAGAAGAGGTCGCTGATCTTTTCGCAAGAGTGCACCAAAAACCGCGATTGACAGACATCACCGAAATGACACGTGAAGCTCGCGAAATGTTGCGGCCTCAATTTTTGTCTGCAGATATGGGTGTTACTGGTGGAAATTTCATCATCGCTGAATCAGGCTCTGTTGCCGTTGTAACGAATGAAGGCAATGAGGGTATGTGCACCATCATGCCGCCTAAGGTGCATGTGGTGGTGACGGGTATTGAGAAGGTGCTGCCGACTTTATCGGATCTGGCGACCCTCATGCGTTTATTGCCACGCTCAGCGACTGGTCAGTCGATTTCGAATTATTTTTCTTTGCTCACAGGCCCGCGTGCCAGTGATGAAAAAGATGGGCCTGAGCACATGTATTTCGTTTTAGTCGATGCAGGTCGAACCAGCCTGATCGGTAGCGAATTTCAAGACATGCTCCGTTGCATACGATGCGGTGCCTGTATGAATCATTGCCCCGTGTATCAAAAAATTGGTGGTCATTCCTATGGCTGGGTTTACCCTGGGCCTATGGGTAGTGTGCTGACGCCGGCTTATGTGGGTATTGAGAAAACACTCGACCTTCCGCACGCTTCTACTTTATGTGGTGAATGTCACGTTGCGTGTCCCGTGAAAATTCCATTGCCGGATTTACTCAGAAAATTGAGAGAAAAGCAGTTCGATCGCGGATTACGTCCGGGTTTTGAGTATTTCGCGTTTGCTATGTGGGCGTTTGTGACAAAGCGGCCGGTACTTTATCGATTTGCTACTAAAATAGCTGCGCGAATGCTCAAATTTATGGGTGGGCAACAACGTTTGATTCACTCATTGCCAATGGCAGCGGGATGGACTGATAATCGCGATATGCCAGCTCCTTCTGGAAAGACCTTCCGTGAGCTTTATCAAGAAAAAACAAAATTCTGATTTATGAGCGATATCGGTCAGCCTGTTAGCGAATTCAAGAGTAAAAGCGGATTCAAGCGGATTTTTTCGGCAGTCTTTTACTCGATTGATGGGTTTCGCGCTGCTTGGAGACATGAGCACGCTTTTCGTCAAGAGTTAATGATTGCAGTGCCTGGCATTGTGGTTGCATTCTTTTTACCAGTAACGTCACTTGAACGACTGGCATTGATTGCTGTGTTATTGCTAGTGTTGATTATTGAATTGCTCAACTCTGCAATTGAAGCGGTTGTTGATCGAGTTTCCCTTGATCGCAATCCTTTATCAAAAAATGCCAAGGATCTCGGCAGTGCTGCTGTGATGCTCGCTTTCTTTTTAGCCCTAGCGACCTGGGGCATCATTGTAGGTCCACTGATTGCTTGGTGAGTTCATTACTGGACTCACCAAACACTCACAGAACTTCCCAATGAATTTCTTATTGACCTGGATTCATGAATTCCGCATGAACCTCATTGATCTGTTTGACGACGTCATCCGATAGTTTGATGGAGTAGGCATCAATGTCATACGCCAGTTGATCAATCGATGTTGCGCCTATGATGGTTGAAGCGATAAACCAGCGGGTGTAGCACCAGGCGAGCGCCAGCTGAGTCGCGCTCATGCCATTATCTTTCGCGATTTTCATATAGCGCTTGGTGGCTTCCAGCACGAGTGGGCGCAGATAGCGTGGACTCCAGCTGGGAGGGAAATGGGTAAGTCTCCCCTCTGCTTGCGGATTTTCTATGTATTTGCCAGTCAATTGACCGAAGGCTAAAGGACTGTACGCCAACATACCCACCTCTTCACGGTGGCAGGTTTCATCTAGCCCACTTTCAAAGCAACGATTCGCTAAGTGGTAGCCATTTTGTATTGATACGATGCGGGGCAAGTCCATGGTTTTTGAGCGGTGGACAAATTCTGACACGCCCCACGAGCTTTCATTAGAGACGCCTATGTAACGAATTTTTCCTTCTGCCATCAATTCCTTAAGCGCATGAAGAGTTTCTTCGATGGCCACGCTAGGACGATCATGAGCAGGGTTAAAAAATAATTGACCGAAAACAGGGACATTGCGGCTCGGCCAGTGCAACTGGTAGAGATCAATGTAATCGGTTTGCAAGCGCTTTAAGCTAGCTTCAAGGGCAGCACGAATATTTTTACGATCGAAATTATTTTCCCCGTTACGAATCCACGTCATAAATTTTGAGGGGCCAGCGATTTTCGTCGCTAGTACGACATTTTTACGTTGCCCCGATTTTTTTAGCCAATTGCCGATGATAGTCTCGGTAGATGAATAAGTCTCTGCACTCGGCATAACAGGATACAGTTCGGCAGTATCGATAAAATTGATACCGCGCTCTAACGCGTAGTCGAGTTGGCTATGGCCTTCAGCTTCGGTATTTTGTTCGCCAAACGTCATCGTTCCCAAGCAGATTTTCGAGACGTGTAAATCGCTGGTGCCTAGTTTTATTTTGTCCATGCTTGTCTCCAAAGTTTATTTTTTAGGTTGCTCAATAAATTCAAAATTTCAATCGACTACAATTTCTTAGCGTGTCATAGCTATAGCGTGCGCACATTCTGATACGAGTGCGGGACCGCGATAAATTAAGCCTGTGTAGATTTGAACCAGATCTGCACCTGCCGAAATTTTAGATGTTGCATCATCGGCGCTTAGTATGCCTCCCGCACCTATGATAGGTAGTTCATTGGCCAAAACATGATGCAAGCTGCGTATGACCTTATTGGATAACTCCAACACAGGCGCGCCAGATAAGCCTCCAGCTTCTTCTGCATGCGGCATACCTTGAACCGCATTGCGTGTGATTGTCGTGTTAGTGGCAATCACACCATCGATACGATGTCGTCGCAAGGAATCAGCGATAGTGCGTATTTGTTCTTCATCTAAATCGGGTGCAATTTTTAGTGCAACGGGTACGTAGCGACTATGTTGATCTGCTAATCGCGTCTGCGCTGTTTTTAATTGCGACAGCAAGTCATCGAGTTCGCTCGACTGCTGCAGTTGCCGAAGATTTTTAGTGTTAGGTGAAGATATATTGACCGTTATATAGGAAGCGTAGGGATATACTTTTTCGAAACAGAGAAGATAATCTTCCGTCGCACGTTCGATTGGCGTTTCGGCATTTTTACCGATGTTTAAACCGAGGATGCCCTTAGCTTCTTGGTAGTAGCGTGAGGACTGTACATTCCGAACAAAGGCATCGACCCCGCCGTTATTAAATCCCATGCGGTTAATTAGCGCTTGTGCTGACGGTAGACGGAACATCCTGGGTTTAGGATTGCCTGGTTGCGCTCGCGGAGTGACGGTGCCCACTTCAATGAATCCAAAACCAAGTGCAGCAAGGCCATCGATATAGGCGCCATCTTTATCTAAGCCAGCCGCTAAGCCTACTGCGTTAGGAAAGGTCAGCCCCATGACTTTTCGGGGATCACTAATGCGTGTTGAAAATAGCTGAGCCATGCCCAAGCTCACGGCAGAACGCAGTAATGGCAGAGTCAGGTTATGTGCGGTCTCAGGATCGAGACAGAACAGTAGGGGGCGAGCTAGGGAGTAGAGAGTTTTATTCGACACAAGGACGGCCTGTGAGTGACTGATAAAAAAAGCCAGTAGAAGCTGGCTATTTTACCTTCGACTGCTAAGTCGCTCAGAGAGCTTCCCAACGCCCCTTACGCAAAGCTTCGATGGGTTTGAAATTAGTTTTGTACGCCATCTTCTCGCTTTGCGATATCCAGTAGCCCAGATAGACGTAAGAAATACCCAATTGACGTGCCTGCTCAATTTGCCACAACACGTTGTAGGTGCCGAAGCTGGCACGCTCTTCATCCGGATCAAAGAAAGTGTAAACAGAAGATAAGCCATCATCCAGCACATCGATGATGCTTACCATGCGTAGCTCGCCATCAGGCTCGCGGAATTCGACTAAGCGTGTGTTGACTTTACTTTGCAATAAAAATTGCGCGTACTGATCGCGACTATCTTGATCCATGCCTCCACCAGCATGACGAGCAGATTGATAACGAAGATACAGTTCGTAATGCTCTTGCACATAAGCGAGCTTGGAAACCCCAGTGGTTAATAACTGGTGCTGCTTCCATGCGCGACGCTGACTACGATTGGCGACGAATTTATCCACGTTGACTCGTACAGGCGTACAAGCCTGACAGCCATCGCAATAAGGGCGGTAAGTAAAAATTCCGCTACGACGAAAACCATTCTTTACCAACTCTGAATACACATCGGCGTTGATAAGATGCGAAGGAGTGGCAACCTGAGAGCGAGCTTGACGGCTTTCAAGATAGCTGCACGGGTAGGGTGCCGTCGCGTAAAACTGTAGCGTCGAGAAGGGCAGGTCCTTCAGGTGCGTCATGGGGTCTCTTCAGGCTGTGAGTTTGTTGAAATTGAGCTTAATCCTACACTGAAGCCTGCGCTTTTGTCGTGCGGTCCTTCTGCAAACAGTTGTCTAGGCCGCCAATTCTGTATATCCGGTTCAGAAATGGCTGTTTTCATTAGCGCAATGAATTCCGCGCGCCGTATTGGTTTCGCACCGAGTGAAGCCAGATGCGACGTTTCCTGCTGGCAGTCAATCATCTTCACACCATGGTGACGCAGAAAATCAACCAAATAAGCGAGCGCGACCTTGGACCCGTCCGGCACGAGTGCAAACATAGACTCACCATAAAACATTTTCCCTATGCTGACACCATATGCCCCAGCGACAAGATGGTTATCAAACCACAGTTCTGATGAGTGGGCATGCCCCATCTTGTGCAATGCGCAATAGCTTTCGATGATTTGATTCGATATCCAGGTTCCATCGCTACCATCGCGGGGCTGCGCGCATGCATGCATGACTTGGTTAAAAGCAGAATCAAAACGCAGCGTCCACTGACCACCATTTCTCATACTACGGTCAATTTTTTTTAGTGTCTTTGTCAGGCTTCGTGAGATGCGAAAGTCCTCGATGTGCAGCACCATTCGTGGATCGGTACTCCACCAAAGTACAGGCTGGTTATCAGAAAACCATGGAAAGATGCCGTTTTTATAGGCATCTAACAATCTATTGGGCGACAGGTCTGCGCCGGCAGCCAGTAAACCTGGTGCACCGTCAGCGTCGGTCAATGCCTGATCGGTATCAGGAAATGGTGTGTCAGGTTCCAACCACGGGATCATCTAGCTCACCAATTTAGGTATCTATTTCGCACTAATTATGTGCAACATCTCATCTAAGAAAAAAGCAGATAAAAATAAAATCATTTGTTTCAACGAGTTAAAATTTTTGCTATGCAGCACCAAAATGGAACGGAAATTGCTAATTTAAACGCTCCGGTAATTATTTTTGCACCTTATTAGGGAGTAGTCATGGATGCATTCCACAGTGGCGCCGACACGCTTTTTATCATGTTGGGCGCCATCATGATCCTTGCCATGCATGCGGGGTTTGCCTTTCTGGAGCTGGGCACGGTTCGTAAAAAAAACCAAGTCAATGCTCTGGTGAAAATATTAGTGGATTTTGCGGTTTCCACCATGGCTTATTTCTTTGTTGGTTATTACATAGCCTATGGTGTGCATTTTTTTGTCGGGGCCGAAGAGCTTTCTGCAAAGAGTGGCTTTGAAATGGTGAAGTTTTTTTTCCTGCTGACATTTGCAGCGGCAATTCCAGCGATTATTTCGGGCGGTATTGCTGAGCGAGCTCGCTTTCATCCGCAATTAGTCGCGACCGCATTGCTAGTGGGTCTGGTGTATCCATTTTTTGAAGGCATTGCTTGGAACCAACGTTTTGGAATTCAAGCCTGGCTTGAGTTGCATTTTGGTTTTGCTTTTCATGATTTTGCAGGCTCAGTCGTTGTGCATGCGGTTGGTGGTTGGGCAGCATTACCAGCTGTCATTTTGTTGGGCTCACGTCGAGGACGTTATTCCGGTGATGGTGCTGTCGCTGCTCATCCACCCTCGAGCATTCCATTTTTAGCGCTGGGTGCGTGGATATTAGCTGTAGGTTGGTTTGGTTTTAACGTCATGAGCGCGCAGACCCTCGACAAGATGAATGGTTTGGTTGCGATGAATTCGCTGATGGCTATGGTTGGAGGTACTCTGGTCGCGGTTGTGATGGGAAGGAATGACCCAGGCTTTGCTTATAACGGCCCTCTCGCTGGTTTGGTCGCAGTGTGTGCAGGTTCAGATTTAATGCATCCGTTAGGTGCTCTGGTGACCGGTGGTATTGCGGGCTTTATTTTTGTTTGGTTGTTTACGCTGACCCAAAACCGTTGGAAGATTGATGATGTGTTGGGTGTCTGGCCTTTGCATGGTTTATGCGGTGCATGGGGTGGGATAGCTGCAGGAATTTTTGGTTTGCAGTCCTTAGGCGGAATAGGTGGTGTATCACTGATGTCGCAAGTGGTCGGTACCGTGTTAGGTATCGTCATTGCATCGTTAGGGGGTTTTCTTATTTACGCGGTACTAAAGAAGACCGTTGGTATTCGGCTGGACCCCGAAGAAGAGTACGAGGGTGCTGATCTATCCATACATAAAATCACAGCCACTCCGGAACGCGAAGTGAGTTGGTGATAGCAATTAATATTTACGCTTTCATTGATTTTCGTATATCGAAGGAGTGAAATCCAAACGATTGCGGATTTTTGTGAGTAGCGAGATCGGCGAAAAAAAGTTTTAATGTTTTTGATACCGTTGGGAAGGCAAGGTCTTCCCACGGTATATCTAATTCCGAAAAAAGTTTAACTTCCAAACTTTCAGTGCCTGCTGAAAAATTCAGATCTAATAAACGTGCGCGATAAAAAAGATGTACCTGATGAATGTGGGGTACATTCAGCATGGTGTAGAGCTCGTGCATTTCTATGTTTGCGCCAGCCTCTTCCAGCGTTTCTCGAGCGGCTGCTTCAGAGGTGGTTTCATTGTTTTCCATGAATCCAGCGGGTAGCGTCCAGTAGCCGTGTCGAGGTTCTATGGCGCGCCGACACAGCAAAATCTTTTGCTCACCGTCTTGATCCCAAAAAGGGATACTTCCAACAACCATCTTGGGGTTTTGATAGTGAACAGTCCGGCATTGTTCGCACACGTACCGCAAACGATTATCGTCGGGGGGTATTTGAAGCGAAACAGTGTTTCCGCAGTCCGAGCAAAATTTCATTGAAAAGTGTTTTGTGAGTTTGCTAAAGCGCGACGTAGAGCTTTTAGCCAGTTTAGCACTCGAACGGCGAATGTCTGCTTAGTATCAAAGATTGCAAACTTTGACCATACGCTGTATATTTCAGTCCCTCAGACGCGGGGTGGAGCAGTCTGGCAGCTCGTCGGGCTCATAACCCGAAGGTCGTAGGTTCAAATCCTGCCCCCGCAACCAGTTATCAAGCCCGGTTTATTTAACCGGGCTTAGTTTTTTGTGCAGCAATCGCGTCGACCAGCAGTCAATTCGATTCAAGCACTGCTTCAGGCGATGGCTTTCATACATGCAAGCTATGGTTACTTTGGCTTAGCCCAAAATTTCAGGCGATGACAAGCGCCGGGAAGTGCCCTATAATCCGGCCAACTCGGCTTGACGCGGCTTCGTTCCTATTACGGGACTTTCTGTCACGCGTCCTACTAGTCAGATGGCCTAGCCCACGTCACTTGCCCACCAAAAAAGCATAACTCTCGGGCGCTGACGTTAAAGCACCACCGATATTTTTGTTCCCAAAGCAGCTTGATTTGCTTGGGCCTTGAATAATTGCATTCCATTGCTACCAACCTAACTGCAAGAACCGCAGATGAATACCCAAGAGGCGAAAAAAGTCCTCGAGACAGTGCTACTTTGCACTCACGAGGCGCTTTCCATTAGTGATCTTAAAAAGTTATTTGCCGGTCCCGTCGAGGAGGCAGAATCGACGCTCGATACCGAGACCATCAAATCACTTTTAGAAGAATTAGCGCAAGATTGGTCCGAGCGCGGTGTTGAGCTCGTCACGCTTTCTACCGGCTGGCGATTTCAAAGCCGTCCGGAAATTAAGCCTTTTCTT
>Ga0214919_10001429_pt1 | contig 39076 bp, 31 predicted proteins | sample LL1503_MetaG_FD_177994 | JGI IMG/M metagenome (GOLD analysis project Ga0214919, IMG submission 177994) | Freshwater microbial communities from Lake Lanier, Atlanta, Georgia, United States - LL-1503 | ecosystem: Environmental > Aquatic > Freshwater > Lake | place: USA: Georgia | collected...
ACCTATATTTTTCAAAATGTCATCTTCCCTATTCAAGCCGTTTTTAAATTTGGAGGTGAAGATGTTACTGTAGAATTGAATGAAACTAAAAACTATAAAATAACAGTGGTATTAAGAGATTAAAACAACGCTAGCCATTAAATTAAAAAGCCGCCCCAGTATTATTTTTATCGGGGCGGCTTTTTTTATTTGTAAAGTACTATTGGTACTTATCATGTAATTTATCGTAGAAATTATATTTAGCATCATAATCATCATACGCTTTTTGGTCCTTTCCTCTAGCTTTATCTCTTTTAAACCCATATAAAGTTGCTAAGAAATCAACTGATCTTGAGATCACATTTTTCTCAGGCTTAGTGAATTTATCTTTGTCTTTTAAATTATTATAAGCTTTCTCTATCCATTCAATAGCAGCATCCACTTTAACTAAAATAGGTTGCTCTAGTGCTACATTTAGTTTTTTAACTGAGTCAATAGAAGTCTTAAACTTAGCATCTTCTAATAATTTCTTTTTAGGATCTTTTGAAGGGGCTGGTCTACTGGTATTTAAAGATTGTAAGGCTCTGATATTTTCAGCTACTTTATCATCCAATACAGAAAATTGATTATAATAACTGATACCAGCATTAAATGCTGCAGCAAAGTTATTTGCATTCATTGAAAATGCTTTTTTATAAGCATCCTGTGCTTTAAGTAAATAAGTATTTGATAAGTCAGCACTTACACCATCCATTGATTTTCCTGCCATGAACATATCGCCAAACATTTGACAAGCAAATTCAGTGATTGTATTATCAGCGATCATTTCATCATAAGATGCAATTTTCTCCTCCATGCTGTAATGTTTGTCAATATAATCTGTCTTATATTCAAACCAATTTTCAGCTGGATATGCTGCTTGTGTTATTTTATAATAAGTGTCAAAACCAGATTTATCCTTTGTGTCTATATAATAAACTAATAAGTAACGATACGCATCGATTAACTCACTTGAATTTATTTTAGCATCTATTAATCTTTTATAATAAGCAGCACATGTAGCTTTATTACCAGCATTTTGATGCGCATAACCAGCATACATTAATGATGTTGTATCAAATTTTTGTTTTGAATTAGCCCAACCCTTAGAAAAAATTAAATCGCTATATCTTACAGCTATATCAAAATGTTCTGCTGATTTTTTCCAATCTTTTCCACTGAACCCTGCTACCCCATCTTTGAATGCTTTAAAATAAATAGTAAAAAATGGGTCTTGGCCATATTCTTTTGCAGCTTTAAAGCTGGTATCCATTTTCATGTATTCTTCGATAGCAGTATTCATTAGTTCGTATGCATTGGGATATTTTTTTGCAATCACGCTATCTTTTGCTAGGCCATCATAAATAAATGCTTTTAAATAAACACCATCGGGAGTTGTTGCTAATGAAGCATTTTTTGTCACTGCTTTATCATATTCAACTTTTGCAGCATCATACTTTTTTAATAATAATATACCTTGAACTTTTTTAAAGTCTTGTGCATAGGTCATTTGCATGAATGTCACTAAGCTTAACAATCCGATAATTTTTTTCATAATTTTTGGTTTTGGTTGGTGTTATTTTTTAAAACACCATTAAATATAAAAATTCTTTTTTTTAAATAGCGTAATTAGTTTTCAGGTGTCTCATCTCCTGCGTCATTTAAGGTATTATCTACTTTATTTTCAGAATCGGTAGCAGCTTCATTATCAGTTGAAGCAATAATATCATCAGTTCCTTCCCCAGATGGTTCTGCACCTTCTGTTATTTCTAATTCAGGGACATCCTGTTCTTCAATTTTTGAAGTAGCTGCAATTTCATCACCCTCATCTAAACGGATTAATTTTACACCTTGTGTTGCCCTACCCGCTTCTCTGATTTCAGTAATACTAGTTCTGATGGTTACGCCTGATTTACAAGTGATAATTAAATCTTCTTTTTCAAGTACATCCATTAATCCAACCAAGCTTCCTGTTTTTTCAGTAACATTAATTGTTTTCACCCCTTTACCACCACGATTGGTAATACGGTAGTCGTCAATAGCTGTTCTTTTACCATAACCTTGCTGGCTTACCACTAATATAGTTCGGTTTTTATCTTCTCTATTTACACAAACCAATCCTACTACTTCATCTGTATCATTATCAACTTCAATACCGGCAACACCAATCGCGCCACGACCTGTTGGACGTACTTTTTCCTCTGGGAAACGAATGGCTCTTCCGGATTTTACCGCCATCATGATTTCATTATTACCATCTGTTAAACGTGCTGCTAATAATTCATCCCCTTCGTTAATGGTAATCGCATTCACACCGCTTACCCTTGGACGACTAAATTCTTCTAAGCAAGTTTTTTTAATGATGCCTCGCTTGGTACATAAAACGATATAGTGATTATTAACATAATCCTTGTCGTCTAGCTTACGAACTTCAATAATCGCTTTTACCTTATCATCCGGTGGTATTTGAATCAAATTTTGAACTGCACGACCCTTGCTAGTTTTTTCACCCTCTGGAATTTCATACACCCTTAACCAGAAACATCTTCCTTTTTCAGTAAAGAACAACATGGTATCATGCGTAGATGCAATAAATAAATGCTCTACATAATCTTCTTCTCTTGTTTTTGAACCAATGGCGCCACGACCTCCTCTTTTTTGTTGGCGATATTCTGAAACAGAAGTACGTTTTATATAACCTAAATGAGAAATGGTAATCACCACATCTTCTTCTTCAATTAAATCTTCCAATTTCATTTCATCCGCTAAGTATTGAATTTCAGATTTACGTTCGTCTCCAAATTTCTCTTTCACTTCTAACAATTCAGTTTTGATTAATTCAAAACGTAAATACTCACTTCCTAATAATTCTTTTAAAGAAGCAATCAATTTCATCAACTGATCAAATTCTTCTTTAATTTTTTCGCGCTCCATACCCGTTAAGCGTTGTAATCTTAATTCTAAGATTGCTTTGGCTTGTATTTCGGAAATACCCCAACCTGCAGTCATCAAGGCTTCTTTTGCTGCATCTGGATTAGCGGAGCTTCGGATTAAACGAATTACTTCATCTAAGTGATCTAATGCAATTAAATAACCTTCTAAAATATGTGCTCGATCTTCCGCTTTCTTTAATTCAAATTTGGCACGACGAATAACCACTTCCATTCTAAAATCAACAAACTCGCTTATTAAATCACGAACATTTAAAATTTTAGGCCGCCCTTTACTTAAGGCAACGTTATTTATACCATAACTTGTTTGTAGTTCGGTGTATTTAAATAATTGATTAATGATGACTTGCGCAACTGCATCCTTTCGTAGTTCAATGACGATACGCGTTCCTTCTCGCTTATTACTTTCATTGTTCACATGGGTGATGCCATCAATTGTTTTATCAACGACTAATTGACCAATACGATCCGTTAAAGTATCGCGATTTACTTGGTAAGGAATTTCATTGATAACAATCAATTCACGGCCATTGGGTTTGGTTTCTATATTGCATTTACCTCTCACCACCACACGACCTCTACCGGTCATTAATCCTTGCTTAACCCCTTCCATGCCATATATGATACCTCCAGTTGGAAAATCAGGTGCTTTCACAAACTGAATTAACTCCTCAACAGTAATATCTCTGTTTCCGATGTATGCGATACAACCATCCACCACTTCATTTAAATTATGTGGCAGCATATTGGTCGCCATACCCACTGCGATACCAGAAGACCCATTCACTAAAAGTTGCGGGATACGTGTTGGTAATACAGATGGTTCTTGTAAACTATCATCAAAGTTTAATTGGAAATCAACAGTGTCTTTTTCAAGATCGTCCAACATTGCTTCTGAAATACGTTGTAAACGCGCTTCCGTATAACGCATTGCTGCTGGTGGATCTCCATCTTGGTTACCAAAGTTACCTTGACCATCCACTAACTTATAACGCATGGTCCATTCCTGCGCCATACGAACCAATGTATCATAAATTGCCGTATCACCATGTGGGTGAAATTTACCCATTACTTCTCCTACAATACGTGCTGATTTTTTATACGCCTTGTTGCTGTTATTCCCCAGCTCATGCATTGCAAACAAAACCCTGCGGTGCACTGGCTTAAATCCATCACGAACATCCGGTAATGCTCTGCCAACGATCACTGACATAGAATAATCTATGTAGGATGTTTTCATTTGTTCCTCAATATTGACCCTTACAACGCGATCACTATCTTGTGTGGCTTCTAGTCCTAAATTATCTTCCATATATTTTATCTTTCGTTACATCAAAAAATGGGGATTAAATAAGCCATTTTGATGTATTACGAAGATAACTTTTCAAGGCCTTTTTTCTTTAAAAATTGGGCGCTATTTTTGGTTCTTTTATCCACAGTTGTGGGTAATAAATTGAGGCTAAAATAGCGGTAAAATTACCCAATCAGACAAGGCTAAATTTATGCTTAAACCACTGGGGTCATATCGCATTCATAATCTAATTGGCGCTTGTCTAAATTGGCCGCAACTACTTTAATCATGATCTTATCTCCCATATTAAATTTACGCCCAGATCTTACCCCCACAAGGGCATAATCGGATTCAACATGTCTGAAATCATCATATTTTGATAAGGTGGTAATACTCACCAAACCTTCACATTTATGGGCAACGGTTTCCACCCAAAATCCAAAACTGGATACCCCGCTGATGACCCCTTCAAAACTTTGGCCTACATAGGAACGCATGAATTCAACTTGTTTGTATTTATTGGATGCTCTTTCTGCTTCCATGGCTGCACGTTCTCTTTCACTGCACTGAACACATTTTTCTTCTAAATTTTCATCATTCATGGGGTGTCCTTGGATCACGGATTCCACAATTCTATGTACTAAAATATCTGGATAACGACGAATAGGTGAAGTAAAATGGCAATAGTTTTCAAATCCTAATCCGTAATGTCCAATATTTTTTGACGTATAAACCGCTTTGGCCATGGTTCGAATACCCAACTGCTCCATGACATGCTGTTCTGGTTTTCCTTTAGCCGCTTGCATGAGTTGGTTAAAACTATGTGCAATATGTTCCGGGGTATCAATACTAAAAGTATATCCATGTTTTTTTGCAAAAACCACGAATGGTGCGAGTTTCTCTTCATTTGGTTGGTCATGGATACGAAATGGAAAAGGCAATGGTTCTTTTTTAATTTTAATCTTCCCCATTTTTTCAGCAATGAGTTGATTCGCTTTTAACATTAATTCTTCAATAAGCTGGTGTGATTCCTTGCTTTCCTTCACGGTTATTCCAATGGGTTTTCCTTTTTCATCTAAAGTAAAGCGTACTTCCTGTGATGAAAAGTTAATAGCACCATGATCAAAACGTTGTTGTCTTAATTTTTGGGTGAAATCCAATAACCATAATATTTCATTCACGTGATCCATGGATGGATCGCCCGCTTTTGTGTCAATAATTTCCTGCACCTGTTCATAAGTATATCGACGATCAGAATATATGATTGTTTTACCAAACCAGGTTTGCACTATGGCTCCAGTTGGATCTACTTCAAATGTGGCTGAAAATGTTAACTTTTCTTCATGAGGGCGCAAAGAACATAATTCATTGGAGATACGTTCTGGTAACATAGGATATACCCTATCCGGTAAATACACCGATGTAGCGCGTTCAAAGGCTTCATTATCGACTGCAGTGCCTGGTTGTACAAAATGACTTACATCTGCAATATGCACGCCAATTTCAATGTTTTTATTCGGTAAAACTTGATAGGAAATGGCATCATCAAAATCTTTGGCGTCCACTGGATCAATGGTGAAAGTTAACACTTTTCTATAATCCTTTCTTTTGGCGATTTCAGCTTCGGATACCTTGTCAGATAATGATCTTGCAAAAGCCAAAGTTTCGGCACTAAATTCCAATGAAAATCCTGCTTCAGCCACAATCGATTTCATTGCCAAATCATTTTCTTGTTCAGGGGTGAATATATTTAATACTTCCCCTTCTGGTTTGCGACTGGCTTTGTCCCAATTAGTAAGCTTAACCATTACACGATCCTTATCCTTAGCTCCATTTAAATTTTTAATTGGAATATAGATATCAGGCATGGGATGAATACTGTTCGGTATAAAAAAAGCATGCTTATTCGTTACCTGCATGGTTCCTGCAAAGGAAACTTGTTTTCGTTTTAATACTTCAAGTACTTTCCCCTCTTTTTTGCCTGTGCCTTGTCTGATTTTTGTAATTTTTACCTGTACTTGATCTCCTTTTAAAGCAGTATTAAAATCAGTTGGAAAAACCAATATATCGTTTTCCAAACCTGATACCACAACAAAGCCCATCCCCGATTTAGCAATGTCTAAAGTGCCTGTATAACTCGTGGTAATATTTGTATTTTTTGTTGTGGGTTTCCCCTTTCTTGTTGTTTTTTTCTTAGTTCCCATTGTTGTTTTTATAAAATTGTGCAACATTATTAATAACCAGCGCATCAAACTTTCCCTGTTCCCCAAATAAAAATTGAGGTTTAATAGGCAAAACATATAATGGAATGTCGTTAAGTTCTTCTGTATATTTTACAAGTCGTACTGCATCCTTCTCGGTGGTTAAAATTAATTTGCTTTTTGAATTAATTTGATTGAATTTTTCTTTGATCTCATTTAAATCCTCTATGGAGAAAATATGATGATCGCTATAGCTTATTTGATAGTAGGTATGTGAGTTTTCGTGAATATAATTTTTTAAAGGTAGTGGATTCGCAATGCCACAAACGAGTAATACTTCGTCCCGCATGGTTAACACCCATTGATCTGATGGATTGTAAATATGATAGGGCGTGTCATAGGCGATGGTGGTAAAAAATACATGTTGTTCCGGTTCTGGATTTAACTTTTCTATAATCTCCTCTTTTTCGATTACAGATAAGTTAGCCGGACATTTAGTGACAATAATAATATTTGCTCTTTTGGCTGACTTTCGCTCGTCTCTTAAATCACCCGTAGGAATAAAAAAATCATCACAATACAAATTATCGTACTCGGTCAACAAAATATTAAAATCAGCCACTATTTCTCTGTGTTGAAATGCATCATCTAAAATAATTAATTGCAAGTCAGGCACATCTTGAATTAATTGCGGAATGGCTTCAATGCGTCTTTCTCCAACTGCCACCGCCACATTTGGATACTTAATATGAAACTGCATAGGCTCATCTCCAATTTCAAGTGCAGATGTAAATTGATTTGCCAAAGCATACCCTTCCGTTTTTCTTTTATATCCCCTACTTAATGTTGCTAATTTATATTCATCAGATAAAATAGATAAAAGGTATTCCACCATCGGTGATTTTCCCGTACCCCCTAATGATAAATTACCAACACAAATCATGGGCACATTAAATTGTACCGACTTTAAATAATGTTTAAAATAAAGCCAATTACGAAATGCAACTATCCAACCATATACAATTGCAAATGGTAAAAGTAAAACTCTAAAAGATTTTAAAAAGAGGTTATTTAAATTCATAACTATTCCAAGGCGTAATACAATGGGTTAAAGGTACGTCAAATTCATGGGTATCTTGGATGTTTGGTATGGGGTCAAAATAAGAAATGCCAATACGATGATGCGGATGATGGCAGGTATAAAAATATTTATCGTAATACCCTTTTCCAAAGCCTAGACGGTGTCCTAATAAATCAAAACCCAATAATGGAACTAAGAAGCAATCAATATCATGACTAGGAATCATATTAATTTGATTGGGTTCATAAATACCCATCGCATTCAAATGAAGTTCGGGAGTAGCTTCATGAAATTGCATCGTCCCCGATGTTTTATCAATTACAGGATATACAATGATTAAATCGGGAATAAATTGTTGCAAGTAGCTGGTTAATAAAATTGTATTCGGTTCATTGTGCTTTTCCATTGGATAAAAACTTCCAATGGTCTGTATGTTTGAAAAATCTAATTTTTGAAACTGTATTAACAACAAATCATCCCATTTGATACATTCCGTTTGGGATAAATTTTGACGTTTTTGTAATAAGGATTTCCTTGCTTCGTCTTTAAACATAGTATAATTTACGAAAATTTATTGAATGTTATACACAAGCAAAAAAACTAAAAATAGTGGTGCCGTAATTTCTTTGGAAACTATATCCGGCAAACTGGGTATAATCATTGCGCGGTGTATGTTCTAATATAAAATAGCCATCAGGTGCAATTAGCTTTTGTTGCACAATAATTTTAGGTAATTCGTCAATGGTATTTAAAGCATAGGGTGGGCCAGCAAAAATGATATCATAGGATTGTTTACAAGAAGCTAAAAACTGAAAAACATCCATCCTATTTAATTGTACATTTTCAATTTTCAATAAGTCCACATTCTTTTTGATAAAGTCAAGCATGATTGGATCTTTCTCAACAATAGTCAATTCCCCTGCCCCTCTTGAAGCAAGTTCATAACTAATACAACCAGTGCCCCCAAATAAATCAAGTGTTTTAATGCCGTCTAATTTTACCCTATTTTGCAAAATATTAAACAAACCCTCCTTCGCAATATCAGTAGTGGGTCTGGTATGCGGCATATTTTGGGGTGGATGAATGCGTCGACCTCCATATTGTCCAGCGATTATTCTCATTAAAATATAAAATAGGGTGCGTAAGTGTGATGTGGGAACTCCTTGTTTAAATTAGTGCCAATACCTTCATTCGGTGCCATTAATATAGTCGTATCTGCAAAATATCTTTGCAATGTTTTAATCCAATTCAATTGTTCTGCATCAAACCCAGCAATGGTTAATGAAAAAACATTAGGAACAATACCTGCATTCGAACAGGTATTTAATAGCGTATAGGTATTTTGGTCATCCCCCCCTACTTTAAAATGGTTAATTAATTTTAATTGTCCTTCTTGATGAATCACTACACAAAAGTTATTATTAAACATGGTCACATTAACCCCATCCTTAGGATGCTGCAAAAGGTATTCTGAATAATGATGCCATTTACCCGTTGGAAATGATCGGGTTAGTAATGTATTTAAATGATCAGGTATTGAATACACCAACATTTTATCATTTGCTAATGGCGCTAATTGCACTTCTTCTTCCTGGGAAACTTCATGTAATAAGGAGAGTTCATTTTTATACAATAAGTGGTCGGCGATGTTATATTTTTTTGTAACGATGTAACTACTGTTATTCATCACAAAATAAATGTTACAATAGGTATTTTGAATCAATTTTGAATTATTCTGTAAATAAGCCACCAATTGATTCCATCCAATATTTTCAGGATCGTTGACAAAATATTCAAAACATTGATAGGTATTTGAAATGTTATTTTTCACTGAAAAAGCAATCGCAGATTCATCCACAATAAGGTATAAATCCTCCACCTTATTATTAGCTGTGCTTTCCAATACCCCGTAAATACCAATTTTTTTCTTTGCCATGTTCTAATTCTTATGCAATATTATAAAAAAAGGGGCAGTTCATTGTAAAAACTAATTGTAGATTTGCCAATATGAGCGATAGCAATAGCAATCCATCCCTACAGGTAACAGTTTCAAGTAAACAGATATTGGCCATTTCCTTGCCCATTGCTTTAGCCATCATGGTTCCGCAGGTTAATTTTGTTATTAATAATATTTTCTTAGGTGCCCTAAGTTCAGAAGCCTTGGCGATTGGTGGCATTACTGGTGTGTTTTACTTGATTTTTGGGGTGATGGGACAAGGATTGAATAATGGACTTCAAGCGCTTATTTCCCGTCGCGCAGGTGAAAATAGAGTGGATGAAATTGGGGTATTGTTTAACCAGGGCGTTATTATCTCGGTATTATTATCGGTCATTGCAATCGCATTTACTTATTTTATTGCTCCTAGTATTTTTCATAGCGTGTTACATGATACCCAAAGAGCCAATTCGGTGATTGAATTTTTGAAAATTAGAATTTGGGGTGTCCCCTTTTTGTTTATTTATCAAATGCGTAATGCATTACTCGTAGGGACGAATCAAAGTAATTTTTTGATTATTGGCACGGCTACAGAAGCAGCGTTTAATATATTTTTTGATTATAGTTTGATATTTGGTCATTTTGGATTTTCCGCAATGGGCTTAAATGGAGCAGCATATGCTTCCATTATTTCAGAAGTGATGGGTTTGTTCGTTATATATTTAGTGATTCATTATCAAAAAATTGGCGCCAGATTTGAGTTATTTAAAAACTTTGAAATTAAATGGGATTATATCAAACTCATTTTAGTGCAATCCTCCCCCATCATGATGCAATACATGATCAGTATTATTAGTTGGGAAATATTTTACATTTTGATTGAACATAGAGGGGAACAATCCTTAGCAGTTTCCAATTCAATGCGCAATATATTTGGATTTTTTGGCAGCTTTACTTGGGCTTTTGCAGCCACTTCCAATACCATGGTGAGTAATATTATTGGTCAAAACATGCAGGACAAAGTAATTCCATTAATTAATAAAATTGCTAAATGGAGTTTTGGCTTTGCTTTAGGCGTTTGTATACTATTGAATGTATTTGCGCATCAATTTTTATCCATTTATGGACAAGGAGCAGGTTTTATGCAGGAAGGCATCCCTGTGTTAAGGGTCGTTTCCATTGCTTTATTAATTATGTCTATTGCTACTATTTGGTTAAACGGAGTTACGGGTACAGGTCAATCAAAAATTAATTTAGCCATTGAATTTGTAGCTATAATTATTTATTTGATTTATGCGTATGTGACGATTGAATATTATCAATTTCCGATCACTATAGGATGGATGTGCGAAATTATTTATTGGTTAACTTTGTTAGTACCCTCTTACCTTTATATTAAATCATATCGCTGGAAGGATAAGAAAATATAGTGCTATGTTCAGTAGTATTATATTTGGACGCAAATAACGGAGACAAGAAAATTTAACTCCTAGATTTTTCAATTTTAACGGACACATTTCCTTCAAAGGAAGGTATGGGCAAATGAAGCTTGGTAATTTTTACAAATACTTTATTAGCTAAGGTTTGCGATGACAAAATATCATCTGCTATTTTACCAACTAAAGTTTCTAATAAAGGTGTTGGGATTTCCATCCATTTTTTTACAATTGCATATACATGAACATAATCAATGGTTTGATCCAATTGATCAATAACTCCTTGCTTGGGTGTAAAGTCAATATCAATTTCAACAGAATAATTATTACCTAATTTTTTTTCTTCAGGGTATAAACCATGATAGCCCACAAATAATAATTTGTTCAGACTAATACGCATGGTTTGATTTGTTGACATGAATTTTATTTTAGTGCCCTTTTGCAGTTAAATACCTTTCTGCATCTAAGGCAGCCATACATCCACTTCCAGCAGCTGTTACTGCTTGACGATAGTTTTTATCTTGCACATCCCCTGAAGCAAATACACCTGGAACATTTGTTTTAGTGGTACCTGGCTCCGTCAATATGTAACCAGTTTCATCTGTTTTAATAAACTCAGAAAATATACCGCTATTTGGTTGGTGTCCAATGGCAACGAAAAAAGCACTTACTGGAATTTCTTGTAAAGTGTTGGTTTTGGTATTTTTGATTCTTACCGCTTGTACTGTTTTGTCTCCTAAAATTTCATCTGTTTCACTATTGAAATACATTTTAATATTTGGTGTATTTAAAACGCGATCCTGCATTACTTTACTTGCACGCATTTGATCTTTACGAACAATCATATGCACGGTAGTACACATTTTTGATAAATAATGTGCTTCTTCAGCAGCAGTATCACCAGCTCCAACAATCGCTACTTCTTTTCCTTTAAAAAAGAAACCATCACAAACAGCACATGCACTCACTCCGAATCCATTAAATTTTTCTTCACTTGGTATACCTAACCATTTAGCACTAGCGCCTGTTGAAATAATTACGGCATCCGCTTCAATGATCTTTTCATCATCAATCCATACTTTTTTAACCTCCCCACTAAAATCAACTTTAGTTGCTAGACCATAGCGAATATCAGCACCCATCCGAGCCGCTTGTTTTTCAAAGTTGACCATCATATCAGGGCCTTGAATACCATCTGGGAATCCTGGATAATTTTCGACCTCTGTGGTAATTGTTAATTGACCACCGGGTTGAATTCCTTGGTATAATAAAGGTTTCATATTTGCCCTTGCTGCATATATAGCAGCAGTATAACCTGCGGGGCCTGAACCTATAATTAAAATGCTTACTTTTTCTGTTTCCATAACTTCTTTATTTCTTATTCAAAATTCTATAATAAATCCCACCTAAAAAAAAGCCCCGTCTAATCCTAAGATTGAAGGGGCTTGATAATATTTTAAACTACTAGCCCAAATAAGCTTTAAGTGCATTGCTGTATCTCGCTTTTTGTAAACGTTTAATAGCACGCTCCTTAATTTGTCTTATTCTTTCCTTCGTTAAATCGTATTTAATGCCAATTTGTTCAATAGTAACGCCATTTTCTCCATCTAAACCAAAATAGGCATTAACAATCTCTGCCTCTCTGGGACTCAATGACTTAAGTACACGACGAATTTCCTCTCTTAATGAATCTTTCATCACATCTTCGTCTGTTTCATCACCACCTTTTAATAAATCACCCATGGCTACATCCTCTGCTTCATGCACTGGTGCATCTAATGAAGTGTGACGGGTATTTGATTGAAATATATTATTGATCTCAGTCTCAGACATTTCCAAAATTCCTGCCAATTCCTCAGTGGATGGCTCACGCTCATGTTCTTGCTCAAAAGCCATATATGCTTTATTGGCCTTATTATAGGTACCAATTTTGTTTTGGGGTAAACGAACCAAACGACCTTGCTCAGCCAAAGCTTGCAAAATAGATTGACGAATCCACCAAACCGCATACGAAATAAATTTAAAACCTTTGGTTTCATCGAAACGTTGTGCAGCTTTGATTAAACCTAAATTCCCTTCATTGATTAAATCAGATAAAGACAAACCTTGGTGTTGGTATTGTTTTGCAACCGATACAACGAAACGAAGGTTGGCTTGTACTAATTTATCCAATGCACGTTGATCACCCATTTTAATACGCTGCGCTAAAGTGGTTTCTTCTTCTGGATTTATCATAGAGATTTTAGAAATCTCTTGTAAATACTTCTCAACCGCTTGCGAATCTCTGTTGGTAATCTGTGTTGCAATTTTAAGCTGCCTCATGCAAAGAATTTATTTAAAGGTATAACGATGTAAAGGTCAAAAAAGTTGTGTCTAAGCATAAGTAAAATAGGTAATTTTACCAAATGTTAGTCGGCAAAGGTACAATTTTGAGACTAATTTAGCAAATATTGATTGTAAAGCATTTATGCACACATTTTCCCGTTAAAATGTCCCCAAAAGGGTAAATTTTTGAGAATAATCCCTTTCTGAGAATTATCTTCGCGGTATGATTGATTTTAGATCAGATACCGTTACCCTTCCTACCCCCGAAATGTTGGCTTTTATGCATCAAGCACCTGTTGGAGATGATGTATTTGGGGAGGATCCTAGTATCAACGCTTTAGAAGCTAAATCGGCAAGTCTGTTTGGCATGGAAGCTGGCTTGTTTTGTCCAAGTGGCACCATGACCAATCAATTGGCGATTAAAACGCATACCCAAGCTGGGGATGAGGTGATTTGTGAGGAATTATCCCATGTGTACCAATATGAAGGTGGCGGTATTGCTTCCAATTCAGGCTGTTCTGTTAAATTATTACAAGGAAACCGAGGTCGAATTACAGCAAGCCAGATTTTAGCCGCCATCCATCCGGAGGATGTACACAAACCCATTTCAAGATTAATTAGCTTGGAAAATACCTGCAACCGCGGCGGAGGTGCTTGTTATGATTTTAAGGAATTCGAAGAAATACAAAAAATTGCAAAAACGCATCATTTGGGATTACACTTGGATGGTGCTAGAATTTTTAATGCCATTGTACATAAAAAGGAAGATTCAAAACAATACGGCAAAGTATTTGATTCCATCTCCATTTGTTTGAGTAAAGGATTGGGCGCACCCGTTGGAAGTGTATTGGTTGGAGATGCGGCCTTTATAAAAAAAGCAAGAAGATGGCGAAAAGTATTTGGTGGCGGTATGCGTCAAGCAGGATCATTAGCAGCTGCGGGTATTTATGCATTGGATCATCATGTGGATCGATTAAAATTGGATCATCAAAAAGCATTGCTCATTAAAGAGGCATTAGTAAAAAAAGAATTTGTTACAGAGGTTTTTGAAGTGGAAACAAATATTGTTATTGCAAAAATTGAAGGTAAATATAATGCAACACAATTGGCTTCGCTTTTAAAGGAGCATCATATTTTAGTGATTGCAATGACCCCTGCCCTTGTTCGATTTGTATTGCATTTGGATATCACCGATGAAATGTTAGCAACCACAATAGATACTATTGAAAAATTATAGTTAAAACGGATTAATAAAAAGTTGACCATTAGAGAAAAAAATTTGTGAAATAGAAAAGATTATGTTAGAAAGAATTAACCCAACATCGACACAGGCCTGGTTTGTATTAAAAAAGCATTTTGAAGAAGAAATGAACCGTAAGCAAATGAAAGATTTGTTTGCTTCTGATCCTACCCGATTTAATCAGTATTCCATTACCACTGCAGATATATTATTTGATTACTCAAAGAATATTGTCACTGATAAAACATTGCAGTTATTATTTCAATTAGCGAATGAATGTGGATTGCCCAAAGCAATTGCAGCGCAATTTGAGGGAAAGGCAATTAATGAAACCGAACAAAGAGCGGTTTTACATACCGCCTTAAGAAATTTTAGCGGGTTTCCTGTAATGGTGGATGAGCAGGATGTGATGCCTGAAATATTACGCGTACAAAAACAAATGAAAACATTTTGTGACAACATTCATGATGGCACACACAAAGGTTATACAGGAAAAAAAATTACCACGATTGTAAATATAGGTATTGGTGGCAGTGACTTAGGCCCAGTGATGGTCACTGAAGCGCTGAAACCATATTGGGTGGATGGGATACAAATATATTTTGTAAGTAATGTGGATGGCACACATATCGCAGAGACCTTAAAAAAGGTAAAAGCGGAAGAAACTTTGTTCTTAATTGCTTCAAAAACTTTTACGACCCAGGAAACCATGACCAATGCGCACACTGCACGTGCTTGGTTCTTAGAAAAAGCCATAGATGAAAAACACATTGCTACCCATTTTGTGGCCTTGTCTACCAATGAAAAAGCAGTAAATGCTTTTGGCATTAGTAGTAAAAATATGTTTGAGTTTTGGGATTGGGTGGGCGGAAGATATTCTTTATGGAGTGCCATTGGACTATCTATTGCATTGACTATTGGATACGAAAACTTTGAAAAATTATTAAAAGGCGCACATCAGGCTGATCTTCATTTTAAAAACGAAGCGATTGAAAAAAACATGCCAGTGATTATGGCATTATTGGGAATATGGTATACCAACTTTTTTGGTTCACAAAGTGAAGCTATCCTTCCTTATGACCAATACATGCATCGATTTGCTGCCTATTTTCAACAAGGGAATATGGAAAGTAATGGCAAGTTTGTTGATCGTAATGGAACGGCAGTCAACTATACCACAGGCCCAGTGATTTGGGGAGAACCAGGCACCAATGGACAGCATGCATTTTATCAATTAATACACCAAGGCACATTAGTTATTCCTTGTGACTTTATTGCACCAGCCATTAGCCACAATCCTATCGGTGATCATCATGATAAATTACTAAGTAATTATTTTGCACAAACAGAAGCATTATTAAATGGAAAAACAAATGCAGAAGTAGTTGCTGAATTAAAACAAAGTAAAAAAACAACAAAGGAAATTGAGACATTAGCGCCTTTTAAAGTTTTCGCAGGTAACAAACCAACGAATTCTTTTTTAGTGAAAAAAATTACCCCAGAAACCTTAGGTTTTTTAATTGCTACTTATGAACATAAAATATTTACGCAAGGGGTTATTTGGAATATTTTTAGTTATGACCAATGGGGCGTTGAATTAGGAAAACAATTGGCTAATAAAATATTACCGGAATTGTCTGACAATAAAAATGTGGACAATCACGATAGTTCCACGAATGGTTTAATCAATCAATATAAAAATTGGAAAACACAAGCTTAATTTCTCCTGATTTAATTATACGTACGATTGCCCTCCATGACAATGAAGCAATAGCTAAAGTAATCCGAACAGCTTTAACTGAATTTGGTGCAAATAAACCAGGGACTGTTTATTACGATCCAACTACGGATCATTTATTTGAATTATTTCAAATACCCGGCGCCATTTATTTCATAGCAGAATTAAAAGGTACGCTGGTGGGTGGTGCAGGCATCTTCCCTACAGAAGGACTGCCAGAAAAAACATGTGAATTAGTAAAACTCTATTTACACAAGGAGGCAAGAGGTATTGGCTTAGGAAAACAACTTTTATTAAAATCAATGCAATGGGCCAAGAATAATGGCTATGAGCAAGTATATTTAGAATCCATGCCTGAACTTTCCAAAGCAGTCAGTATTTATGAGAATGTAGGATTTAAAAAAATCCATCATGCACTTGGGAATAGTGGACATGATGGATGTGATATTTGGATGATTAAAAACTTATAATCGCTTTACAAAAATAATAGCAGATTACCATTTCTCAACCTCTTCTTGACTCATATTATCGCCCTGACTTGCAGGAGTATCTCTTGCTTCTAATGGCTTTTTTTCTGTTATGGAAGCTGGATCAATTTCAACTTCAGGAGCAGTAGGAATAGCTTCTTCTACTGGAGGCGCAGGTGTTTTAGCAGGTGCTGAATTTTCTGAAACTTCTGGTGGTGCGGTATATCTTACACCTTGGTCTGGCGCATTCGGATCTTCTTCATGGTTAAACGCATCAAAATCAAAATCAGGCATTAATTCTGTCTTAACAAAGTCCATGGCTTCTGTTACAGCCTTAATAAACTTATTGAAATCTTCCTTGTAAATGAAAATTTTATGGCGATCATACCCATTATTATCAAAGCGTTTACGACTCTCCGTGATGGTTAAGAAATAATCATTTGAACGGGTAGATCTGACGTCAAAAAAATAAGTGCGTCTTTTTCCAGCACGAATACGCGTACTATAGACACTTTCAATTGGCCGCTCATTACTGTTGTCGAAGTTCTCTTGCTCCATAGTTACATTGAATTATAACTAAAAATATAAAAATGTTACTGAAAATCAAAAAAAATGTCCCTATTCCATCCAAGGTAGAAAATCAGTCTTCTTGGACATTTGACCAGTTTAATTATTGTCTAAAGACTGTTGGGCCCTATATAATTCAGCATAAAGGCCATTTTTAGCTAACAAACTATCATGAGTGCCCTGCTCGGCAATTTTACCCTCCTGTAGATAGATGATGAGGTCGAAATTGAAATTGTAGAAAATACGGTGCGTAATAAAAAGGGTCGTTTTATCTTTTATATAATAATCAAGATTACCTAAAATGGTTCTTTCGGTATTTGCATCTACTGCACTTAAACAATCATCTAAAATTAAAATGGATGGATTTTTAATTAATGCCCTTGCTATGGCGACTCTTTGTTTTTGACCGCCACTTAAAGTGGTACCACGTTCTCCTACTAAAGTATCAAATTGTTTGGGCAAATTATTAATTTCATTTAATACATGAGCCGTTTTAGCTGCATGTGTTAAATCATCATAGGCCACTTTTTCTTTTAATCCAAACTGAATATTATTTTGTATCGTATCACTGAATAAAAAAACATCCTGTTGCACATAGCCAATAGCATTTCTTAAATGCTGTACCTGATATTGATTTACATCTACCCCATCCATTAAAATTTGACCTGTGGAGGTTTCATACATCCTGGTTAATAGTTGCGCAATGGTAGTTTTCCCAGCACCAGTCTTTCCTAATATTAAAACTTTTTGACCCGATTTAATAGTTAAATTAAAATCAGACAATGCTTTAATTTCAGAATGCGGGAAAACCAATGAAACATCCTTAAAATCAATATCACCTTTTAATGGTGTTATGACAGGTGAAGTTGGATTAGTAATATTAGGTTGGATAGATAAAAATTCATTCAATCTTTTTTGTGATGCAGCTGCTCTTTGAATCATACTTGCCGTCCAACCAATCGCACTCACGGGGAAAGTAAGCATATTGATATAAATCACAAACTCAATGACTGTAGCCACTTTGGAAGGATCATGAAGGGCTTGCAATCCACCCAAGTATATAGTAATTAATGTACTTAAGCCAATCATTAAAGCCATCGTTGGTGCATAAAAAGCTTCAACTTTAGCTAAGCTGACTGCATTTTCACGATACAATTCACTATTTTTTTTAAAGAAACCCAACATTGCATTTTCTTGCACAAATGATTTTATTACTCTTATTCCAGAATAAGATTCTTGTGCATTGGTGGTTAAATCAGAAAGTTGTCCTTGAATTTGTTCACTCTTTTTATTAATGATGCTATTCACATAATAAATAGTAATGGCTAATATTGGAAGCGGTGCTAAAACATATAAACTAAGTAGTACATCCTTGCTAAACATATTGTACAAGCAAAAACCGATTAATGAAACTAGGTTAATTAAATACATTAAAGAAGGGCCGGTATACATACGCACCCTACTAACATCTTCCGTGATGCGACTCATTAAATCACCCGTGCTATGTGTTTTATAAAATTCAGTATCTAATTTTTGATAGTGTTCGTACACTTGGTTTTTTTGATCAAACTCAATATGCCTGCTCATCACAATTATAGTTTGGCGCATAAAAAACATAAACACCCCTCTGATGATGGCCAAAATCAAAATAGTAAGGCTACAAAAAGTGACCAAACTCGCAAATGTAAAATTATAATGCGCACTAATTTGATCGATACCAATCGTGACCATTTCATTATGAATTGGGGAAAGGATCTTAGCACCTGGTAATTTTGCTTGAACCAAGCCAACTACATAACCTGTGATTTGAGGCGCCAATACCGCTAAATAGTTAGTTGCAATGACAAATACAATTCCAATGAAGAATCGAACCCGATATTTCCAAAAAAACACATTTAAAGAAGATAATTCTTTCACTTAGGCCATTTTTGTAAAGATACATGGTAGTCAATAAATTAGACCAATTGTTTAACCATATAAATTGCAAGTATTTTTGCAAAATTCGGTTTCCCTTCCTACATTTGCCGCGGAGAGTTGGCAGAGCGGTCGATTGCGGCAGTCTTGAAAACTGTTGACTGTAACAGGTCCTGGGGTTCGAATCCCTAACTCTCCGCAGAATGACAAAAAAGGGGCTAAAAGCCCCTTTTTTAATGCCCATATTGCGCATTTTCACGCAGTGATCCTTGGATAATAAAGAAGATGAGACTCAAATCTTGATTTGAAGTCGAAAATGAATTTATTATCCAAGGTAAAATCCGAAGGATTTAAATGCCATTTTGTTTTGGGCATGAAACCCACAGGCTTCCCCTTTTTTGTCATTCTCGCCCCCACCAGGATCACCGACCAACGGGAGGTAATCCTGGTGGGTGAAAATTTGTAAAATTTTAGATGGGCTGCCGGAGCAAAGCTACAGCAATCCATTTGGGGGATTAATTGAAAATTAATTATAAAACAGATCACCGACCAACGGGAGGTAATCCTGATGATGTACTAATCGGCCAACTCCCCAAACTTTCCCAACTCGTAATCCTGGAAAGCTTCCATAATTTGTTCACGGGTATTCATTACAAATGGACCATGTGCCGCAATGGGTTCATTGATAGGTTCTCCACTTAAAATTAAAACAATACTTTGTTGCGTTGCTTTAATAGTAAATGATTCACCCTCATTTTTAAATAAAGCCAAATGATCTAATGGAACATCTTCGGTATCATTTAAAATTACTTCCCCTTCAATCACCAAAATACATGTATTATGATTGGAAGGAAAACTAAATGTTGCGCTACCGCCTGAAGCTAATTTCGCATTCAACATATTTACAGGTGTGAAAGTACTTGCCGCTCCTTGTTGATTTTGATAGGAACCTGCAATCACTTCAACAATACCTCCGTCTACTTTTATTTTTGGAATATGACTATTCTCAATCGCTTGGTATTTTGGGATACTCATTTTATCTTTTGCAGGCAGGTTCACCCACAACTGCACCATTTGGAAATCGCCACCGGTAGCACAAAAACTTTCTGCATGATATTCTTTATGTAAAACACCACTTGCAGCTGTCATCCATTGTACATCTCCTTCCTTAATTTCACCACCACCACCTGCACTATCATGATGCGCTACACTTCCTTTATAAGCAATGGTGACTGTTTCAAATCCACGATGCGGATGCACACCTACTCCTTTTGGTTTTCCAGTAGGTGGGAAATGGTATCGAGAAGCATAATCTAACATGATAAAAGGATCCATTCTTTCCATGGTTAAACCATAACCACTTGGAATAAAATTATGTACCCTAAATCCATCTCCGACAAAATGGGGTTGCTTAGGCGCTAAAACCATTTCAACTTGTTTCGTACTCATAATGTAAAGTTTTATAAAAAAAATAACGCACAATGAATTGCACGTTATTTATAAAATAATAAGATGAAGCTTTCTAGAATCTTGTTAAATAGCTATTCCAGAAACCAATATAAATAGATGCTTTATTTTTAATCGTTAAATTCCCTGACTCCAAAATTAAACCTGTATTGAATTTTGCATTTCTTTTTCCTTGTCCTTCAAATTCTAATACCGCATTCTTTATGGTGGAATCGTATGGATTATAATTTACGTTAATCAATAATGGCGCATAAGTATAAGTTAATGTATCTGAAATGTGAACATGCGCACTATCTAAATCACCCATATTCCCTGGTGACTTTGGATAAATAATATTCAATGAATCCAAATAAGCCAAACCATTTTTATCATTAGGATCCTTAATCGTTCTAATTATAATCGTATCAGCGAATCTTATGACTCCTGGATTAATTGAATCTTTTGCATTGAATACAAAATCAGGCATTTGTAAAGTGATGCTTCTTGACCAATTTCCAACAAACTTATCCCTTACTTCACTAGTAATAAGACGTTTATTATATGCATAATCCAACTCATACACCACAGATTTATTACAAGCTGTAAATAAAACAACTATAATCAATCCTAAATAGGTAACAAATTTTCTCATAAATCAAATCAATTGTAATGAAACACTAAGGTAAACAATTCATGGAATTATTGTGGAATTATACAAATATATTTTTATTTTATAATATGTAATAATGTACATCAAAATAAGGTTAAGAAGTTGCTATTATCTTCTCCACTACCACCAAGTCAACCAAATCAATATTCATTGGAAGTTGTCCTATTTTTACAATGGCCCTTTTTCCTTTAATATCCAATACCTCACCCACTTGGTAATTATTTTTCATCTTCACCGTAGCACCCACTACAATGGGTTTTGAAAGTTCCTTGTAATTCTTATCTACCTTCTTGGCCAATTTATTAATGACTATTTTATCATTTTTCTTAAACAATAAATTATATAAATTTTTAACTACCTCATCTTTCTTTTCTGCCTTTTTCCAATCCAACGCTATTTGCTTTAGTTTTCGCTCCATCTCCTTTAGGTAAGTGAACTTTTCCTCAGCTACCCTATTTTGCTCCTTTAATAAGGTAATTTGTTGTAAATGTTTTTCCTTATTCAGTGTTTTACTTAGTTCCGCCTGTAAAACATCCACCTCTTTTAATTTCTTAATTAAATCACGTCTTTCCTTTTGAATTAATTGTAAATCCTGTTCCGTACTATTCAATAATTTATCTAATTCAAAGTGATGACTATCCACCAATTTCCTCGCACGATTTATTAAATTCTTAGGTAAGCCAATTCTTTCTGCAATGGCAAAAGTGTAAGAACTTCCTGGCTTACCAATCACTAGTTGATACAAAGGTTCCAACTTAACTTCATCAAATTGCATCGCACCATTCACTATTCCCTTATTATGATTGGCCATCACTTTTAAGTTCAAATAATGCGTAGTCACAATTCCTTGTGCATGTCGATGTGATAATTCTTCCAATATTACTTCTGCGAAAGCACCACCCAAATGTGGATCACTACCACTTCCTAATTCATCAATAAAAAATAAGGTTTTTCCATTCGCATTTTCAATAAAATGTTTCATGTGAATCAAATGACTTGAATAAGTACTTAATTCAAATGCCAAATTTTGCGTATCCCCTAATTGTATAAATAATTGTTTGTAAATACCCATTTGAGAATCTGGATGTACCGGAATCAATAAGCCACTCTGTAACATCACTTGATTTAGACCCAATGTTTTCATCGAAACTGTTTTACCACCTGCGTTAGGCCCACTTATAATAAGTATCCGCGTATTATCATCCAATTGTATATTAACAGGTATTGTTTTTTTACCTGATGACTTATTATACATGTATAACAGAGGATGATAAGCATCTATCAAATGCGAAGTTGCCAAGTTATTAACCATGGGCATTTGCGCATTCATTTCTATCGCCAACATTGCTTTTGCTTTTACAAAATCAAATTGCCCAATGATTTGTAAATAGTTCATTAATAAACTGGAATAAGGCGACAACTGTGCGGTAAGTTGTCTTAATACCCGCTGTACCTCCTTCAATTCTTCTTGTTCTAAACTATACAATTCATTATTTAATTCAATGGTTTCCTCTGGTTCAATAAACGCTGTTTTACGACTATCACTTTCACCGTGTAAAAAACCTTTTACTTGTCGCTTGTATTCTGAAAAAACGGCAACTACCCTTCTTCCATTACTAAAGCTTTCATCAATATCAGCAGTATAACCTGACTTAGCTAACTTACTCACTACCTTTTCAAAAATGCGGCGAAGCTCTTGTCTTTTTTTATACAACTGCATCCTAATTTTAGCCAAATCCTCAGATGCATTGTCCTTCACGGAACCTCGTTCATCCACTACCACATCAATCATTTCAATGATGCACTTTTCATAATAACTATCTGCTACTATTTCATACAAAGCCCCATAGGCTGATTGTCGTTCTGCATCAAACCATTTAAATACTTGTGAAGTATGATCCGCTAATTTTCTTACCAATAGCCACTGCTCTCCGACCAATTGTGCGCCTGGTATACCCAATAATTTCAAATCTCTTCGAATATCTATCACAAAATCAGCGGGAAAATACTGACCAGCCGATTTGATATACTTAAACTCCTGTGTTTGTCGTAAGGCTGTTTGTATATACTTTAAATGGGTATGAATCCGGATATCGTTCACCAATTCCTTACCGATTGTCGTTTGACAATAGTTTAATAAAATGTTAATTATTTTATCAAATTCTAACTGAGATAATGCATTTTCTGGATATACTTTCATGGGCGTATGAGCGGGCAAATTTACTTAAATAAACATTAACCTGCTTTAAACAATTTGGGTATATTATTTGTATTATATTTATAAAAACAAGTTTATGCAAGGCCTTAAAAAAACAAGTATTTTATTATACCTATTTATATGCTTTAGCGCATGTGCCCAAAATAATACAAACACTAAATCGAATAAGATAAATATGACAAATATTGAAACCATTACACTTGGATCTGGCTGCTTTTGGTGTACCGAAGCTTTTTTTCAACGTTTAAAAGGGGTTGTTAAAGTAACCAGTGGCTATAGTGGCGGCTTTGTTGACAACCCTACCTATGAGCAGGTGTGCGATAAAAATACAGGGCATGCTGAAGTATGTCAGGTATTGTTTGATACCACAAAAATTAGTTTAGACGAAATATTATCCGTCTTTTGGAAAACACACGACCCTACTACTTTAAACCAACAAGGAAATGACATTGGGCCACAATATAGGAGTGTTGTATTTTTTCATAACAAACATCAGGAAGATTTGGCAAAAAAATATATCAAAGAATTGAATGCCGCAAAAGCATGGCCTAATCCGGTGGTCACAACCGTTGAAGCATTTGAAAAGTTTTATGCTGCCGAAAACTACCACCAGAACTATTATAACAATAATAAAAACCAAGGATATTGCAGATATGTGATTGGCCCTAAATTGGAGAAGTTTGAAAAAGTATTTGCTGATAAATTAATCAAAGAATAATATCAAAATCTTATATTTCCTTGTTTATTAATCACGACTAATTAAAGCGCCCTTATGAAAAACACTTTATGCATTGTTGTACTGTCCTTTTTTTCATTGACTTTAAATAGCCAACCCGTATTTAATTTACAGGATACTTTAAGAGGAAGTTTAAATGAACATCGTAATTGGTTTGATATTCAGCATTATGATATCACAGTAACTCCTACTTATGAAACAAAATCCATCATTGGGCAAGTGAGTTGGACAGCAAAAGTAGTTAAGCCCGCTAATAACATTCAAATTGATTTACAACAGCCTTTAGTCATTGATAGTGTCATTTATTTTGCGCCTAATACAAAGTCAGGTAAAGCCTTGCCCTATGCAAGAAATTTAAATGTCGCCATTGCCAACTTCAATGAAAAATTAAATATTAACGCAAATTTTAAATTAGTCATTTACTACCATGGTATTCCGCGCGAAGCGGTTCGACCACCTTGGGACGGTGGCTGGATTTGGAAAAAAGATGGCAATGGAAAACCATGGATGTCAGTAGCCTGTCAAAATATAGGAGCTTCAGTTTGGTATCCTTGCAAGGATCACCAATCCGATGAACCTGATCATGGTGCTAGATTAACAATCAATGTGCCAGATACACTGATGGCTATTGGGAACGGCCGCATGATTAAAAAAGAAAATAACCAGCAACTTTCGAGCTATACCTGGGAAGTTAAAAGCCCAATTAACAATTATAATATCATCCCTTACATTGGAGACTACATGGGTTGGAGTGAAAGTTATAATGGCTTAAAAGGAAATTTGGATTTACATTATTGGGTTTTAAAACAAGATTCCACCAAAGCAAAAACACAATTTACGCAAGTGCCTCAAATGTTGAAAGCATTTGAATATTGGATGGGGCCATACCCTTTTTATGAGGATGGTTATCAATTAGTGCAATCACCGCATTTAGGCATGGAGCACCAATCAGCGGTTGCCTATGGTAACAAATTTGGCAATGGATATTTAGGACGTGATTTATCAGGCTCTGGATGGGGTTTGAAATGGGATTATATTATTGTACATGAAAGTGGACACGAGTGGTTTGCCAATAATATCACTACCAATGATATTGCTGATATGTGGGTACACGAAGGTTTTACAGATTATACCGAAACCTTAATGACCGAATACTATTATGGTATTGAGGCGGGCAACGATTATAATTATGGACTTAGACGCGGCATACAAAATAACAAACCCATTATTGCACATTATGGCGTGAATGAAGAGGGCGCTGGCGATATGTATAATAAAGGTGCTAATTTAATTCATAGTTTAAGGCATTCCATAGATAATGATTCTTTGTTCCGTCAAATACTAATTAATCTAAACAAACAATATTATCATAAAACAGTAAATAGTGTTGATATTGAAAATTATATTTCCAAATCTGCAGGATTCAACTTTACAAAATTCTTTGACCAATATTTAAGGAACACGCAAATTCCTTCCTTTGTTTACCAATATGATGAGAAAGAAAAAATATTGACTTACCAATGGAAAAATTGTGTTGTTGGTTTTAATTTACCCCTAGCATTAAGCTACAAAGGGAAAAAATACCAATTAAGTCCCATGGATTATATTCCACAAAAGAAATTAATTACCCAGCCGGATTTTGATATTAAGGAGTTTGTAAAACTCATCAACAGATTATATTACGTAACTACATCTATAGAAAACTAAGTAACAATAATCGATCATATTATTGTGGGCTAGTTCTGCCTAAACTATATAACCTTCTTTGCCAATAAGGATCGGTCAAATCACCTATCGTTACCCCTTGGCTTGTACTTGCATGTGCAAATTTATTATTCGCTAAATATATACCCACATGTGAAATGCGGCGACGTCCTTCAGTTTTAAAAAATATTAAGTCCCCTTCCTTTAAGTTATTCCATTCAATTTTTACACTTTGCTCATACTGTTCAGCTGCAGTGCGTTTTAAATTAACTTTATATATATCACGCATTACATCCAAGGTGAAATAAGAACAATCCACCCCATTTTTAGAATTTCCGCCCAAAACATAAGGTGTACCCCACCACTCATCTATTTTTTGCAGTAATGGAATATTTTTAATTTCTTCCACCGCGATATCCATTTTAAGCGAATATTTAATTTGTAGCCAATTTGCCTTTTCTATATCGGACAAATTCACGGGCATCATTTCATAATTTTTATTAATGACCGCTGGTTTTTCAGTTTCAACAGCATTAGAGGCGTTATTGATGGTAATTTTTCCAGGAGTCACCGAAATATCTTCCAAAAATTCCATGGTTCTTGGGGTTTTCTTGGTATCAGATACTACAACTTGCTTTCCTGTATTTAAAGGAAAGGATAAGTTTTTAAGGGTACTACAGCTAGCCAATAAAATAAGTAATCCAAATAAATGAACACCCCTATATAAATTTTGTATCCCCATAGACAGGCAAGTTAATGTTTGTAGGTGTAAAAAGGGAATTTTAGTCCGTTTTTAACGATTTATTTGTGGAAAATTAAGCCCATTTATACCCCTTAATTTTACGATATTTGTACACTTACACCCATTCCAAGATGCCTACATTTTCACATTTACATGTTCATACCCAATATTCACTTTTGGATGGCGCTGCCTCCATTGAGGGATTGTATGAAAAAGCAATGGGTGATCATATGCCTGCACTTGCCATCACCGATCATGGTAATATGTTTGGGGCATTTAAGTTTGTTAGCCAGGCATGGAAAAAAACAAAAGTCATTGGCAAAGATGCAGATGGAAAAGATATATTAGCCCCGATTGTTAAACCCATTGTAGGTTGTGAATTTTATGTGGTTAAGGATCGTCATATCAAAAACTTCACCAAGGAATTAAAGGATAACCGATATCACCAAGTTCTATTGGCAAAAAATGCGATTGGCTATCAAAACTTAATCAAACTTACTTCTCTTGGATACATTGAAGGGATGTATAGTAAGTACCCACGTATTGATAAATCATTAATTGAAAAATACCATGAAGGATTAATTGCTACTACCTGTTGTATTGGCGCGCATGTACCTCAAGCCATATTAAAAAGTGATGAAGCCGCTGCGGAAAAAGAATTTAAATGGTGGTTGGATATTTTTGGCGAGGACTATTATATTGAAATTCAAAGACATCAAATTCCGGAACAACAAATAATCAATGACCGTCTTTTGCAATTTGCAAAAAAATACAAAGTTCCAGTAATTGCTACGAATGATAGTCATTACATTAATGAAGATGATGCCAATGCACACGATATTTTACTTTGTATCAATACGGGTGAAAAACAATCCACCCCAGGATTTGATGATTTTGTGAATGATGAAATACAAATAAAAAATAGAAGATTCAAGTTTCCGAATAACGAATTTTATTTTAAAACACAGGCGCAAATGTCTGCCTTGTTTAGTGACCTACCTGAATCCATTGATAATACCAATGCGATTGTTGACAAGGTAGATGTGTTGAACTTGAAAAAAGATATTTTACTTCCCGCCTTCCCTATTCCAAAGGAATTTCAAATTCACAAGGAAGCCAATATGAACCAATGGGAACTTTTGAAACATTTGACCTGGGAAGGTGCGCACAAAAGATACCCTGAAATTACCACCGAATTACAAGAGCGACTTGATTTTGAATTATTCACCATTCGTACAATGGGCTTTGCGGGTTATTTTTTAATTGTAAGTGATTTTATACAAGCTGGAAGAAACATGGGGGTTTTTGTAGGTCCCGGTCGTGGATCTGCTGCAGGCAGTGTTGTGGCTTATTGCATTGGCATCACTAATATTGATCCAATTAAATACCAATTACTATTTGAGCGTTTCTTAAATCCTGATCGTAAGAGCATGCCCGATATTGATACGGACTTTGATGATGAAGGTCGTCAAAAAGTAATTGACTATGTGGTTGATAAATATGGCAAGGAACAAGTAGCACAAATTGTTACCTATGGTACCATGGCTGCAAAAAGCAGTATTAAAGATGTTGCCCGTGTAATGGATTTGCCTTTATCTGAAAGTAACTTATTAGCCAAATTAGTTCCTGATAAACCAGGCACTGAATTAAATAGATGTTTACACGCACCACTGACGGTGAAAGAAGGTGAAAAATCATTGGCAGAAAGAGAAGGCTATCAACCAGAAGATATTGACAATGTAAAAAAGTTAAGAGAAATATACAAAGGGAATGATTTACGTGCAGCCGTTTTACATGAAGCAGAAAGATTAGAAGGATCTATCCGAAATACAGGTATTCACGCAGCAGGTATCATCATTGCCCCTAGCGATTTAACTGAAATCATGCCAGTAGCTACTGCCAAAGATTCTACATTATGGGTTACCCAAATTGAAGGAAGTGTGATTGAAGAAGCTGGCGTATTAAAAATGGACTTCTTAGGTTTAAAGACCCTCTCCATTTTAAAAACCGCTTTGGAATTAATCAAACAAAATCACGGAATTGTTATTGATTTGGATTTGATTCCTTTGGACGATGCAAAAACTTTTAATTTATACCAACGCGGCGAAACCAATGCTACATTCCAGTTTGAAAGTGTGGGCATGCAAAAACATTTACGTGATTTAAAGCCAGATAAATTTGCCGATTTAATTGCGATGAATGCCTTGTACCGACCAGGCCCGATGGCATATATTCCTAATTTCATTGAACGTAAACACGGGCGAGAATTAATCAAGTATGATTTGCCTGTGATGGAAGAAATATTAGCGGATACGTATGGTATTACTGTTTATCAGGAACAGGTAATGTTGCTTAGTCAAAAAATTGCCAGCTTTACCAAAGGTGATGCCGATGTACTTAGAAAGGCCATGGGTAAAAAGCAAAAATCGGTATTGGATAAAATGAAAGCGCAGTTTGTTGCCGGCGCTGTAAAAAATGGACATCCTGAAAATGTATTAGAAAAAGTTTGGACGGATTGGGAAGCATTTGCCCAATACGCTTTTAATAAATCACACTCCACTTGCTATGCTTATTTAGCCTATCAAACCGCTTATTTAAAAGCACACTACCCTGGCGAATATATGTCAGCGGTTTTAAACCATGCAGGCAGTATTGATAAAATTACCTTCTTCATGGAAGAATGTAAAAGAATGACGATAAAAGTATTAGGTCCAGATATTAATGAATCACTCAATGGTTTTTCAGTTAATAAAAATGGAGAAATTAGATTTGGCTTAGGTGGATTAAAAGGTGTGGGTGAAGCAGCTATTGAAACCATTATTACCGAAAGAAATAAATCAGGCCATTTTAAAGATATGGTTGATTTTATCAAACGCGTATTATCTCGATCTGTCAATAAAAAATCATTAGAAAGTTTGGCTTACTCTGGAACTTTTGATTGTTTCCCTGAATACCACCGAGCACAATTTTTCCATGTAACAGATGGTGAAAGAACCAACGGTCTCGAAAAATTAATTAATTACGCACAAGCCCTACAAAACGTAAATGCAGGTACGACAAATACTTTATTTGGCGATTTACCTTCAGCCATGCAAGTGCCCGTTCCTAAAATAACCGTATGTGAGGAATGGACATTAACCGAAAAGCTGGATCACGAAAAGGATATTACCGGCATGTTTATGAGTGGGCATCCTTTGGATCATTTCAGCTTTGAAATGCGACATTATCAATTTACACCCATTAATGATTTTAATGAAGTAAGGGATACATTATCGGTGAATTTAAATCAGTTAGGTCGAAATTTTAAGCTAGCTGGATTGGTGACAGAAGTACAACATCGAATGACTAAAACAGGCAAAAACTTTGGCTCTTTTGTCATTGAAGATTTTACGGGGAAAACAGATTTTATTTTATGGAGTGAGGATTATATTAAGTTTCAAAACTACCTAGAAGTAGGTCAAAAGATATTTTTAACTGGGAGCTTTAGGAATAGATACAATCAGCCCAATGCCTTTGAATTTAAAATTACCAATATGTCCTTATTGGAAACCGTGAAGCAAAACCAAACAAGGTCCATTGAAATAAGCATGCACCCTTCCAAGCTTGACCAAGAGATTTTAGAATTTGTTGAAAAGAATTTAAAACAGAACCCAGGCCGAGCTTCCTTAAAATTCAACTTTGTTGAACCTAAGGAACAATTGGTTGCCAGTGTTCGTACCTATGAAAAGGGCTTTTTGATGAATGATGATATGGTTTCCTTTCTGGACAAGCATCCCGACTTATCCGTATTAGTGAACCTGGTTTAAGTAACTGCCTTAACAGGTAATTACATGACGCCCTGTCGGTAAAATTTGTCCCCAATATTTTTTTATAAAGTGGAAAAGTCAAATGGGCAGTTATTAAATATTGGAACTATTTTTGAAGGAGTATAATAAACAACCCAATTAAAATATATAATTATGGCATTAGAATTTACAGATGCGAATTTTCAGAAAGACGTCATGGAATGTGATAAACTTACAGTCATTGATTTTTGGGCAGAATGGTGTGGTCCTTGTCGTGCCATTGGGCCAGTTATTGAAGAATTAGCGGTGCAATACGAAGGAAAAGTAAACATCGGGAAAGTAAATGTGGATGTTAATCCTAACTTAAGCATGAACTTTGGTATTACTTCCATCCCAGCGATCTTATTTGTAAAAGGCGGCGAAGTGGTTGACAAGCAAATTGGAGCAGTACCTAAAGCAGTTTTAGACAAAAAAATTCAAGCGCATTTATAATTTTATCATTGTATACCAATGGTATTCATATAAAATCCCATCCTGTACACTCGGGATGGGATTTTTGTTTATCTTAGGAATCTAAAATCACACTATGGAACGATTTCAAGGCATTGTAGGGATCATTGTTATCATCATCATTGCATATCTATTTTCAAATAACAAAAGTAAAATCAATTACCGCTTGGTGACGAGTGGTTTATTATTACAATTTACGATTGGGGTTTTGATCTTAAAAATTCCAGCAGTGACCCACTTTTTCCAAATCATTGGAAGAGGCATGGGTAAAATTGAACAATTTGCACGCGCAGGCGCCGCATTTGTATATAGTGGTGTTGCGGCAACTACCCCATCGGGCGTTGCTGATTTTGCCAATGGTGGTTTTGTATTTGCATTTAATGTGACTGCTACTATTATATTAGTATGTGTTTTGGTTGCTTTGTTTTATCATTTTGGAATCATGCAACGCATTGTCGCCATTGTTGCAAAATCGATGAATTTTATTATGCGCGTAAGTGGTGCTGAGGCTTTAAGTAATGTTGCTAGTGCATTTGTTGGACAGGTTGAGGCACAAATTATGATTCGTCCCTATTTGGCCACCATGACCAAAAGTGAAATATTAGCCAGTATGAGTGGAAGTTTGGCTTGTATTGCTGGTGGTATTTTAATTGTCTATGCAAATATGGGTGCACAAGCTGGTTTGGATTTGGCACCAAAATTAATCACCGCAAGTTTGATGGCAGCTCCAGGTGCATTAGTGATAGCTAAAATTGTATTCCCTGAAACTGAGGTATCTCAAACTATGGGAAGTGTTAAACTAGAAGTGAAAAGTCAATATAGTAATACCATCGATGCTATCACGCATGGTGCTGGAGATGGATTTAAATTAGCAATGAATGTAATTGCAATGTTGATTGGATTTATCGCTTTAATCGCGATGATTGATTGGATCATGTTAACAGTAGGTCATTTATTCAATCCAAACTTAAACCTGAGCTTAAATTTTGTATTTGGTAAATTATTTTATCCAATGGCTTGGGCCATGGGTATTCCGTCGGTGGATATTCAAAATGCAGCTACTTTATTAGGACAAAAATTAACCATAAACGAATTCGTTGCCTTTAAAAGTTTAACCAGTAAAGCAGTTCCTATAATCACTGAAAAAGGTTTATTAATTGTAAGTATTGCCATTTGTGGTTTTGCTAATTTTAGTAGTGTGGGTATGCTGATTGGTGGTATTGGTGAATTAGCTCCTTCTAGAAGAAAGGACTTAGCCGAATTAGGTTTGAAAGCCCTATTATGCGGAACTTTGGCGTCCTATTTGTCCGCAAGTATGGCAGGACTATTAATGTAATTTATGATTTGTATTAGTTATAAAATTGAACAGTATTATAAGTATAATTCTTAACTTTGTAGCCTAAAATAGTGGGCAATGCAAACGGAGAATATACAATTGATTATAAATTCGGAAAAGGATAGTCAATTACAAAATATTGGGAATAAAGTGATTCATAATGAACGCCTTTCATTTAACGAAGGCGTTTATTTATTTGAGAAAGCATCACTACCCTATGTTGGCGCATTGGCCAATTGGAAAAGAGAATCTTTACACGGGGACAAAACCTATTTCAATAAAAATTTTCATATTGAACCGACCAATGTTTGCGTGTTCTCCTGCAAGTTTTGTTCTTATTCAAAATTATATGCACATAAGGAAGAAGGCTGGGAATTAACCATTGATCAAATGATGGACATTGTTAAATCATATGATGGCAAACCTGTCACTGAAGTTCATATTGTGGGTGGCGTACATCCTAAATTAACCTTAGAATTTTTCTTGGAATTAATGCGCACCATTAAAGCACATCGTCCTGAATTACATATTAAAGCATTCACACCAGTGGAATTGGAATATATGTTCCGTAAAGCCAAAGTAACCACAGAAGAAGGAATGAAACTCGCACATGAAGCAGGATTAGATTCATTACCTGGTGGTGGTGCTGAAATTTTTCATCCTGATATCAGAACAGTTATTTGCGCTGATAAAGCAACAGCGGATGAGTGGTTGCATATTCATAAAACAGCACATAATTTAGGAATGCATAGCAATGCTACTTTATTATATGGGCATATTGAAAAATATGAGCACCGCATTGATCATATGGAACGACTGCGTCAACTACAGGATGAAACGAAAGGTTTCAATACTTTTATTCCATTGAAATTTAGAAACAAGGACAACGATATGCATGATGTTCCTGAATCTACCTTAGCCAATGATTTAAAGATGTATGCAATATCTCGTTTGTACTTGGATAATTTTCCGCATGTTAAAGCCTACTGGCCAATGTTAGGTCGTGAAACTGCACAACTTACATTAAGCTATGGCGTGAATGATATTGATGGTACTATTGATGATACCACTAAAATATATTCAATGGCCGGTAGTGAAGAACAAACACCTGTAATGACTACAGAACAATTAGTGGGATTAATCAAGCAAGCCAAACGTCAACCTATAGAAAGAGGCACTTTATATAATGTGATTCAAGATTATTCTAATTACGAATTCGCCGAAAACGAAATGTAAGATGTTTAAAAAAGTATTTTATTTAGGCTTGCTGTTTTTCTTTTTTAATTGCGCTAAAATGCAAGCGCAAAATAATAATGCGACAAGTGATTCTTTATTGGTTGCATTAATGAAACAAAACCCAAATTACTTTGCCTCCTTACTAGCTGATCCAGCACAGTATCGTATTCAAATTTTATATACACAAATTAATAGAGATAAAAATAATATACCTCATTTTAAAGACTACAGCTATCGTTTAAATGCAAACGAATATTTTTATCCAGCAAGTACTGTAAAATTTCCATTATCTGTATTGGCCCTTGAAAAATTAAATAATTTAAAAGTTGCTGGACTGAATAAAGCAACCACTGCGATTTATGATAGTGTAACTGCTCGGCAGGAAACCATCTATAATAATCCTTATGCAATTGATGGTCGCCAAACTATCGAACAAGCCATCAAAGAGGTTTTAGTGGTTAGTGATAATAATGCAGCAAATCGTTTATATGAATTTTTAGGCCAAGAATATATTCACTCCCAATTATCCAATAGAGGTTATCCTGAAGTATATATTAGAAACCGACTTGAATTAGGTCGCACCCCACTAGAAAACAGACAAACACAAGCCATTCATTTTTACGATGAAAAAAATAAATTAATCTATACCCAACCAGCACAAAATAATATGGGTAAACTACCCTACTATAATGTGTTGATCGGAAATGGCTATATGAATAGTCAAGATTCATTGATAAATGCACCACTAAATTTTTCAGAAAAAAACAGGATTAGCTTAAGTGATTTACACCACATTATGCAATCGGTCATCTTCCCAGATCAAATCCCCAAAAAGCAACAATTTAACTTAAGCAGTGATGATCGAAAATTTTTATTGCAATGGATGCATACCACCCCAACGGAATCATCTTATCCTACTTATGATAGCTCGGAGTATTACCCAGCTTATGCTAAATTTATCATGTTGGGTTCAGAAAAAGACCCCATTCCTTCAAACTTAAAAATATTTAGTAAAGCAGGTGACGCTTATGGATTTTTATTGGACAACACCTATATCATTGACACAGCTGCCAAAGTGGAATTCATGCTAAGTGCGGTTATTTATGTAAACGCAGATGGTATTTTGAATGACAATACTTATGATTACCGAACCATTGGGCTTCCTTTTATGAAAAACTTAGGTAATACTATTTACCAATATGAGCTTAACCGAAAAAGAGCTTACAGACCAAATTTTGACAATATCATTGGCCCTTCAAAATAGATATTAACACCCACTGAATAATTTAATTCAATAACAAGTACAAAACTGACAATCGTTTGCGATTTATTTGCGAAATTTGTTAAATCAAATAATATATTATGATTTTATCCTCTTTATTAGACAGATTTAGTGAACCTGAAACTTTAAAAATGGCCAAATTAGGCCGTGAATTAAGAGCACAGGGTATTGATGTTATTGACTTGAGCCTAGGCGAGCCTGACTTTGATACCCCACAGCATATCAAGGACGCAGCTATTAAAGCAATCAATGATAACTGGAGTCATTATACCCCAGTCGCTGGTTTTGCTGATTTAAGAGAAGCAGTTTGCAGTAAATTAAAAAGAGACAACAACTTAGATTATAAGCCTGAAAATATTGTGACTTCCACTGGTGCGAAACAAAGTTTAGCGAATGCTATTTTAGCCTTGGTGGATGAAGGAGATGAAGTAATCATTCCAACCCCTTATTGGGTAACTTACTCTGAATTAGTTAAAATTGCCCGTGGCAAAGTGGTTGAAATCAGAAGTACCGTGGAAGATGGATTTAAAGTGAATCCTGCACAAGTGGAAGCAGCTATTACGCCCAATACCAAAGTATTTATGTTTTCCTCCCCTTGTAATCCATCAGGTGCTGTGTATAGCAAAGACGAATTAGAAGCATTGGCCAATTTGTTTAAAAAATATCCAGGCATTACTATTCTATCTGACGAAATTTATGAATATATCAACTTTGTAGGCAAGCATGAAAGCATTGCACAATTTGATTTTATCAAAGATCAAGTGGTGGTGATTAATGGTTTAAGTAAAGGATTTGCCATGACCGGTTGGCGCTTAGGTTATACCGCATCAAATGTTGCGATTGCCAAAGGAATGGAAAAACTACAAGGTCAATTTACTTCAGGTACTTGTTCAATTACACAAAAGGCGGCTGTGACTGCATTAGTAGGTGATTTAAAACCTTCTATCGAAATGACCGAAGAATTTACAAGAAGACGCGAAAAAACTTTGGCCCTAGTGAATAATATTCCTGGTTTCAAATGTTTTGCGCCACAAGGAGCATTTTATGTTTTCCCTGATGTTAGCTACTATTATGGAAAGTCAGATGGTACACAAACCATTGCCAATGCCCCTGACTTTAGCATGTATTTATTAAACACAGCAAATGTATCCTCAGTAATGGGTGATGCTTTTGGAGAACCTAATTGTGTTCGTTTTTCATTTGCGAATAGCATGCCAAACATTGAAAAAGCATGGGCTAGAATAGCAGATGCATTAGCGAAATTGAAATAAGCACAAATATTGGTACTTGATAAGTACGATTCATTTTAAATATATTAATTTTAGAAGCGTTAACCTACTAACGCTTCTTTTTTTTGTCAAGAGAAATAGGCATTACAAATATGAGTGTAGAGAAATATGAGATGTTCAAAAATCGATTGCTAAAAAATTACAAGCATCGATACAAACAAGCCAAGCGACAAAATATCACTTGTTGGCGTTTGTATGACCATGACTTACCCGAATTCCCTATCTGCATTGAATTATACGAGGACTACATTTATATTGCCGAATACAATCGCCGTCATGGCATGAGCGACGAAGATCATGACGCTTGGCTGATTGGTTGTAAAGATATCATTTCAGAAATGACGCAAGTCCCCTTGGAAAAAATGTATCTACGGGTTCGTAAAAGAATGTCCCATCGGGAAGGGCAATATGAAAAGGAAGAAGCAGTCGTCGCCTCCAAAATCATAACAGTGCAGGAAGAAGGTTTAAAATTCATGGTAAACCTTACTGATTATTTAGATACTGGCCTTTTCTTGGATCACCGTATTACCAGAAAAATGTTCAGTGAAATAAGTAAGGATAAAAATATCCTTAACCTATTTAGTTATACAAGTTCATTTTCGGTGTATGCTGCAAATGCAGGTGCAGCATCAGTTACCTCGGTTGATTTATCCAAAACCTATTTAAAATGGAGTGAAGATAATTTTGCGCTAAATCAGTTAAAAAATATTAATGCTTATCATTTTGTGCATGCAGATGTTAAGCAATATTTAAAAACATTACCACCAAACTATTTTGACTTAGTGATTATGGATCCACCTACCTTTAGTAATAGTAAAAGAATGAAGGATATATTAGATATCCAAAGAGACCATGTTATTTTAATTAACGATGTACTTAAAGCAATGAAACCAGGGGGTATATTATTTTTTAGCACCAACTATACGCAATTCATTATCGACACTGAAAATATAAAAAGTAAATTAATAAAAGATATTACCAAGGCCACTACCCCATTTGATTTTGAAGGCCGACTAAAAAGGTGGTGCTATAAAATTGAAAAGGAATAATTTTTACTGGCAAACTATTTACTGCTTCCCAGCTTCGCCAATATGAATTCATGCATCTTCAAAACCTGTGGTATAATTAATTGAACGTTATCATTCACGATAACTCCATCACACAATCGCATTTTAATGGTATCACTTATTTGATTGCGCATTCTTTGCTCAACTTCTTCCAATGTACTTTGGTCACGTGACATCACCCTTTGTGTGCGTATTGCTAAAGGTGCGGTAACCCCAATGACATAATCCAAACCTTCTACCGCATTGGACTCAAACAATAATGCTGCTTCCTTGATGACATAAGGCGCTGTTTGCACCTTCGCCCAATCCCAAGCTGCTTGAATGGTTACTGGATGCACAATGGCATTCAATAATTCTAATTGATAAGGATCTGAAAAAACAACGGATGCCAAATAGGATTTATTTAAAATTCCATCTTCGTAAACTTTATCTCCAAATTGCTTTATTAATTGTTCCTTGATTTCATGACTATTTTGCATTAATTCCTTAGCTGCATTATCCGCATTAAATACAGGAATGCCCATGGCAGCAAAAACATTGGCGACCATTGTTTTGCCAGTACCTATTCCCCCCGTAAGTCCGATCATAATGGGCATAAAAAATCCGAAATTAGTTACCCCAATTTCGGATTGAATTTTTACTTTAACAAATGTTTTATTTGCTTTGCGCCTGAGACCACTCCAAACTGATAGATGATCTTTCAATTTTCAAATAAGAACCTGGGCTTACTTCTAATTGTATGGTATTATCTTCATTCACTTTATTGATCACGCCATGGATCCCAGCAATGGTAACCACCTTATCTCCTTTTTGCATTGTGTCAATAAACTTTTTTTGCTCTTTTGCTTTTTTAGCTTGTGGACGAATCATAAAAAACCAGAAAACTAAAATAATTCCACCCAACATTACCAATTGGAAAGTTCCGCCACCCTGTGGTGCTTGTAACAAAATTTGTGTCATGTTTTTATTTTTAAACTTTTAAATATTAATTTTAATCTACGCTTAGCAAATATAGGAGCAAACTAGGTAATTCAACTTACTGTTTGCTAATTAAATGTTATTTATTTTTATGGCTAATTTTTTGAATTTTCCCAGACGCGACCATTTCCTTGTGAATATTATCCAAAATTCCATTTACAAAATGGCCGCTTTGTTCCGTACTGTATTCCTTGCCTAAATCAATATATTCATTGATGGTCACTTTTGTTGGAATCGTATCAAAGTATAAAAGCTCACAAACGCCCAAACGTAACAATATCATATCTATCATGGCAATTCTTTCAGGATCCCAATTATTCAATTTAGGTTTAATAATATCTTCCGTAATTGTTTTTTTATCAATCGCTGTTTTTAATAAATCGGTAGCGAATTTATTTTTTTCATCTCCTACCAAATCCAAAAAGTCAACCCCATTTGGTTTTTGTAAATAATTCATGATAAACCCAATCATCACATCACCCTCGTCCTCCCAATTGGTAAAATGTTCAGCGATGTATTCAAGTGTATTTTCAGATTCAATGATAAGGTTGCCAAAAATAAATTTCAAAATATCTTTGTCCTTCGCTTTATCTCTGCTTTGCTCATTGATATAACTCAAATAAGTCGGCGTTTCAGATAATTGTCTGAAAATAGATTTCACTATATCATCTTGGATCCACTGCTGTGGTTTTACTATTTCAATGGCTTTTTTAAAGCTATCTGACTCCATGGTTTGCCAAACAATACTATTTCCCGCCAATTTGGTATTAACTGTTAAATCAGATGCGTTGGGTAAATTTTTGGAAGCCCTTTGACCCGCTTCCACTTCGGCGTATAATGCCACTTGGTGCAATAAATGAACTAAAAAAACAAACAAATTTCTTGTTTTATCAAATTCCTTTTGGAGTAAGC